>Ga0116148_1005225_pt1 | contig 10927 bp, 10 predicted proteins | sample AD_UKC055_MetaG_FD_89786 | JGI IMG/M metagenome (GOLD analysis project Ga0116148, IMG submission 89786) | Active sludge microbial communities of municipal wastewater-treating anaerobic digesters from USA - AD_UKC055_MetaG | ecosystem: Engineered > Bioreactor > Anaerobic > Digestate | place: USA... | reverse complement strand
TATTGCAAGAGGAACTTACCGTTTTCCGCCGAAACCATCAATGCGGCTTATCACCGACATTTTTGAATACTGTGCAGCAAATGTTACCAAATGGAATACTATTTCAATTTCCGGTTATCATATCCGTGAAGCCGGCTCAAACGCTGTTCAGGAAGTGGCTTTCACCCTTGCCGACGGCATTGCCTATGTTCAAGCCGCAATAAAAGCAGGTCTTGATGTCGATGTGTTCGCTCCGCGGCTTTCTTTCTTTTTCAACGCTCACAACAATCTGCTTGAAGAAGTTGCAAAGTTCAGAGCGGCAAGACGGCTCTGGGCTGAGATCATGAAAAACCGCTTCAATGCAAAAGATGTTAAATCACAGATGCTCCGTTTCCACACTCAGACAGCAGGCTGCACACTCACCGCTCAACAGCCTGACAACAATATCGTCAGAGTTGCGATCCAGACACTTGCGGCAACACTTGGCGGAACACAGTCACTTCATACAAACAGCAGAGATGAGGCACTTGCACTGCCGACAGAAGACAGCGTAAGAATTGCACTCCGTACTCAGCAGATAGTGGCTTATGAAAGCGGCATTGCAGACACAATTGATCCTCTTGCAGGAAGTTATTTCGTTGAAGCGCTCACTGACAGCATCTATGCAAAAGCAAAGAAATATATAGATAGAATTGATGAACTCGGCGGAATGGTCGAAGCGATCGAAAAAGGGTTTGTTCAGCAGGAAATTCAGGACAGTGCTTACACTTATCAGCTTGAAGTTGAAAAAGGGGAACAGATCGTTGTCGGAGTTAATAAATTCCAGGTCAAGGAACTTCCTCCGTCAAATCTGCTCAAAGTTGACCGCTCAATTCAGGTTTCACAGATTGCAAAAATTAAGGATGTGAAAGCTTCAAGAGATAACGATGCAGTTGTGAAAAAACTCGCTGAGATCAAGGCAGCAGCTCAAGGAACTGAAAACCTCATGCCCAAAATCCTCGAAGCGGTAAAAGTTTATGCAACTCTCGGCGAAATCACAGGAACATTGCAGGAAGTATTCGGCGAACACAAAGAATCAGTAGTTCTTTAAGGAGGAAGAAATGAGATGGATGCCTTTTATTATTACGACATTGGGGGCATTGCTCATTTTTTCTTGTATCGGTTGTTCAGATGGAAAAAACAAAGTTGATTCTGATTCAATTTCAATTGCTGACGAAGATTTTTTAATTGATGACAGCACAGTAGTTGACAAAGAGGTGGAGAATTCCGATCTTGATGAAGATTTCCCGGATGAAGATTCTGATTCAGCAACCCAATATGTCAGCTGCTACGATGAAATCCCTGATGAACCTTATGGGGGATTGTTTGCTGATCCTAATCTTGAACAACAGATAAAAAGCAAGTTGGGGATTGGCGAGAATGAACAGTTAAAAGAGTCTGACCTTGAACAGATAACAGATTTATATATTAGGCAAATTAAAGATTTTCGTGGACTTGAAAAACTTATTAATCTTGAGAAATTCGGGTTTTCTGTCGGTGGCAACATCTATGATTTTACACCTTTGTCGGGTTTGAAAAAAATTAAGAAATTCACTATTTTTTATAATGATTTGAACGATTTTGATAATATGAACTGTCTTGACGGATCGTTTTCCAAGCTTACATCCATTGAGGAACTTGAAATAAACGGAACTGAATTAAAAGATGTTTCACCGATTGAACAACTGACAAATCTCAAGATACTGGATATAAGTGAAAATCAGATTGAATTTCTTCCGGAAAACATGGAAAATTTGCAAAAACTTGAAGAGTTATATCTTTATGGAAATAAAATTGATGACATTTTACCACTTGAAACTTTAACTAATCTTTCAAATCTTGCTCTCAACTATAATAATGTGAAAGATATTTTGCCAATAAAAAACATGTCAAAACTTGCCAGGTTTAATGCTTCTAATAATAACATTGCCGATATTTCAGTAATAGAAAACCTTCCTAATCTAATCAGTTTTGCAGCACATATTAATAAAATTACAATACTTCCTGATAATTTTTCAGATTTGAAAAAATTGAATTATCTGGATCTTTCATACAATGAAATTTTAGAACTGCCAGCGATGGCAGGGCTGGATTCGCTTAAAACGCTGTATCTAGGTCATAATGAAATATCAGACATGACACCACTCGATTCACTTGAAAACCTGGAAGTCCTTTCCATAGCAGGGAATAAAATTACAAAAATACCTATATTGAAAAATTTGAAGTCGTTATGGGATCTGGGTCTTGAAATGAATGAAATTACTGATCTTTCCGGGTTAAGTGATAACGATTCATTCCCGGGACTTAATAGGTTAGGTTTAAGCTACAACAAAATAGAAAACGCTGAACCGCTTAGAAAGAGGGAAGGTTTAGGTTCATTATATATAGATAATAATTGTATAAAAGATCTATTGCCACTTGAAGAATTAAAAGAAAGCGGTTGTTCAATTTCAGGGATGGACGAACAGCTTGAAAGATGTGAAGATACAATGTTAACTCTTGCAGGAGAAATGAAGTGGAAGTAGCACAAATCATTGCTCTTGGTGAAAATGAAAAGATTGAGTTCAAAGAATCTTTTTCAAAGGAAGTGGTTATCTCTCTTGTTTCTTTTGCTAATTTTCATGGTGGAACAGTATATGTTGGAATTACAAATAATGGTAAAGTGAAAGGAGTTTCTATCAATCAGGAAACGGTACAGCAATATATAAATGAAATGAGAAACTCTACTCAGCCTGTTATTGTTCCGGAAGTTTCAATTGAAGAAGTTGCTGGGGGGAAAAAAATACTCATTATTTCCATATCAGAATATCCGATTAAGCCGGTTTCTTATAAAGGCAGATACTACATCCGAAGAAAAAACAGCAACCATGTAATGAGTGTTGACGAAGTTATAAATTCAAGGCTTCAGTCAATGAATACAAGTTGGGATTGCTATCATGACCCATATCATGGAATGAAAGACATATCTTTTGAAAAAGTGACTGAATTTATTAATAGAATCAATGCGATAAGAGGTAAAAAAATAGAAGATGATCCCAAAACCATTCTGAGAAAATTTGAACTTATCAGAGAAGAAAAATTGACCCTGGGCTGTTTTCTTATGTTCATGAAAGACCCGAGCATTGTTTCAACAATTGAGCTTGGACGATTTCAGACAGATACAATCATAAAAGATGCTTTGACATTAAGAACCGATCTTTTTTCCGAAGTTGATCAAGTGCTTGAATTCATAACGAAACATATAAACAAGAGATATGTTTTTACAGGCAGTGTAATGCGTGAAGAAAGATGGGATTATCCACTTGAAGCATTAAGAGAACTTGTAGTAAACGCAATAGTTCACAGAGATTATTCGTCCCCAGTTGACACAGTTATTAAGATTTATGACAATAGAATTGAGTTTTTCAATTCAGGAGGATTGCAGGGGGATATTTCTGTCGATGAAATAATTAATGGAAAACTCTCCTCTAAACCTCGCAACAAGCTTATCGCGGCAATGTTTAAAGATGCCGGAATAATTGAGAAATACGGCTCAGGAATAAAAAGAGTTGTTGAAGAATTCAGGAAATACGGTCTGCCAGATCCGGTTTTTAAAGTTTCTCCGAATGATTTTCACGTTACTGTTTTCACATTTCCAGAAAATGAGACTGTAAATGAGACTGTAAATGAGACTGTAAATGAGACTGTAAAACTTAGCAAAATCCAGAAGGAAATCATTAAGGAAATCAAAAATAATGAAGAAATAACTTATGAAGAGTTAGCGGAAAAACTGAAAAAGGGAAGAGCCACAATACATAGGCATATTCAGGATCTTATTAAAAAAGGAACCATTAAAAGAGTTGGATCTGCCAAATCAGGATATTGGAAAATAAACGAGTAAATGATGAAGATTTTATGCACAACGATAAGTTCATCGTATGTAAGCAGCGCAGCATCTTGCAATTCAACTTGCAATGGCTATGATGAAACGAATTGTGAAGAAGATGGCTGGTAATTGATAATATTTTAGTTGCCAAGGAGGGCAAAATGAGTCAGAAAATAAGAGTTTTAATTGCAAAACCGGGTCTGGATGGTCACGATAGGGGTGCAAAATTTGTTGCAAGGGCATTAAGAGATGCCGGAATGGAAGTAATTTACACAGGTCTGCGTCAGACTCCTGAAGCAATTGTCAATGCGGCGGTTCAGGAAGATGTCGATGCAGTCGGCTTGTCTATTCTTAGCGGTGCGCACAACACACTTCTGCCGAAAGTTGTTGAACTTTTAAAGGAAAAAGGGGCACAGGACATTCTCGTTTTCGGCGGCGGAGTAATTCCTGAAAGCGACATCCCTTTTTTGAAGGAGCACGGGGTTAAAGCGGTTTTCACTCCTGGAACTCCGTCAGAGGAATTCATTAAATTCATTAAGGAAAATGTGAAAAAATAATGGAAAGACCTCTTGCGTCCGACTTTAGAGTGCTGGCAAAGCTCATAACAAAAATTGAAAACGACCGCTTTGGATCGGAAGATATTTTAAGAAACCTTTACAAGGAAAATTCTGAAACGATAGTTATCGGGATCACTGGGCCTCCGGGGGCAGGCAAAAGCTCACTTACCGACAGAATCATAAAGGAATACAGAAACTTGAGCAAAACTGTCGGAGTTGTAGCAGTTGACCCTTCATCCCCTTTTACAGGTGGCGCGATCCTTGGTGACAGGATAAGAATGTGCGACCATGCAACAGATCCGGGTGTTTTCATCCGTTCGATGGGAAGCAGAGGGAGTCTCGGCGGTCTTGCTCCTGCGACAATTGATGTTCTCAATCTGATGAAAAGTGCCGGTTTTGATGTTCTGATAGTTGAAACCGTCGGAGTAGGACAAAGCGAGATCGATGTGATGAGCATTGCTGACACAGTGTTACTTGTCCTTGTCCCGGGAATGGGCGATGATGTTCAGGCACTGAAAGCCGGAATCATGGAAATTGCCGATATTTTTGTCATCAACAAAGCGGACAAAGACGGAAAAGAGCGGCTTGCCGCGGAACTTAACATGATAATAAATCTCAACCGCCACCGTCTTGAATGGGAACCGCCCGTTGTTGAAACGGTTGCCACCGAGAACAAGGGAACAGTTGAACTGATGGAAAAAATAAGAGATAGAGGAATGTGGCTCAAAAACAAAGGCGTTTTGGCAAAGAAAGACAAAATAATCAATCAATTCAAGCAGATGGCTCTTGACAGAATAGGTGCCAATATTCTTGCAATTTTAAATGAGCAGGGTATGTTCACCAGGTGGAGTGGTGATTTGATGAATGGAAAAACGAATCCGTATCAGGCAATGAAGGAACTTGATGAAATGATAAAAATAGAATGGGGGAAAAAAAGACAAGAAAGATCAATCACATCGGTATCGCAGTCAACAACATTCAGGATTTTGTGACCCTTTACCGCGATGTTCTCGGCCTTAAATATTCGGGTGAGGAAATTGTTGAAGAACAGAAAGTCAAAGTTGCTTTCTTTGATATCGGTGACAGTAGAATTGAACTTCTTGAGCCGACATCACCTGACAGCCCTGTTGCAAAATTCATTGAAAAAAGAGGTGAAGGGATGCACCACATTTCCATGAGCAGCGATAATGTTGAAAAAGACATTGAAGCAATGAAAAATAAAGGGATAAAAATGATAGATGAAACTCCAAGAAACGGAGCACACGGAACAAAGATAGCGTTCATCCACCCCAAGGAAACAAAAGTGCTTATTGAGCTCACCGAGGAAAAACATTAATATTTTCAACTGAATTTGGAGTATGGAAATGGTAACCATTGAAGAAAAACTGGCAGATCTTAGGTCCAGAAAGGAAAAAGGGAAACTGGGTGGCGGTCAGAAAAGGATCGATGCTCAGCATGAAAAAGGAAAACTGACAGCCCGCGAGAGGATGTCTAAACTCCTTGATCCCGGAAGTTTTGAAGAATTTGATGCTCTCCGCTGCGGCACAACCCCCGGAAGTCCTGTAGGAGACGGCGTTATAACCGGATACGGAACCATCGAAGGAAGAAAAGTGTTTGTTTTTGCTCAGGATTTTACTGTAGCTGGCGGATCGCTTGGAAAGATCGTCGGTGAAAAGATCTGTAAGGTGATGGACATGGCTATGAAAGTGGGTGCACCAGTCATAGCAATGAATGATTCAGGCGGAGCTAACATTCCTGAAGGGGTTCTTTCACTTAACGGATATGGTGAGATTTTCAAAAGGAATACTCTTGCAAGTGGTGTGATTCCACAGATATCTGCAGTTTACGGACCGTGTGCGGGCGGCGCAGTTTATTCACCCGCTCTAACCGATTTTGTATTTATGACGGAAACAAATTCTTATATGTTCCTTACCGGTCCCAAAGTTGTAAAAGCCGTTACTCACGAAGATGTAACAGTAGATCAGCTTGGGGGATCACTTGTCCACATGACAAAATCGGGTGTCGCCCATTTCTCACATCCTACTGAAGACGAAAGCATTCAGCAAATAAGAAAACTTCTTTCTTTCCTGCCTTCCAACAACATGGAAGAGCCGCCAATTGTTGAATGCACAGACTCCTTTGACAGAATGGAAGAAGCCCTGAACACCATTGTTCCGACAAATCTGAACAAAGGATACGACATGAGAGATGTCATTCACATGGTGTTTGATGACGGAGAGTTTTATGAAGTCATGCCGCTTTATGCAATGAATATCCTCATCGGATTTTCACGGCTTAACGGACGGACTGTCGGTGTTGTTGCAAATCAGCCCAATGTTCTTGCGGGATGCCTTGACATCAACGCTTCCGACAAGGCGGCAAGATTTGTAAGATTCTGCGATGCGTTTAACATTCCCCTTATTTCATTTGTAGATACTCCCGGATTCCTTCCCGGCACAGGTCAGGAATACGGCGGAGTTATAAGGCATGGTGCCAAAATGCTTTATGCATATAGTGAAGCTACAGTTCCCAAGATCACGATCGTTACAAGAAAATCAACTGGCGGAGCATACCTTGCAATGGCTTCCAAGAACTTAAGGAACGATCTCAACTATGCATGGCCCACAGCTCAGATAGCTGTCATGGGTGCAAAAGGTGCTATCGAAATACTTATGAAAAAAGAACTTGATGCCGCGGAAGACAAGCAGAAATTCATGGCTGAACAGGAAGAACTTTATAATGAAAATGTTGCAAACCCCTATATTGCCGCAGCTCACGGATACATTGATGACATTTTTGAACCGAAAACAACAAGACCACGGCTGATAAAAGCTCTTGAGATGCTTTCGACAAAAAATGACGATCTTCCGGCTAAGAAACACGGCAATATACCGCTCTAAGGAGGGATCATGATTAATTCTATCAACTTCCTGCAGAATGCGGTAGGAGTATTTGAAGGTCTTTCGAGATCGGACCAGCTTATTGTCAGAACGCTTCCTTTTCTGGGAATATCTGTTGTCATCGGCGGACTTTCAATTCTGGCAATAATCCTTACACAGTTCAAAAGACTCGGTGAAGGCAAAGGTCACGGACACGGAAATGCCGCAAAACCTGCAGAAAAAAAGAAAGCTGAAGAGCCAGTTGCAGATAAACCGGCTCAGAATGTTTCTGACGATTCCGAAATGGATCAGTATGTAGCCGCAATAGCCCTTTCTCTTTACATATCCGAAAATTCAGAAAAGGTCTATCTGACAGAAGTCAACCAGTTCTACAATCAGAATCCGTGGACATCGGCCGGAATATTCAGCAGGGCATCCGGTTTTAAAAAATGGCAGTCATTGAAAAAATGAGGAGAACATGATGAAAAAATATGAAATGAAAATAAATGGCAAAGATTACAATGTAGAGATAAAGGATTTCAATTCCAAGGGAGCAAAGGTTCTCGTCAACGGAAAAACCTACGATGTGGGCGTAAAATATTCCGAGTCGGAAGCCCCGGTAATTCCTGTTATCACCAGAAAAGCAGCCGCGCCGATCGAAAAACAGCCCGTTCAGCCAGCCGTTTCGGAAACATCTTCAGCCAGTGTCAGCAGTGTTTTTGCTCCGATGCCCGGACTTATCCTGAAAATACTTGTTAAACCGGGTGACACCGTTTCAATAGGTCAGAAGGTTATATCGATGGAAGCAATGAAAATGGAAAACGACATTAACTCCACAGTTGCCGGAACAGTAAAAGAGATCCAGGTAAAAGAAGGGGACAATGTCCGTGAACACCAGTCGCTTTTAACCATAGGATAGAACAGAGGGAAAAATGAATATTTTAAAAAGATCCTTACTGCTGCTGATAATTCTCTTTTCGGGTTTTGTCATTTACGCACAAGACGGCGCAACTGAAAACTTTACGGGGGTTTTTGAAAACAAAGCTCTTGTAAAACTTAATGTAAGATATTTTGTTGCCGGGCAGTGGAAGGAAAGAACTGAATTCGGTGCAATAGTATCTGACAACTATTCAACTGAAAAAGACAAGACAGAGCCGGGAAGCTATCTTGTAATAACAGGCCAGAGCGCTGTTCTTCCCGATTCCGACGAAATTGATCTGTTTATACCGGCAGACAACAACTATGAGGTTACCGCAACTTTTTCAGACAGCGTACAGAAAACCTTCAGGCATCAGGACATCATCGTTGCCGATAACGGGGTTTCGTTTATCAATTTCAAATCGGACCCGGGCAGATATCCGGTGATGATCTCGGGTGAAAGTGTCGGAGATGTTGTCATAAACAACTCGGTTTATATTAAGAATTTTAAAAGCAGTTACCAGATAACTCCCCTTTTCATCGACTTTTCGCTCAGATCGTCAAGTACCCTTCCTGAATATGTTCAAAAGAACAAAAGTTTCATAACAAAGTTCTTCAACACAACTGCTTTTGCACATATTACTCTCGGAAATGTCATTATGATGCTTGTTGCGTTCATATTCATTTTTCTTGCCATTGCAAAGGATTATGAACCGCTTCTTCTCCTTCCGATCGGTTTTGGAATACTTATCGGCAACATCCCCACTGCGGCAGGAGTTCAGATCGGTGTATATGATCCGGGATCAGTCCTCAACTACCTATATTTCGGGGTTCTCAAAGGTATTTATCCCCCTTTGATATTCCTCGGCATAGGTGCAATGACAGACTTTTCATACATGATCGCAAATCCTAAACTTGTTCTTCTTGGCGGAGGAGCTCAGCTTGGAATATTCATAGCTTTTCTTATTGCCATGCTTCTGGGTTTTTCAATTCAGGAAGCGGCATCTATCGGTATAATCGGCGGAGCTGACGGTCCGACAGCCATATTTGTAACCGGACTCATGTCACCCCATCTTCTCGGTGCGATTGCAATAGCGGCATATTCATACATGGCGCTTGTCCCTGTAATTCAGCCACCGATCGTTAAACTGCTCACAACAAAAAAAGAAAGACTTATCCGGATGAAAGCTCCGAGGATCGTTTCAAAAAGAGAAAAGATCTTCTTCCCTGTCGTTGCTTTCATAGTATGTGTTTTCATAGCTCCGGGCGGACTTCCCCTTATCGGTCTTCTCCTTCTTGGAAATATCCTGAAAGAATCCGGAGTTACAGACCGGCTTTCCAAAACTGCAAGCACAGCTCTTATTGATGTTGTAACGATATTGATAGGTCTGACTGTAGGTGCCTCAACAAGTGCTCAGACATTCCTGACTCCAGCATCTGTGAAAATATTTGGACTTGGAGCATTTTCATTCATGGTTTCAACAGCAGGCGGAGTTCTTATTGCAAAATTTATCAATCTTTTCCTTAAAAAAGAGAACAAGATCAATCCTATAATCGGTTGTGCAGGTGTTTCTGCAGTTCCTGACAGTGCAAGGGTTGCCCAGGTTCTTGGGAGACAGGCTGATCCTGAAAACCATCTTCTCATGCATGCAATGGCACCGAATGTTGCAGGCGTTATCGGTTCTGCAATTGCAGCAGGCATACTTCTTGGTCTTATTCCTCACTAAAATAAAAAAGAAAAGGCCTCAAAATGAGGCCCGTAAAGAGTTTTGGCGGAAAAACTTTCGATTTACAGCGATAAAAGCCAGAACAGCTTTTTCTCAACTGCAACTATATTAGTAACGCTCCGGGATGTTTTTTACGAAAAATATTTAAAAAAAATTTTCAGGAGGTATAGTGCTTATCTTAATTCTTTCGGGGAGGTGCCGGAAATGTTCAATAAATTTATGGCCATGGTTCTGTTTTTGATTGTTTTTCCACTTTCAGGGAATGAACAGGAATTTGTCGAAAAACTGTTTAATCAGGCGGCAGTTTCTCTAACTCAGGCAAAAAAACAGTGCTCAGAACTGCCGGTTAAAAACAAAGCCCTGATAGATGCAATGGCAAATGTCCATAAAATTGCAAAGGAAAAGCGGAATCCCGCAGTAAATGTTTTTGCTGAAACTGACTATCTCCTTGGATTTCTTCAGGAAAGAATTAATGATTCCTGCTCAAGGATCAATCTTGCAGACCTCGAATCAATAAAAATAATCATCGCCACAGAGATAAATGAACTCCTTGAAAAACAGAAAAGTTCCAAGAATTTTGAACAGTTCATAGATAACATCTTCGGAACCGAATATTCAAAATTCCTATATCTTACCGCTACAGTCTCAACACTTGAAAAAATGCACACCGACTGGGGGGTAAAAATGTCCTCCGACAGACAGAACATGAGCAAAATGGTGAGCAATATCAGTGCAGGGAACAAAATTTTAAGAGAAGAACTCACCACATTCACAAAGTCATTTAAGCTGTATTATGAAGGGGTTACGCCTGCTGTAAAATCAAAATAAAGCTTACTCTTTCGTTTTGATCTCTTTTGGAGTTAATGAATCTTCATAGGTGCCGTTGCCAAGCTGTCCGTCGGCATTCCAGCCCCAGCAGTGGACGATTCCTTCAGTGGTGACTGAGCAGGTGTGTCTGTGTCC
>Ga0116148_1005222_pt1 | contig 10931 bp, 10 predicted proteins | sample AD_UKC055_MetaG_FD_89786 | JGI IMG/M metagenome (GOLD analysis project Ga0116148, IMG submission 89786) | Active sludge microbial communities of municipal wastewater-treating anaerobic digesters from USA - AD_UKC055_MetaG | ecosystem: Engineered > Bioreactor > Anaerobic > Digestate | place: USA... | reverse complement strand
GCCCGCTGGTCCTGGGTTACGACCGCCACCCCGCCGGCATGGGTGATCGTGTAGGTGGCCTGGCTGTGGCGGCTGGTGTCGCTGGTCCAGATCGCGTCGACCCGGTACAGCCCCGCATACGGCAGCGTGGGGGCGTAGGTGGCGGTCTTGGTGGAGTCCTGCCCGTTATGGGCGTAGTTGCTGCCGATGTACCCGCTTATGACCGTGCTGGTGGACCATGTGCCCACGAAGGTCACGCCGCTGGGGGAGTCGTTGTCCAGCGTCACCACGGTAGCTGCGCTCGCGCCGCCGGCCAGAACGCACAACGGAATCAGAAGCAGAGCCAGTCGTCTTGCCATGCCGTCACCTCGCTATACCGAGCGTGCCATCGCTCGCGAACCGTGCTTTCAGACCTGCAGTCGTCTGCGGCGCAGGTAGCCGCCTGCCAGGCCCGCGCCCGCCAGCAGGGCCGTCAGCGTGAGCGGCTCGGGCGCCTCACGCTGGAAGAACTGCATCTCGCTGATCCCCACGAAATTGCCGTCGCCCCAGTTGCCGTCGATGTCCAAAGCGACCCAGCGGGCGGGTGCCCCGCCCATCTCGATGACGTCCGGGCTGTTGTAGTTGTTGGCGCCCGGAGCGATGGCGAAGGAGAAGTCGTTGACGATCAGCGACCAGTCCGGGTCGGTCGCGAAGTTTCGTCCGGTGGGGTTGTCCGCGGTGGATACGTACCAGTCGCCCTGGCTGACCCCACGGTCCTTCTCCTGCGCGGAGTTGAAGTTCCAGAACTTGATTCGCTCGAGCACGTACTCATCACCCAGGTTCACCACGAACCACCCGGCCGTGTCGCCGCCGGTGGACATCCAGGAGATGTAGTCGCCGAACTGGCTGGCGTCGTGGGTGTCGAGGAGGTTGTCCAGGTCGTAATCGTGCATGCCCGAGGCATTGACCGCCGCCTGAGGCACGCGTCCGTTCTGGGGGGCGTTAATGGTTGAGGAGGCGCTGGCCGTCAGCCCGGCCGGGGCGATCTGCCAGTGCTCGCGCTCCCCGCCCAGGGTAGCTGGGTCGATGAACCTCATGCCGTCGGCGATGAGATAGCCATCGCTGTTGGGGGTGGTCAGCACGATGCTGTCGGCTGACGTGCCGGTGAAGTCGAACGTGCCCAGCGTCTGCCACGTGCCGCCCCCGACGCTCTGATCCTTGATCACGACCGTCGGCCCCCCGACGTGGTTGACGGTGTACGTGGCCTGCTTCTCGCGGTTGGAGTCGCTGCACCAGATCGCCTCCACCAGGTACTGCCCCGCGTAGGGCAGCGTCGGCGAGTAGGTGGCCGTCGAACTCACGTCCTTGTTGTTGTGGGAGTAATTGGCCCCGTAGTAGCCGGCCACGGAGGTACTGGTGTTCCACGTGTTGGTCAGCGTCACGCCCGCCGTGTTATTGTCGAGCCAGACCACGGTCGCCGCCCGGGCACTGAACGATGCCACGCAGATCAACAGAAACGCCACCATGCAGGGTCTTGCCATGCCGTCACCTCTCTTATGCAGCAGCAATTCACTTTCGAAGAACTGGGAAAGCGGATAGGCGCCATGCGCAAGCAACTGAACCGCCTTCAACAACCTCTGGGTGGATTATACCATAGATCCCCGAGGCGACAAGGTCTTCTGGGCCTATGGTCGGATCGCCTTCCGTGACTTTTCGAGGAAGGCGGCCTCGTCCTTCAAGCCGTGGCGGGCGCAGAACTCGATCAGCGACCCGAACCGCTCCGCCGGATCGGCCTGGCAGGCCCAGCAGACCTTGGCCAGGCACTCGGGGCAGAGGGCGACGGGGCGGCGGTCGCTTTCGTCACGGTTGTTCGATCCGCACATGTTGCACTCGTACTTTGTGCAGTGCCACAGGCCGAACATGTGAGCGGTCTCGTGGGTGGCGGTCTTGAGCGTCCGCAGCAGGCACAGACGAAAGGCCGCCTCGCCCTTGTCCGGCTCGCCGTTGCGGTAGATGGACCACACGCCGACCCGCTCGCTCAGCGAGGCCTGTCCAAAGACGAAGTTCCATCCCTCGCCCGGCCAGAGGTCCGACGCGGTAAAGGCGATGAAGGCGGCGGCGTCCTTGGGCAGGCGGGGCTTCAGGATGTCGTCCAGAACGTAGCTCGTCAGGATCTGCTTGTCGCCCCAGGTGGGGTGCGTGCGGCGGGCCTTGGCCGGGACCAGCGCCAGCGGCAGGTCCGGCTGGACCTTCACCGCCAGGGCGAAGTAGCGGCCCATGAAGTCGGCGGTCAGGGTCACGATCTTCCGTTGCGGCTGGGTGAACTCGCCCAGCGGCTGGATGTAGATGACGTTCCGCGGCCGGCGGGGGAGGGTGGGGCGGCCGGCGAGGTACTGCTCGAATGTCTGGCCGGGCTCCGGGTGACTGGCCAGCCAGTCGTGCGGCCCGGGCTTGCCCAGCGGGCGGTGCAGCGGGACCAACTTGGCCCGCACGGCGACCAACTCTGTTGGCGTGGGGGGCTTGGGGGTCTCGGCCTTGCCGGCGGCGGGCTGGTCGTTCGCCGTCGCGGTCAAGCACAGCAGGCCCAGCGTCAGCAGCGTCGGCGGAAGCAGTGGGGTCATGCATATCCTCCGCGGAGGTCAGGGCGGGCCCGGCACGCCCGCCGCCTCGAGGCGGAGGCTGCGCATGGCCTGGGCCATCGCCTTCTGTCGTTCTGCGTGTCCGGGCCGGCCTGCCAGGTTGGTCGTTTCGTGCGGGTCGGCCTGGAGGTCGTAGAGCTCCTCGAAGACGAGCTTGTCGCGATCCTTCAGGTCGAAGGTGCGGACGTACTTCCATCTCCCGTCGCGGACGGCGTAGAGCGGGCAGGCGCCCAGCACGCTCTGGGGCGACTCGTAGAGGAATCGCTCGCGCCAGGCTGCGTCGGCGCGTCGCTCCAGGATGGGGCGCAGGCTCCGCCCGTGCATGGGCGGGGCGGGCAGGCCGGCCCAGTCGTACATCGTCGCGGGCAGGTCGATGTTGAGCACCAGATGGTCGTCCACTCCCGGCTGGATGCCCGGTCCGGCGACCACCATGGGCACGCGGATGGACTCTTCGTAGGGCAGGACCTTGCTGGTGAAACCATGCTCGCCGAGGAACCAGCCGTTGTCGCCCATGAGCAGAACGTAGGTGCTGTCTTCCAGGCCCAGGCGTTTCAGGGCGTCCAAGGCCCTGCCGACCGATGCGTCCACTTCGGACAGGGCGGCCAGGTAGCGATGCCAGTGGCAGCGGATGCCCTCCGGCTTATCGTAGCCGTAGGTGGCGGCCTGCGTGCGACTGCGGGCGGTCTTCAGGTAGGGCGGCTTGCCGGCGAGGTCGTCGTTCCAGGTCGCCGGGAGGGGCATCTTGTCCTGGTCGAATCGCTGAAGCGTCTCCTTCCGCGGGTTCCAGTCCATGGTGTGGTCCATGTGGGGCACCTGCGTGCACATCCACAGGACGAAGGGCTTGCGGTCGGCGGCGGCGCGGGTCATGAAGTCGACGGCCTGGTCGGCCACCCAGTCGTCGATGAAGCCAGGCACCTTCTGTTTCTTCCCACCGACGACCACTTGCCGGTTGTAGTAGGCGCCGTTGGAGGTGAAGTAGCGATGTTCGTCGAAGCCGACTTCGGCAGGGGTGTTGCCCAGGTGCCACTTGCCCGCCATGCCCGTCCGCCAGCCGGCCTGGCGCAGGCGGGAAGCGAAGGTGGGCAGGTGCTCGCGGATGCGGGTGCCCAGGGTCGTGACCCCGTTGGCGCTGCCGTAGAGGCCGGTCAGGACGGCCGCCCGGCTCGGGCTGCAGATCGACAGCGTGACGAACGCGTTGGAGAAGCGGACGCCGCGAGCGGCCAGGGCGTCCATGTGCGGCGTGCGCGCGTGCGGATTGACGCAGCCGAGGGCGTCGTAGCGCTGGTCGTCGGTAAAGATGAACAGGAAGTTGGGCCGCGTGCCGGCCGCGGGCGACGTCGTCGCGGCGCGGGCCGGCGCCGATTGACCTGCCGCTGCAAGCCCCGCCGCCGTCGCGACCGCGGCGGTGGCGATCTGGAGTAGTCTCCTCCGCGTCAGGCTGCGTTGAGGCATTGTGGACTCCTGAGTTCCCTCGACGGTAGCACCCTTGCACGCCGCCGGTCAAGTACCCTCGGCCAGCATGTCGCTGTACGAGCGGTTCAGAAGGTCGTCCGGGTCGATCTCCAACTGCGCCATGAAGTGCCGGCACTGCTCGAGCAGCCTGTCCCGTCCGATCGTGCGGTCGGCGTCGATGGCTTCAATCTCGACGAAGTCGCCCAGACCGGCGACGCGGTCCACGTGGAACTTCACGTTGTCGATAAAGTAGATCTCGCGGAGTTTATCGACCACGACCCGCACGTCCAGCGCCGCCTGGAGCACCTGCCTGAGGTTGCCCTCACGGGGAGGATGGAACAACGTGACGTGGGCCTCCCTGGGCCCGGCCTCGTCGGCGCGGTGATAGTGGATCAGGCAGTGTTCGATGTTGCCCTCGCGGAGTTTCAGCCGCCCGTGCGTGACGTCGAAATACGTGTCGACCTGGTGGTCCGTGCCGCGAAACTCCGCTCCCAGAGAGCGGAGCACGGCCCGCACGCGCTGGGGTTCGCGGCAGCGGGCCTTGATCTCGATGTTCAGATGGCTCATGGCGAACAGGATACGCCCCGCAGGCCCGCCGGCCAAGATCCAGCAAGTAAGACTACCGTTTGTCGTCGCCTCGACGTACAATACCTCCACAGGACAGGGGAGTTCGCAATGGATCGTGCACAAATGCTCTACAGGAAGCCGCACCGCAGGATGACGCCCCTGGCTTTGGCGCTGGGCGTGCTCGCCTGTGCGGGCGGGGCGATGTGGTCGCGGGCCGACGTGGAGGCCCGGACCAGTCCGGCCTCCACCCAGCCGACGACGCGGCGCTACCACGCCCCGGCGGGCGCACGAGTTGTCGAGGAGGGCTGGTTCGCCCCGATCAAGCCGGCCGTGCCGGCGCCCAGGCTGCCCACGGAGATCACCCGGGTGTTCGTCATCCCGATCCACGGGCCGATCAGCTCCACGACCGCCGAGGCCTTCGACCGCAAGGTGCGGCTGTGCCGCGGCAAGGACGCGCAGATCGTCGTCCTGGACATGAATACACCCGGGGGCGAACTGGGCGCCACCGAGCAGATCATCAAGCGCCTCACGCAGGACTTCCGCGGCATCTACACCGTGGCCTACGTCAACCCGGACGCCTTCAGCGCCGGGGCGATGATCTCGCTGGCCTGCAACGAAGTCGTCATGTCACCGGTGGGCAAGATGGGGGCGGCCATGCCCATCCTTGTCGGGCCGAGCGGCGTGGTGGCGATTCCTCGCAAGGAACGCGAGAAGTTCGAGTCGGCCGCCCGCTCGATGGTTCGCAGTCTGGCCGAGGTGAACGGATACGATCCGCTGGTGTGCGAGGGGATGGTCGGTTCGGACATCGGCATCTGGCTGATCCGCAATCAGCGGACGGGGCAACTGAAGTTCGTCCGTCCGGGCGAGTGGTCGGCGCTGCCTGGTGCACCGGCGGCCAGCACCCAGCCGGCCGCCGAGCGGCGCCAGACCGTGCCCGAGACCGGCTGGGAGTATGTCCGCACGGTGGACGGCTTCAACGAGCTGGTGACCGCGACGGCCAGCGAGGCCGTGTTCCTGGGTCTCAGCCGCCACACGCTGGCGTCGATGGCCGAGCTTCGCGAGCACTACCACATCACGGCTGAGCCCACCGTCCTGGAAGACACGTGGTCGGAAGATCTGGTGGACCTGCTGACCTCGCCTGTCGTCACCTCCATTCTGTTCCTGCTCATGCTGCTGGGGGCGTACATGGAGTTCCAGACGCCGGGGTTCGGACTGGCCGGCACGGTGGCCGTGGTCGCCCTGGCCATGCTGTTAGGCGGGCGGTTCCTGATCGGGATGGCCGTCTGGTGGGAGGTGGGCCTGCTGGCGGTGGGGGTGCTGCTGATCCTGGCCGAGGTGTTCATCACGCCGGGCTTCGGCGTGCTGGGCATCACGGGAATCCTGATGTGCGTGGTCTCTTTGATCGGCATCATCGTGGACAACCCGCCCGACCGCCTGCCCATCCCCGAGACCGATCTGGGTTGGGAGATTTTCGCTTCGGGCCTGATGGCGCTGGGCCTGGGGCTTCTCGGCGCGATGGTGGCGATCATCGTGCTGGCCCGGTATTTGCCTCGTCTGCCGGTGGCGGGACGGCTGGTCCTGGCCGCTCCCCCGGAGGGCGCGGCGACCATGCCCGTCGAGAGCGACTCCCCCATGCTGGCCGTCCAGGTCGGGGACGTGGGCGTGGTAATGGCCATCTGCCGCCCCGTCGGCGAGGTCCGCATCGGTGACAAGCTCATCGACGCCGAGACCGAGGGCGACTTCCTCCAGGCAGGCACGAAGGTTCGCGTGGTCCGCAAAGAAGGCAACCGGATCGTGATCCGGGAATTGAAGGGATAGGGATCAGGGACTGTTCCCCAGTCCCTTCCGGTCATACATATGGAAACGACCATCATATTGATCGCGGTGCTGGTGCTGGGCGCGATGGCGCTGGTTGTGGCGGAGATCTGCACACCGACGTTCGGGGTGCTGGCGCTGGCTGCCTTGGGGGCCCTGGTCTGGGCGGTCTGCCTGGCCTTCATGCTCAACGCGACCTTCGGCATCGGCCTGATCGTGGTCCTGCTGATCGGAATGCCGGTGTTCATCTACTACGCGGTCCAGATCCTGCCCAAGACGCCACTGGGCAGACACCTGGCCCTGCGGAAGGCCCAGGCGCCGGCGGGCCAGGGCACGCCCGAGGGCGAGCGGCTCCAGCAGTTCGTGGGCCGATCCGCCCAGGCCGAGACGATCCTCCGTCCCAGCGGCACGATCCGCATCGACGACCAGCGCGTCGTCGCGCAGTCCGAGTCCGGGTTGATCCAGAAGGGCGAGTGGGTCACCGTCCTGCGGGCCTGCGGCACGTACGTCCTGGTGCGCAAAGTCGGTGGACCGGCCGCCGAGCCGGCCCGGACCGAAGGGAGCGGCGACGATGCAACTGGCGGCGCCCAATAACGTCAATCCGGTCCTCTTCGTGGTGCTCGCCATCATGCTGGTCTTCACCCTGCTGATGGTGGCGGTGTTGAGCCGACACTTCAAGCTGTGGACCCAGGCGTATTTCGCGCAGGCGCCGGTCAGCTTCGTGGATCTGATCGGAATGTCGTTGCGGAAGGTGGATCCGAAGCGGATCGTCGTGAACCTCGTCCGCGCCGTCCAGGGCGGAGCGACGGTGACCAGCCGCCTGCTGGAGCGCCACCTGCTGGCCGGGGGGAACGTGGAGAACGTCGTGTCGGCCCTGGTCATGGCCCGCCAGAAGAACGTGGACCTGGACTTCGAGCGGTTGGCGGCCATGGACTTGGCCGGGCAGGATGTAGTGGCGTATGTTCGCAGCACGCTGGCGGCGGGGCCCCCGGCCGCGGCGCCTATCGGGCCGGGCTTGATCGGGCTGTCGGCCCGGGCGAACGAGCCCATCCTGCCGCCCGCGTGCGTCGAGGTGGGCGGGCGGGCGCTGCCCGCTCTGGCCGAGCGAGATGTTGTCGAGGCGGGCGAGGAAGTCGAGATCGTCGGCGTCGCCCAGCACGTCGTGGTGCGACGCAAGTTGCCGGGCCTCGGAGATTTCGCCGCGGACAGGGTTGGTTTTTCCCCGCCGGTCGATTAGGATTAGTCGCACAACTTCCAGAGCGGAAAGGAGCCTGGCATGCTGCTGGCAGAGACAAATCCGATATGGTGGGTCCTCCTGGCGATTGGCGTCATCATCGTCCTGGTCTTCCTGGCGGTGATCGGGCGGTTCATCAAGCTGTGGGTACAGGCGTACTTCGCGCAGGCGGACGTGAAAATGTTCGACCTGATCGGCATGAGCCTGCGGAAGGTGGACCCGCGGGTGATCGTGCTGAGCAAGATCCGCGCCGTGCAGGCGGGCCTGGGCGTGCAGACCAGGGAGATGGAAAGCCACTACCTGTCGGGCGGCAACGTGCCCAAGGTGGTGACGGCGCTGATCGCGGCCAACCGGGCCAATATCGAGTTGACGTGGAAAACGGCGACGGCGATCGACCTGGCCGGGCGCGACATCCTCGACGCGGTGCAGACGTCGGTGAACCCGAAGGTGATCGACTGCCCCAACCCGGCCACCGGGCGCACGACCATCGACGCCGTCGCCCGCGACGGCATCCAACTCAAGGCCAAGGCCCGCGTGACGGTCCGGGCGAACATCGACCGCCTGGTCGGCGGGGCCACCGAGGAAACGATCATCGCCCGCGTGGGCGAGGGCATCGTCACCACCATCGGTTCGAGCGACACCTACAAGGGAGTGCTCGAGAACCCGGACATGATCTCCAAGAAGGTGCTGGAGAAGGGCCTGGACGCCGGGACGGCGTTCACCATCCTCTCCATCGACATCGCCGACGTGGACGTGGGCGAGAACGTCGGGGCCAAGCTGCAGGCCGATCAGGCCGAGGCCGACAAGCGCCGCTTCCAGGCCGAGGCGGAGAAGCGCCGCGCGATGGCCATGGCCCACGAGCAGGAAATGAAGGCAGCCACCCAGGAGAACCGGGCGAAGGTGGTGCTGGCGGAGGCGGAGATCCCGCTGGCCATCGCCGAGGCCTTCCGCAAGGGCAACCTGGGCATCATGGACTACTACCGCCTGCGGAACATCCAGGCCGACACGACCATGCGGAAAAGCCTGGGTGGCCCGCAGACCCCTCCGCCCGGCGGGCAGAAGTAATCGACGCGCCGTTGGCGGCCGCCTGTCGTTTGGCAGGCGGATTCGCCAACAGGAGCCGAACGCATGGAGAATTGGGCATACATGCTGGCCGCCGATCTGGACATCTTCGAGATGGTCATCCTGGTGGTCCTGCTGGGACTGTCGGCGATCGGATCGGCCATTCAGAAGGCCAGGAAGCAGAAGGCCGAGCGCGAGGCCCGGCAGAAGGCGACGGAGCGCCGAGACGAGGCCGGATCAAGGCGGCCGGCCGCTGCCGCCCCGGTCGCGGTGGGGACCCGGCCGCCGGAGGGAGTGGCGCAGCACCAGCAGGAGTTGCTTCGCCGTAGCCGGGAGCAGGCGCTGACGAAAAAGCGGCGTCAGGCCGCCGCGATCGTCGCTCGCGAGCGGGTCGAGGAACAGGCCCGACGAGCCGCGGATGAGGCAGCCCGGGAGGCCGAACAAGCCCGGCTGCGGGCGATGGAGGAGGCCGCGGCGGTGGCCGCGGCGGCGCGGGGCAGTTCCCCTCTGAACCTGGCTAGCCAGCACGGCCTGCGGCAAGCCATCATCCTCCACGAGATCTTCTCACCCCCCAAGGCACTGCGGGGCGACGACGAGTGGTCCGTGTAAGCGGGCCGTGATTGCGACGGGGCGCTCCTGGGAGGCGGGCGGGAACCCCTCCTGGAGCGGGCAGGACCGGTTCCGTGCGGGCGGTCGCCGGGGGTGCTTCATTTCTTCGCTGGCGGGGCTCCGATTCTGTTCTCCCGGGCCGTTCCACGTGCGCGGGCGGTCATTCTCGATCGGGGTTTGCCCGGACGGAGCTTGAATCGTACGGTGCGAGTGACTCGGGAACCCGCGCTGGCAGAGGTGGGAACGCCCCACAGAGTATTGGAGGGTCCATGAAACGCACTCGCTCGAAACGAACGGGACTTCAAACGGTCGCGGCCGTTCTTTTTTTGACGGTTGCGGCGGCCCGGGCCGACGTCATCCAGGTCGACATTTCCCAACAGGCGTTGCTCGCGGGGCGGGACATCTGGCTGGACTCCGGCGCCACGGTCGCGGGCAACGCGGCCTCGGGCCGGTCGTTCAGCACGGGCTCGTCGGTGACGTTGCAGTCGGCGTACGCGGGGGCCTCGCTTTGGCTGGGCTCGGACGCCACGGTGCGGGGCACGGTGCTCGCGAACGGGTCGGCCGACGCGTCGAACCTCCTGGATTTCTCCGGTCCGTCATGGACGGGGTCCAGCGTGTGGTTCGGGCGCGATGCGGCCGTGAACGGGCAGGTGCTGGCGTCGGGGACGGTCGGTCTTGACTCGCGGGCCCAGGTCGTCGGAGACGTCCGCAGCAACAGCACGGTGTGGATCGGGAGCAATTCCACCGTCGCCGGCAACGTCTCCACGGGACTCAACAAGAACCTCTCCGCCGGAGGGAGCGTCTCGATCACGGGCGAGGTGACGCACCAGGCGCTGACGGTAGACACGCTGGGGACGATCAGCCTGGGCCAGGCGTCCGGGCACGGCGAACAGGGCAGTACAAACGTCAGCCGGGGGCGACACTCCACCACGACCCTCGACGCGGGCGACTACAAGGACATCAGCATCGACGACGGCTCGGTGCTGAACCTGTCGGCCGGCACGTACACGCTGCGGCGGTTCTGGCTGGACAACGACTCGGTGGTCAACGTGGACACGTCCGCGGGCGACGTGGTCATTGACGCGCTGGACCGCTTCGACCTGGGCAACCGCGTGCAGTTCGTGACGTCCGGGGCGGGCAAGCTGATCATCAACGTGTGGGACGACGACGTGTGGTTCGGCGACGACGTTCAGATGCCGGGCGAGGTCCGCGTTTGGGAGGGCGACTTCGGCGCGGGGAAGAACCTGAGCTTCATGGGGAGCATCTGGGCCCGCGACAACATCAGCCTGGGCGCCAACAGCTCGATCGCGTACGGCAACTGGTCCTCCCCCGTTCCCGAGCCGACGACGACGGCCCTGCTGGTGCTGGGCGGCGGAGCCCTGCTGGCGCGGCGTCGCCGACAGAAGGCGGTTCGCAGCCGCTAGCCCCGCATGGTCTCAGGAGTCTCCCTCGATCGCGGTGACGAGGATCTCCCAGCCGGTGGCGGTGGCGGACTGATCATCGCGGACGGGGAACTCCTCGCCTGGCTCGACGATGGTGATCTTGACCTCAGCGCCCTCGAACAGGCTGCCCTCGAAGGTTCTCTGCATCTCGAT
>Ga0116148_1005221_pt1 | contig 10931 bp, 4 predicted proteins | sample AD_UKC055_MetaG_FD_89786 | JGI IMG/M metagenome (GOLD analysis project Ga0116148, IMG submission 89786) | Active sludge microbial communities of municipal wastewater-treating anaerobic digesters from USA - AD_UKC055_MetaG | ecosystem: Engineered > Bioreactor > Anaerobic > Digestate | place: USA... | reverse complement strand
TGATCATTGCGGTCGCGAACCCTTCGGCGCCGAGACGAACGAAGGGCGACCGGAGCACGGTCGCGTAGGCGGTGCTGTCTGCCGGATAGACGGCAAGCCGAAGCATTGCGTAGAGGTCATTTACCGGCGCGTCTGAAAACAGTCCCCGGAGGCTTTCGGTCCGGTAGGGAATTCCTTCTTCACGGAGGTACTTTTCATACAGATGCTGGCGAGTTCCGGACCGGAACAGGATGGCGAAATCGTTCCAGTCGCACGGTCTGACGCTGGGACCGTCCCGCACCAGATACCCTGAATCGCGGATGTTTCGGATGCGCGAGGCTATTTCTGCGGCTTCCGTATGCGCTGCCGACAGCTGCGCCGGATCTTCGGGATTGAAATTCTGTTCGTTTATGATAAGCACTTCGAGTCCGGGATGCAGTCCCGGGGTATTCCGGGAAATGCCGACCGGAGTAAATTCTGCTTCGTACAGCGGTATCGGGGCAGCTCCTCCCGCGCGCAAAAACACGTGGGGAAATATTTCGTTGAAGGCTTCAAGGAGAAGCCGTTCGGTTCGGTAGTTGGTCGCAAGCTCAGGCGGTTTTTCAGCGCTGCTGGGGGCGAGTTCTGCGGAGAGCGTTCGGAATACGGAAACATCTGCGCCCCGGAACCGGTAGATGGACTGCTTTTCGTCACCGACGAAGAACAGTTTGTCCGGGCAGAGCTCGTCAGGCCGGGGAACGCTCGTTTCGCGCCGGTCTGGATGTTCAGCCAGCAGGTACAACAGGTCGCGCTGCAGGCTGTTGTCGTCCTGGAATTCGTCGATCATGAGCGCGGTTGTGTTGCGCTTCCAGGCCGAGCGGAGATCCGGGTCTGCGGTAAGGGCATCGACGGCCATGCGGGATACGTCCGCGAAGGTCAGTATGCCGGCTGTCCGTTTGGCCCGGAGATACAGGTCCTGGAAGCCTGAGAGGAGATCGAGCGTTTCTTTTAGCAGAGACTCGTTGAGCACCCAGTTTGCGAGTGCGCTGAAATCCGGACAAATCGAGTATCGAAGCTGTGAAAGCAGTTCTTTAAGTTCGACGAGCTCGCTCTTTGCTACGTTCCCAGGCATCCTCACAGTGTTGATGTTTTCATAGGAGGCGATGAAGGAGATAAGTGCTTCCCTGTCTGTGCTGTCCGGGACTTCGGGGATGGTTTTCAGGTGTTTGAGAACCGCTTCTGTGGTTGCGTTTTTGATGTGGCAGAGATCCGACAGCCTCGACAGGATGCGAACGATTTTTTCTGCGGTTGGTCTGAAGCGTGCGGCGATTTCCTGTTTTTGGGTGCGGTAGAATGCGTCGAAATCGAGCGGCGATGACACTGTCGACCAGCGGATCATGGGCTCGGTAAAGAGGGCTCCGGGCAGGTCGGCGAGCGAAAACCGCTTCATGAGCTGTCTGATGGCGGGCGAGGCGCGGTGTTCGATAAAATACGGCAGGGCCAGGTTGTCCGCAAGTTTTATTGCTTCGTTGTTGTCTATCCGGAAATCCGGCGAGACTCCGTACGCAGCGCAGGCTTTTCGGGCAATTTTGTTGCACAGGGCGTCGATCGTGCTGATATTTGCCTTGTCGAAGCTGTTCAGGGCTTCGTGCGCTTCGGGATTGGAGACGGAAGCGAGGCTTGCATAGATGCGGGCGTTCATTTCGGAGGCGGCTTTTTGCGTGAAGGTCAGGGCGTAGATTTCGTCCACGGGAATTTTTCGATTGATCAGCAGGTTAAGGTACCGTGTTGCGAGTACGCGGGTTTTTCCCGAGCCGGCTCCAGCCGCAATTACGGTGTTTGCGGTCGAGATCGCCGCTTTTTTCTGGTCGGGGTCAAGGGTGTCGAGGAGCTGGTCGAAGTGTGTCATCAGGGCCTCACTGCATAGATGTATCTGCAAATCTTCCGAAAGTCGCAGGAAGCGCATTCGCTCCAGGGGAGTGTTTCCGGCCGTCTGAAGTCCAGCGACCGGACGGCGCCGGCGAACGTGTGCGCCATTTCCAGACACGCTGCTTCGGCCGGGGCGAATTCGCTCCGGGGTACGCTGTTCGAGCGGCTTTCGACGGGAATGGTGTCGGAGTCATTGACGATCATGTCGTATTTTGCAGCCTTCAGGTTGCCGAACCAGGCGCCGGCGATTTTCGCGCCCGCGTAGGGGCTTTCCGGGTCGTGTTCGGCAAGAAAGAGGTACATCGGTATCTGGAAGTCCCGCAGCGAGCCGTCCTCGCCGGGAAGACAGTCTTTTTTTGCGGGAACCCGGCCGCTTTTGTAGTCGATCAGTACGAGTTCGTTGTCGGACGGGCGGCGCGATATGCGGTCGATAACGCCGTAAAAAGACAGGTTTCCGTATTCGAATGACGCTTTGCGCTCAAGAAGCTCCGGAATCCAGCCGTCGAGCAGTTTCGCGTCTGCGTCGATAAGTCCGGCAATACCGTCGGCTACCCGTTTCGAGAACGCGGAAAGAAGCGGCGCCGCAAGCGGTCCGCGGAATTCGGCATTGTCTGCGGTCGCATTTTCCGCCAGTTCCGCGGCCCATTTTTTGTACTCGTCTGTGTGAGCTGCCATGAAGATGTGGTCCCGCTGTCTGATTTTCGCGTAGGTTTCGCTCAGGACGCTGTGGAACAGTAGTCCCAGGTTGCGTTCGTCCGGGAGTTCCGCGTCGGCTGTTTCTTTCCGGATGCCGAGCACGGTTCCCAGCAGCCATTTTGTCCGGCACAGTGCAAACGTTCCGAGCGCGGTTGCGGTAATGCGGGGTTTGCCCCGGGTGAACTGGTTTGCTGCAAGTGCATCGGCCAAAAGCGGAGCGCTTGGGAAAAAGGAACCGGTCAGGAACGAGCGTTCTTTTTCCGGGCCGTAGGCGTTCCATGCGGTAACACCGTCTTTTTGGGCTGGATAGAGCCGTTCCGGGAAGGGTGCGGTTTCGTCGCCCGAAAGCCATGCCCGTTCGGTCCGGTAGGGATCGGAAAGCGGATAGCGGGGAAGTTTTCCGGCACCGGTGTTGGTGCCGGCACCGGTGTTGCCCGCGGCGGGATCAGTAGCGCCGCCGGCACCGGTGTTGCCCGCGCCGGTTGTGCCGGCGTCCTGTGCACAGCGCATAAAAAAACTATGCGTCGTGCAATACCCCGAAAAACTGCGTTCCGAGACGGAAAAGACGGCTCCGCATCCCGGATTCACCGGCGCGCACTGAGCTATCGGCGCGCACTGAGTCACCGGCGCGCACTGAGCTATCGGCGCGCACTGAGTCACCGGCGTGCACTGAGTCACCGGCGTGCGCTGAGCTATCGGCGCGCACTGGTACAGCGAAAAAAACGAAGCCGAAGCGTCAGTGTCGAACGCCCGAAGCCGTTCACGCTTGTCTTCGGTAAGGAACGGAAGCTGGCGATAGGCGACAGAGGCGTGCTCCATGCTCGCGTCGAGCACAAAATGCCAGGTAAACGGAGTGCCAGCCGCAACGCGGTACGGAAATATGCTGACTCCCCGGCTCGTTCTCTGAGGAACATAGTTGGTTTCGCGGAGTTGCGCGGTAAAAAAACTCCAGGGAGACGCCGGAAGAACCGGGCGATATTCGTCTTCGAGGGCTGCCAGCGCATTCAGTTCTTCGACGCACCGGGCAATAACCGCGTCGTCAGCGGCAGCAAGAGCGGTCATGTCCAGAAAGTCGTTCCGGAACAGGATATACGCGGTTCGCGCGGAGCTGAACGAGGTAGCCCGCACCATAGCAATGAGCGCCTTGCGCAGCGAACGGTACCATTCCTGAATCCGCGTGTCTCCCTGCTCTCCTTTTGCCGGAGTCCTGAACGCCTCTTCCCAGATGTCTACCTGTTCGCCGTGTTCTTTCCAGGAGGTAACGCAGTGGTTGCGGATACCGAAATCGACCAGATACCCGGCTTCCGGGTGTTTCCAGGGGACAAGACGGTTCAACAGGAGCGCCTTGACTGCCCCAAAGGAAAAATCACGGTTTACGCACTCTTCGATCAGCGAAAAAAGCCTTCCGGCCGGGTGTTCTCCGAGCTTTGTCCCCGCACGGTATTCAGCCGGTATTCCACGAAGAGATAATTCGCGCAGGAGGTAGGGACCGATGGTCGCGATCTCCGGGACACTGATCGCTATACGTTCGCAGGGAACGCCTTGACTGACCAGGTGCTCGATCCGGAGCGCACACGAACGGAGTTCGTCGCGCGCGTTTGAAAAAACGTCGAAGATCGTATTTTCATCCGGGGCAAACGGAGGTACCGGCACTTGGGTGATACACGGTGCACTCGCGAGTATCGCGGCATATTCGTCAAAATCTTCAATTGCTTCGGGGAAAAGGATAAAATAGCGAATTCCCTCGTCCGCAAGCGGTGGACGCTGCCAGGCTGGTTCGAACAGGCTATGATCATCCAGGAAGCGGCCGTAATCCGACACGAGAAAGGCCAGGTCCGTGTCTTCGGCATCTGCATTTGCAAGCGGAGCAGGTCCGTGGGCTATTCTGAACTCTGCGGCTTTTTGCGCCCGGCTCTGCCACAGGCCAAGCTGAGGAAGGAGCCGTGAAATCCATGCTGCAAACACGTCTCCGTCTTGTGCATGCTGTTTCGGGATAAGCGATGAAAGCAGGGGTTCGGCGGCTTTTCGGTTCCGTGCGGCCAGATCGAGCGCATAGAGTTTTCGCAAGACGCCGCTTACCGGCGACTTTCCTGCGACCGTTTTCTGCATCGCCTTTTCCTTGAAACGGTCCCAGGCGATGCATTTTCCGGCGGGAAGGGTTGTTTTTCCGGTGATGTCCAACGCTTCTTCGAGCCACAGCGCCGCCGCTATGTCCGAAGGAAAAACCAGTACCGAGTCGTCTTTAGTTCCTTCTGCTTTCAGCAGCTCTTCGACAGGGTTATGCATCACAAGCCTGGCGTTTTGATGGTGTCCAGTTCCAGTTTGACCTTATTGAACTCTTCCCGAATCTGAACGGTCTGGGTAGACTGCCGCGCCAGGCGCTGGGCCAGCAAGCGGGACAGAAATATACCGTAATGGGGATGGCTGCGAATCAGCGAGATAAACTCCATTTTTGGTATTTTTACGAGAGATCCGTTCCCGATCGAGATTATTGTGGCAGAACGGCGGTCGTTCAGCAGGAACGACATTTCCCCGATAAAAATATCTTTCGGGGTCAGTACCGAAACAAGTTTCCGCTGGACGTAGACGGCGTATTTTCCGGAACGTATATAGTACAGATCGTTTGAAGGCTCGTTTTCGCGGCAGACCAGCTGTTTGTCACCGAAATCAAGAATCTGCTGTTCCTGCATGATAACCGGGATGGAGTTTGTGGCATCCCGTTGGTTCGTAATTTCGAACGAGGCTTCGTTTCCCCTGGAATTATAGGAAATCGACGAAACAAAGGATTCGGCAAGTTTAATTCCCATTCCGTGAAGCCCGGCCGTCAGTTCGCCGGCAAGACGTTTTTTCCAGTCGAAGCCGTCCCCGTCGTCCCGTACCGAAATGCGGGTGCGAAGGTTAGATATTTCGTATGAAATGTATACTTTTTTGTGAGCTGCATCCGGTGCCTTGCTTTTTTCGGCGATCAGGTCAAGCATATTTTTGCCTTGGGACAGCCATGCCGTTTTTTCGTCGAAGCTTATTTTACAGTTGCCATGCTCGACCGCGTTCAGAAGCAGCTCCATCAAGGCGCCCTGAATAGCCGAGCGTCCGTCGTCGTTGATCCTGTTTGTGTTATACAGGTAGCCGGTAATCAGGTTGCAGTAAAATAGAATGTCAGTTGGATCATTGTCGCTGATAAACGAACCGGTTTCGTTCGTTTTCATTTGCTGCTGCATGCCCCGGTTAAAGAGGAACTGGGAATTCTGGGTAATTATCCGGAGAATTCGTCCGGCGTTGTCCTGAAAGTTCGACCGAGTCAGAATAAGCAGAATATTCGGATCCCGCCTTTTTTCGAGCTGAATTTTCTGCTGGTGGTTCTGTGCGATAGCGATTATGCCGCCGAACAGGAGCCAGGGATCCGCATGGATGACTTCCATCAGGCTTTCGGTATCCAGCGAGTCGTCTCCAAAATCGAATATCTTGATTTCCGGCAGTTCGTAATTAAGGTAGGAAATTATTTCCTCCTGATCCTGAACTACGACCGGAATAAACTCGCTGGAAAACTTTGCGCAGGCAGCCTTGAATGCCTGGATGGTCGGCTGATTCTTGCTAAAAATGGGTATGCTTTTCATGTGAGCTCCACCCGTTCAATTCTAGCACAAATTCTACCAACACACTATACTAAGTCCAACAATGGATAATCTAAAACTTTTACCGGGCAAGCCGATTCCTCAGGGAGCAACTGCAGAAGCAGGAGGAGTAAACTTCAGCGTCTTTACCCGTAATGGAACCAGCGTCATTCTTGAATTCTTTGAACATGATGAGGACAGTACTCCCTGCTGTTCTTTCCGGCTCGATCCCCGTATCCACCGCACCGGAGATATTTGGCACGTATTTGTGCAGAACCTCAAGCCGGGATCCTTGTATCTGTATCGTGTCGACGGCCCGTTCCGGCCGAATGAAGGCCTTCGGTTTAATCCGAATAAGTACCTTCTTGATCCGTATGCAAAAGAGATCACCCCGACCTCGATTTTCAGTTCGCACGAGAAGTCTTCGCAGAACGGAATATCCGTTGATGTCGATCTGAATTACAACACGGTGATTTCTGCCGCCGGCTTTCCGAAATGCGTGGTTGTCGACGACACCGATTTCGACTGGGAAGGCGACCGTCCGCTCAATTATCCGCTCCGCTACAGTGTGCTGTACGAGGCGCACGTTAAAGGCTTGACCATGCATCATTCGTCGGGCAAAAAACATCCGGGAACCTATCGGGGGGTGATTGAATCCATTCCGTATCTGAAGGAACTGGGCATTACCAGTCTTGAGCTGCTTCCGATCAATGAATTCGATGAAAACGAGAATACCCGCGTTAATCCGCGTACTGGTGAACGGCTCAAGAATTACTGGGGCTACAGTACTATCGCCTTTTTCGCCCCGAAAGCGACGTTTTCGTCGGATCTTTCCCGGGGAGGCCCGACGCGGGAATTCAAGGAAATGGTTCGCGAGCTGCACAAGGCAGGAATCGAGATAATTCTTGATATTGTATTCAATCATACCGCAGAGGGGAACGAGCGCGGCCTGACATTCAGTTTTAAAGGGTGGGACAACCCCATCTACTATATGCTCGAAGACAACAAGCGGTACTACCGCAATTACTCCGGATGCGGCAATACGGTCAACTGCAACCACCCTGTTGTCAGGACGCTGATAATCGACTGTCTGCGGTACTGGGTGACCGAAATGCACGTTGACGGTTTCCGCTTCGATCTCGGTTCTATTCTTGGCCGCGACCAGAAGGGCCGTATCCTGGAAAATCCGCCCATGCTTGAGCGTATTGCCGAAGATCCGATCCTGCGCCATACCAAAATTATCGCCGAAGCCTGGGATGCCGGAGGGGCGTACCAGGTTGGCTGGTTCCCTGGTGGCCGCTGGGCCGAGTGGAATGACCGGTTCCGGGACGATATGCGCTCCTTTTGGCGTGGAGATAAGGGGTCTGTGCTTAATTTTGCCACCCGCGTAACCGGTTCTTCCGATCTGTATCTTCGCGACGGACGCAAACCCTTCCATTCAATCAACTTTATTACCAGCCATGACGGTTTTACTCTGAATGATTTGGTTTCCTACAATGGGAAACATAATGATGAAAACGGGGAATCAAACCGCGACGGGAGCGACCACAACATCAGCTTCAACTATGGCTTTGAAGGTTCAACCGTCAATCCCAAGATTGAGGCAATCCGCAATCGCCAAATCAAGAACATGTTCGTCTCGCTGTTGGTCTCTCTGGGTACTCCCATGCTCCTGATGGGCGATGAAATACGGAGAACCCAGGGCGGAAACAACAACGCCTATTGCCAGGATAACGAAATTTCCTGGATGAACTGGACGTTCAGGCGGAAAAATGAAGGGCTTTTCCGATTCGTGCGCCTTTTGATCCGATTCAGAAAAGATCATCCGGCTTTCCTGCGCCCGGAATTCCTGACCGGACGTGCCGAATCATCGCATTCAAGCCCGGATATCAGCTGGTTCAACGAGCGGGGCGAAACACCCGATTGGTCGAATCCCGGGCCGTTTATTGCCTACCGCCTGTTCGGAAGCCATGCGTCGGTGCGTACCGATCAGGATTCCGCTGACTTTTTTATCATGTTCAATTCCTCGACGAAAGATATTACCGTTCGATTGTGTCCCCCGCCGAAAGGCACCCGCTGGTTCCGTGCTGTCGACACTTCGTATGATTCACCTCTTGATATTCTCGAAGATGGAAGCGAAGACGTCCTGTTTGACCAGAAAAAATATGTCATTTTGGCCCGCAGCAGTGTTGTTCTCATCTCCAGAAATGTGTAGAATGACCAGAATCATCTTGTAAACCGGTTTACCAAAGGAGTTTCATCTTGATTGAGTTTGATAAAGAGAAGTTCAAGAATTCGATACGAACCCGTCTGAAAAGACACTATGGAAAGAATCTTGACGAAGCGAACGCGCATGATATTTATGACGCTGTTTCCACCGCAGTAATGGATCACATCCAAACGAACTGGATGGCAACCCGTAAGGAGTACGAGGACGGCCAGGTTCGCCAGATGTACTACCTTTCAGCCGAATTTCTCATGGGCCGCGCGCTGAGCAACAATCTGATCAACTTCGGCATTATGGACAGCGTTAAGGAAGTCCTTGCCGAGCTAAAATTCGACTATACGACTATCGAGGATCAGGAACCCGACGCAGGTCTTGGCAACGGCGGTCTTGGACGGCTTGCCGCCTGTTTTCTTGACTCCCTTGCCACTCTCGATTACCCGGGACACGGCTACGGAATTCGCTATCAGTATGGAATGTTCGAACAGCACATCGAGGACGGACACCAGGTAGAGTATCCGGACAACTGGCTCAAGCACCGCGATCCTTGGGCAGTAAAACGCTCAGATCTTGCGGTTAAGGTTCAGTTCGGCGGCACTCCGGTTGTCGAAAAGGGTCCGAACGGCTATGTCCGGTTCAAGCTGGTCGGCGCCGAAGAAGTAACCGCAACGCCGTACGACACACCGATACTCGGATACGCAACCCGCACCGTAAACCGCCTCAGGCTCTGGGAGGCGTCGAGCGATGACGGCTTCGACCTTCAGCTGTTTAACGATATGCACTACAACAGGGCTGTCGAGCGGCAAAACAGTGCGGAAAATATTTCCCGCGTCCTGTATCCGAACGACTCCGGCCCTTCCGGCAAGGCGCTTCGCCTGAAGCAGCAGTATTTTTTCTCGTCTGCGAGCCTTCAGGATCTCCTTGCAAAATTCAAGCGGGATCATGGGCATGACTTCAAAAAGTTCCCCGATTACAATGTTATTCAGCTCAACGACACCCATCCGGTTGTTGCGATACCCGAGCTGATGAGGCTTTTGATGGACGAGAACGGTCTCGGATGGGAAGATTCCTGGGACATCGTTACCAGGACCTTCGCATATACCAACCACACGATTCTTGCCGAAGCGCTTGAAAAGTGGCCGATCGATATTTTCCAGAGCCTGCTTCCCCGCGTATACCAGATTGTTGAGGAAATCAACCGCCGGTTTATGGCCGACTTGCGCGAAAAGTATCCGTCGAACTGGAAAAAACAGAACAGCATGGCGATTATCAGCGACAGCATGATTCACATGGCCTGGCTTGCAATACATGCCTGCTTCTCCGTGAACGGCGTTGCCGCCCTGCATACAGAGTTGTTGAAAAATGTCGAACTGGCCGACTGGTATGCACTCTATCCGTCCAAGTTCAACAACAAGACGAATGGCGTTACGCAACGCCGTTGGCTTCTTTCGGCAAATCCGGATCTGGCTGCCTTTATCACTTCAAAGATCGGACACGGATGGGAAAAAGACCTGTCGCTCCTGAAAAAGCTCGAAAAGTATGCCGACGATCCGGCTGTACTCGACGAGTTTATGAAAATCAAGCATACCAACAAGGTTTCCCTTGCCAAGTATCTCAAGGATACGCAGAACATCTTCATCGATCCGGATTCGATCTATGACGTGCAAATCAAGCGACTTCATGAATACAAACGGCAGCTGCTCAACATTTTCCATGTCATGTATCTGTACAACAGGATAATAGAAGATCCGTCGTATGTGGTTGTGCCTCACACGTTTATTTTTGGCGCTAAAGCCGCTTCCGGATACCGCCGTGCAAAGAGCATAATCAAGCTGATCAACACAGTCGCAGACCGGGTTAACAACGACCACCGCGTAAAAGGGAAAATTCGGGTTGTATTTGTAGAAAATTACCGGGTTTCGCTTGCAGAGAAGCTCTTCCCCGCATCGGATGTGTCCGAGCAGATTTCTACGGCCGGAAAAGAAGCCTCCGGAACCGGCAATATGAAATTTATGATGAACGGTGCGTTGACAATCGGTACGTTGGATGGCGCAAATATTGAAATTGTCGAAGAAGCCGGCGAAGAAAACGCATTTATCTTCGGGCTTACGACTGAGCAGATTCAGAAGATTGAAGCTGAACACAGCTACAATCCGCAGGAATACCTGGCCGCAAATCCCGGATTGCAGGAAGTGCTCAACCAGCTGATAGATGGCACGTATGGAACTGCCGGCGACGCCATGTTCCGCGAATTATACGAATCGTTGGTGTATGGCGTAGAGGGTCAACGGCCTGACGTCTTCTACGTACTTGCAGATTTTGACGCTTATGCGGAAGCCCAGGCAAAACTGGCACACGCGTACACAGACAAGCGAAAGTGGGCGAAAATGGCCCTGTTGAACGTTGCCCGTTCAGGAAAATTCAGTTCCGACCGGACTATCGAGGATTATGTCCGCGATATATGGAAACTGAAGAAAGTTGTGGTAAAATAGAGCTTGTTGCAGACTGTCCGG
>Ga0116148_1005219_pt1 | contig 10932 bp, 9 predicted proteins | sample AD_UKC055_MetaG_FD_89786 | JGI IMG/M metagenome (GOLD analysis project Ga0116148, IMG submission 89786) | Active sludge microbial communities of municipal wastewater-treating anaerobic digesters from USA - AD_UKC055_MetaG | ecosystem: Engineered > Bioreactor > Anaerobic > Digestate | place: USA... | reverse complement strand
CGGATACCGCATGGATCCAATGAAAAAACAAGGAAGAGGCACACTGCGTCTCTATTCAGATATACTTCTTTTTTCACATGAAAATGATGCAGAGGCTGTATTAGCATTCGAACTTAAGGGTATATCGGGAGTATCTTTTATGAAGCGCTATTTTGAATTTTATTATGAAAAGGTTCTCTACCGTTTTCATCTTTTATCAAAGTACAGTTCTTCTCTTGAATGGTATGATGCAATTTCCATTATACAAAAACTTAGTAATAATTGATTATAGAAAGATGATTGCAAAGGCAGTATAATAGCAAGAATGAACTCAATACCAAAAAAAAACAGGACTTTTCGATGCAGAAAACAGCACAAAAATTATCAGCTTCTATTAAAAAAGCCTTCAAAGGAAAGGATGAAGTTATAGAACGAATTCTTTGCGCCTTGTTTGCGCAGGGACATGTTCTTTTAGAGGATGTTCCGGGTACGGGCAAAACAGTACTTGCAAAAGCGCTTGCAAAGAGCATCGACACATCCTTTGCACGTATTCAATGCACGCCCGACCTTATGCCTGCTGATATTACCGGCTCCTCAGTATTTTTACCCGATACAAAACAGTTTGAATTCCGCAAAGGTCCCCTGCTTTCTTCTATAATACTTGTTGATGAACTTAACAGAGCTACACCGCGAACACAGGCTGCCTTACTTGAGGCGATGTCGGAAAAGCAGGTAAGCGCAGACGGAAAAACCTATGCGCTGCCCTCCCCTTTTTTTGTTATTGCAACAGAGAATCCTGTAGAATCTGAAGGTACATTCCCGCTTCCTGAAGCTCAAAAAGACCGGTTTATGATGTGCCAGTCAATCGGGTACCCTGATCAGGCAGATGAAGAGCTTATTATTGTAAGTCAAAGAAGAGTGGATAATCCTGTTGAAGATATAAAAGGCTGCATTACAGCACAGGATATTTTGAGCTGTCAGGAGAAGGCCGTGCAGATTCACGTTGATGAAGCAGTACTGCACTATATTATGAGCCTTGTTAACTGCACACGGACAGATAAAAGAATTCACACAGGCGTTTCGCCCCGGGGATCCATAGCTCTGTATAAGGCGGCGCAAGCCCTGGCCGGTATACGGGGAAGAGACTTTGTAGTCCCGGAAGATGTAAAAGAACTGGTGCTTCCGGTTTTTAGAAAAAGGCTTATACTTTCTCCGGAGTTTATTGTCCGGGGTTATACCAGCGATTCTCTGCTTACAGAAATTCTCTGCAGCGTTCCGGTTCCTTCGGTAAAACAGCATATATGACAAATAGAAAGAAGACGGTTTCTGCCGGCTCAAAAACAGCTGCTCTTCTTCTGCTTCCTGCAATTATTCTGCTCTTTGTGCCGGGAACAATTTTGCAGTATGCAGCCGCTTTTTTCTTTATTCTTATAAGTGTATCTCTTGCATACTCCCGCATCATACGATCCTCTATTGTTGTAAATCATACGATGGATGAACTGCGCAGTCCCCGCTTTGAGTTTCTTGAAATAAAACTCCGCATCGAAAACCGCTCTTTTCTTCCGGTTTTTTCCCTGTATATAGACGATAAACCGGGAATACTGTCAATATCAGCTGATTCCGGACGGGCTCTCTTTCATCTGCGTAAAAGAGAATCCATTCTATTCACATACACAGTGAACGGTAATACACGGGGCGAGTACTATGCAGGGCCGGCAGAAATTCGAGGAAGCGATCCTTTGGGCTTTTTTCCCTTTACACTGCAGTCAAATTCGCAATGCAGAATAATAATTTATCCTGCAAAATCTGACGAGCAGATTTTTTTTACGAAGGGGATTCCGCAAGGCAGCATACCGGTGAAAAATGCGCTTTATGAAGATACTTCTGTTTACCGGAGCGTTCGAGATTATGTTAACGGCGATGAAATTAAACGAATAAACTGGAAGGCATCTGCACGGTTTGGAAAACTTTTTACCAATGAATATCTTGCGACCCTTTCGTCGCCATGTTTTATCTATCTTGATGTAGATATTTCATACTACCCGGAACACCATAGATATGATCATGCTGAGCATGCTGTTGAAGCGGCTGCTCACATTGCAAAAACAGCTGCCGTAATGAGACAGCAATGCGGTCTTGCAAGCAACGGAATTCTAGCAACTCAGCTTTCTGCCCCGTATTTGAGCCCTAAATCTTCCCAGCTGGGTGTAATCCTCGACACGCTGGCGCTCCTCCAAGTATGCAGGAAAGAAGAGGAAGATTCTGTTTTGTTTGAAAAGTGTATTACAGCCTGTCCTTCCGGCGGAAGTTTTTTTTACCTTGGACCGGAATCAAAAAAAGATGTAATAAAAATAAAAAGCAAAACACTCAGGCCTTCCTTAAACTTTTATTCATTCTTTTTCGGAGGCGGTTATGAATAAGGTATTACACAATCTCCTGAGTATTTTTATACCATTTTTTTCAATTTGCGCCGTTTATTCCTATATAAGCAGTCTTTTTCCCTCCTTCAGAAGCCTCACTCCTGGAGAATTAAGCATTGTGCTTATTACAGGTCTTGTATGCCAGCTTATTTTTGTTATTACAAGAAAAGAAAGAGTTTCTTCCTTCTCATACATAAGGCTTTTTATTTTGATGTACATAATCTTCTGGGCTTTTCTGCTTGTAATTAATAAGGGAAGCATTAAAGAAAGGCTTACTCCGACACTTCACCAGGGAATCCTTATTGTAATGCTGGGACTGCAGTATGTATGGGCGGTGTATCTTTCGAATCTTTTTTTTGAATATGAACAATTTTTAGAATTCTGCAGAGACTACAAGGGAACAGAATTATTCAGCAAGCTCCGGGAGCAAGGGGAAATAACAAGCTCGAGCGGCAGCGCCCTGCGACTGAGTGTAATATTGAGTTTTATACCCATTATTATTATTTGTGCGATTTCGATTGTTCTAGGCCGTGATTTTTTTCCCATAAGCAGTGTAACCCTGTTATTTTCTGCAGTATCCTGTTTTTTTTCCGCCCTCACCTATGCCTATGTTTCTCTCACGAAGGAGGAACGCTTCTATGCAGGACAAGGCCTGGAAAGCGTATTTAATAAAAGCAGGGATAGGTTCCGGTTTGCGCTCGTGATTATTGTTATAAGTGCAGTCACTGCATTTTTTTATGCAAAACCTGATGCATTATTTACTGAAAACGGACAAACACCTTTTTACATCGCTTTTCTTGCCTGGCTTATTAAGTTATTAAGCTCAAGAGAACGAAAACACTCAGACTTGACTCTGGATATTCCGGAATACAAAGATGCAGAGCCTGCAGCAGAATCCGATGTATTTATTCCGCTGGAAGGAGTAAACGAATACATAGATCTAAGCTGGATTACAGACATTATAAAAATACTTTCTCTCATTTTTTTAGCAGTCCTTTTTCTAACCGCAGTATTCGGTCCGTTTTTAAAAAAAGACTGGAAAGATTTTTGGAAAGAAAAAAAATTATTAAAATACCTTATGATGTTTTTTAAGTCTTTTAAGGAATTTATAAAAACACTTTTTTTCCCTGTACATAATGAAAAACCGCTTATAGTAAGCGAGGCGGCAGGAAAACTCGCCCATTCGCTGGCAGAATTTGCACACTTAAAAAAATCAAAAGAAAAAAAGGCCGAAATAGGCAGGCTTTCAAAAAAATATATTGAACTCTGCGTGTGGGGAGAAACAGCCGGATCAGCCTGTACTGCTGCAACCGCACCCTTTGAATATGCCCAGCAGCTTTATGCGCATACAGGCTGGTACAAACAGGAGTTATTCACCATAGCAGAACTATTTGAAAAAGCCCTTTTTTCTGCTTCGCTTATTTCTGAAGAAGAAGAAAAAGAATTTTACAAACTGATAGAGAATATTACAAGTCTTTCGCTCGATAAAACCCGGGAAACAATCTTATAAATTTTCTGCAGAGTTTAAGAGGTCCAGCAAGGCAAAACGAAGTTCACGCTTTGCCTTGTCTTTTCGTTCGGAAAAATCATCGATAGGAAAATCGAGCACGGTATAGAATAGAGTTCGTATATCGTCCAGTGTATTGTTGATCTTGTATAATTCATCGCTTCTGTCATTCATAGTTCTAAGTATAGAAAAAAAAGCCCTCACGTACAAGCCTGTTCGTGAGGGCCTTATTATCAGCATAGAATTAGTTGTAACTATGCTACATTACATACCTTATCTTGATGCAAGAACAGCAATACCGGGAAGAGTTTTGCCTTCGAGGAATTCAAGGGAAGCACCGCCGCCTGTAGAAACGTGGCTCATCTTGTCCGAAAGATTGAACTTGTTAACAGCAGCAACAGAATCTCCGCCGCCTACAACGCTTACAGCACCCTTTGATGTAGCTTCTGCTACAAGGTGGGCAACCTTTCCTGTTCCCTTTGCAAAGTTTTCAAATTCAAAAACTCCAACAGGTCCGTTCCATACGATTGACTTTGAAGCAAGAATTGTTTCTGTATACACCTCGAGTGTCTTAGGCCCGACATCCATTCCCATGAAGCCGTCTGCAATATTGAGACCGTCAACAGCTACAGGTTTTGCATCCGGGCTGAATGAGTCTGCACAAACGTGATCAAGAGGAAGAATAATCTTTACATTCTTTTCTGCTGCAGCTTTAAGCAAAGATTTTGCAGTGTCAATGAATTCGTCTTCTACTAAAGATTTACCAATTGTGTAACCTTGTGCCTTAAGGAAGGTATAAGCCATGCCACCGCCTATGATGAGGGCGGAAGCATTTTTAAGTAAACTTTCGAGGACTGCAATCTTTGAAGAAACCTTGGCTCCTCCTATAATTGCAGTCATTGGTTTTGGAGGATTGGTAACCATTGGCTCAAGGTATTTAACTTCCTTTTCCATGAGGAATCCGCCTACTTTTACATCGATGAATTTTGCAATAGTAGCAGTTGAAGCATGTGCACGGTGTGCTGTACCGAATGCATCATTTACAAAGACGTCGCCGTATGAAGCAAGTTCTTTTGCCATGGGTTCCTGATCTGCAATTTCTTTAGCCGTTTCGCCTGCTTCGAATCTTGTATTTTCAAGCATCATTACACCGCCTGATGGAAGTGCATCTACAACAGCTTTTTGACCGAGGCAGGAAGGAGCAAAAACAACTGTCTTGCCGAGAAGTTTTGCAAGGTAGTCTGCAACAGGCTTCATTCTGTGTTTTCCATTGATATATGCTTCTTTATCAAAAGATTTGCCGTCTTTTGCAGCCTTTTCTTCTGCTTTTTTTGCATCTTTTTTAGGATCGCCGAGATGGCTCATTAAAACCAGAGAGCGGGGATTTTTCTCTAAAATGTATTTAATTGTAGGAAGAGCTGCCTGAATACGGGTATCGTCCTGAACAACACCGTCCTTCATAGGTACGTTAAAATCTACACGCATGATAACGCGTTTACCGGTTAATTCAATATCCTTAACTGTCTTAATCATAAAAAGGCCTCCAAAAACCACATGAATTTAACAAAACTATATCAATATTCGATAAAAAAAGCAATATTGCATACATGTAACTATGCATAGTAAAATTAAAGCTCATATCAGTGTATAAAGAGGACCATTTTGTATTGCGATTTTCATACTCATCTTCATAACGACAAAAACCTTAAAAGCTCTCTTGAGTGCATAACAAAGCATAAAATTCTAAGTACTGCGTGCTCTGTTGATATTCCCTCATTTAATAAAAGCCAGGAGATCGCAAAGATGTCTGATCTGGTAATTCCAACCTTCGGCATTCATCCCATGAAGGCAGCAGAGCTGCAACACCTGGAAAGTCTCGACACCTTTCTAAACCAGTCGCCCCTTATTGGTGAAATTGGACTTGATCAGCGGTGGTTTACCGATGTTCCTCTTGGAAAACAGATAGAAGTCTTTGAATACATAGTAGATCACTGTAATAAAAGCGAAAAATACTGCGTCATCCACACAAGCGGCGCTGAGAAAAACGTATACGATGTGCTTCTTCATTTTCCTAAGGCGAAACCCATAATCCACTGGTTCGACGGCAGCCCTTCACTCCTAAAAAAAATGACAGATAGAGGATGGTTTTTTACATATGGACTGGAACTGCATTACAGTGAACACATAAGGAACCTCTTGACCCGGACGCCGATTGAACTTGTTCTAAGCGAAACTGATAATCCCGGAAGCGAAACCTGGCTGGGAGGTACAGAAGAAAGTCCCCTGCTCATATCAAGAGTCATAACTGATATTGCTTCGGTGAAAAAAATTGACATTACACAGGCAAAAGAGCGCATTCTTGAAAACTCTCTAAAAATACTTTCTGAAAGCGGGTATATTGATCAAGCTGCTGAACGGGTGAACTGTTAATAAGCAGAAAGAAGCCGCGCTTCGACCTCATCAATAATTTCATCAGGAGTTGAAGTGCCTGCCGTTATGCCGACCGATTGAAGCGTAAAAAAAACCGGAGGAATTTCTCCTGCCGTTTCAATGAGAGCTGCATGTTTAACCCGTTCTTTTGCAATATGGAACAAGCGGCTTGTATTTGCAGAATGTTTACCGCCTATGACAAGAATCCCTTCAACCTTGGAGGCAATCTCGTTTAATGACTGCTGCCGCTCTATTGTCGCAGGACAAATAGTGTCGAATACTTGAAGTTCAGGTATTTTTTCTTTTAAAACGTTTGCAATACGCTCATATTCATCACGGCTGATTGTTGTCTGGCTTATTAAAATTGCTTTTTGGGGATACCCGGATAAGGAAAGTGCATCTGCCTCATTTTTTACGATTATACAGTTATGGGGCGCATGACCTGCAATGCTTGTTACCTCTCCATGCCCTTTATCGCCTGCTAAAATGACGGTGAGCTGCTGTGATGAAAATTTCTTAGCACGGTATTGATTGGAAAGAACACGGGGACAGGTGGCATTAATAATAAGACATCCAGTTTTTTGCAAACGTTCCATAACAAGGGGTTCAACACCATGAGCACGGATGATGACTACGGTTTCTTTATTGCACAAAGATTCAATATCATCCTGAGAAAGAACACGAAGCCCCTTTGATGCAAGAATTTCCAAAGCCTGATTATTATGAATAAGAGGGCCAAGCGTGAAGACTTGTTTACCTGGATGCTCGTAAAGTGCTTTTTCTGCAGTCTGCACAGCCCGGCGTACACCCATGCAATAGCCGAGAATGTCGGCACGAAGAACGATTCGACTTTTTGAATTGGAACTATCAGTTGTCATGAGAAAATAATAACATAATTTTTACCCTGATACAAGAAACGTACATCACAAACCGGCTACTTCACCGTAAGCTGTGAAAATACCGATTCCTGACTCGCTGTCATAATACTGAGGCTGTGTGCAGTTTTGGAAAGTATTTTAGACTGCTCAATAAGCTCATTAACCGAAGACGAAATTTCTTCAAGCCGGTTAATACTGCTGTCGCTCATAGATTCAATCTCATTCATATTCCGTTTAACACCCTTGCCCGCATCGACAATTCCCTCTACCGATTTTTCTATAGTTCCTATTGCGCTGTTAGATTCCCGTATTACTGAAACAATTGACTCAAAGGACTTTCTTGCATTTAGTGTCTTATCCATACTTTCAATCATTTGCCTGGAGCCTTCACTGCTGCTTTCAACAATAGTGTCCATTGAGTTTGTAATATCGGTAACTAGAGAACGTATGTCCTCTGCGGTTTTTTGAGAATGAGACGCCAGCGACCGTATTTCGCCTGCAACAACGGCAAAACCCTTGCCGGCATTTCCCGCTCGAGCTGCTTGTATAGATGCATTTATTGCCAATACGTTGGTGTTTTCAGAGATTTGCTCTATAATACCCGTAAATTCAATGATTTTCTGCAGTCTGTCTCTAAATTCCTCGAGCGATGCAGAAACAGAATCTATGACCGTTTTAAGTTTTTGGGTGTCGTGCCAGTTTGCTTCCATAGACAGAGCGCCCTGTTCCGATTCTGCTGACATTGTACTGACAAAGGATGAGTATGTATTGATGGAAGTTTGCATATCCTCTATTTGTTTTGTTAATACTGATAACTGTCCGTCGGTGTTTCCAATACTTTCCTTTTCTGCCTGAATATCAGTTTGTATACCCTGAATTGATTTTTCTATTTGTGTGTGGGTTCTGGAAGATTCTTCTGCAGAAGTTGCAAGATTCTGGCTGTCAAGCACAAGATATTCTCCGTTTTGTATTATCGACAAAATTATCTCGCGGAAATTCGAAGGCTCTGTATTGAACGTTGATATAAAAACCCCTGATTCAACAGCCTGATTAATACTGCTTACCAGTTTTGGATCTACAACAACGGTTGCTATACCATTATATTTTTCCTGCGTAAAACGCTTTATTGCAGGAGCAAATAATTCTGCGGAACCAAAATTTCCCCAGTCCTGGAAAACATCAAGAATTTCCACCTGAACATTATAGGAGGCAAGCTTCTTTTTTGCGTCGGCAGCACCCCTTCCAAGTCCTTCAAAAAAACCAGTCGAGAGAGGCATAATGAGTGCTAACTTATACCTTTTTCCACTTTTATTCTGCACAGGAATTGCGAGCTGAGATTGTTCCTCCTCTCTCATAATTCTTGTATTTGTCTGGTCATCCCAGTAGGTACGGTAGTTATCGAGAGTCATAGTGATGGGCTTCATAAAAAACTTGGATGAAACAGGACGCCAGCCGCCTTCACAGGCATTGTACAAATGAACAAGTGCATTCCAAGCCTGAGCAAAGGAATTCTGTTCAATGAGACAGGAGAAACTGCCGTCTTTTAACAGCACAACATTTTCGGGTATCGCGTCAAAAGCGACTATCTTTATTTTACGGCCGCTCTTTTTTACCATCTCGGAAACGGCTGCCGGTGTATGACCGTCAGTAATATACACGAGATTGATATCAGTATGTTTTTGAAGTATTTGCGTAAAAACCTTCATAGTTTCGTCGCGGTTACCCTTCCCCTCATAGACACCTAGAATATCAATATTTTTATAATGAGAGCTTACATAGTCTCTGCATCCTTTCATGCGCAGAACGTGATTTATCTGGGAATGAGAAGGAATAATAATAACCATTTTTCCGGAATTGTTTAATAAACGTCCTATTTCTTTTCCTGCAGTAGCGCCTTCTTCATAGCTGTTTGCCCCGGTAAAACACAGACGTTTTGAAGGCATGGCGGTAATAGAATTAAAATCTTCAAGAGCAGAAAAAAGAATATCTTCTACTATTTTTCCTTCTTTTGAAACAGATGAAGCCTTAACAGACGGAAGATTTACACGGATATCGCCCGAAGCAAATGATGAAAGTCCGTATGCAAGAAGTTTAGAAACCTCGGTAAGAACAGACGTGAGATCCTTTTGAACAGCGCAGCATTTTCTGCTGCGAAAAAAAAGAAGTACAGACAACACGGCCATTCCGGCAACACAAATTAGAAGAATTAGTACCAAAGAGAGCTCCTTGTGTTAAAGAAGTTTTTTTTTATTTTTACGAGATAGAGGTAATCATATTCTAACACAGAATAAAGCAAATGGAAGGATATCAGTATAAGATAAATTTCCTATTTAACATATTTTCCCCTATGCGGTGTTATACTATAAAAGAGGGCGGATTTTTATGAAAAAAATAGTTCTTTGTTTACTGCTTTTATGCATTCCTTTATTACTCTGTTCAGGGGAAGATGTACAGAAAGCGCCGTTGACACTTCCAACTGCGATTTTCCATTATGACGAGTTAACCCAATCGCAGCTTTCTTTTCAATTTCTAACAGGCACCCACCGCAATGCCTCCGGTATTGAGGGAATACATCTGAGGTATACTCCGCTTAAGGTTTTGGGGCTTGTTTTTCCTAAAACCGGAGGGGAATACCTGGGCGTCTCATTCCGTCTTAACGGCATGTACCGGCTTTCTGATTTCGGCTTTCCGGGAATGAGTTTTTCTGGAGAAGCCCACATTAAGGCGCTTTACTCAATCGGCGAAAAAAATCAGTTTTTTTCCAAAACCCCGCTAATATCCGGCATGGGAAGGCACAATATCAGTTTCGGGTATAACGGATATTTGACGACCGATTCAACAAGCCAAATCGGAGGACAGCTTGACTATTCCTATGTTAAGGATAAACATGCATTTGTTATGAATTATGAAAACGACACCATGCTCATGTATGCACAGGATAAGTACAGAACTGCCGCTTTCAAGATTTCCTATCTTAGTGATACAAAAATAGGCATTATAGGAGCCTCTGCGGGCTTTAATCTTTGGGCAGGAGAACGGCATATTAATCTATGGGAAATTTGGAATAACGGCGATATACAGATTCCAGAGGAAGTTTCCAGAAACAGCGTTGTTACCTTATATAATGGGAAGGAGTATTCCGTTGATGTTGCATTTTTTTCGCTAATCTGGAACAATATGAGTATGTCCATCGGATGGGATTCTGAACTTTTTAAAAAACTTATTCACAACAATGTGCATTATGTTTTAAACGACGGCGCCCTGCCTATACTGGAGAGGCCCGACAGATTTTTTATTGAGTTTAAAATCGGAAACATAGACGATTTATTTTAATAAGGAAATACCATGAATATCACGTTAAAATACGGATGTAATCCACACCAGACGCCGGCAGAAGTTTTGTTTACAGGGAAAAAATCTCCCCTTCAAATTCTTAACGGTAAACCCGGCTACATTAACCTGCTCGACGCCTTCAGCGCATGGCAGCTTGCTAAGGAGCTGAAAACTGCAACAGGAAAAGAGGGAGCGGCCTCTTTTAAGCACGTAAGCCCAGCAGGAGCTGCTGTTGCAAAGCCCTTAACAGATGAATATTTGCAGTCACAGTTCCTTGCAAAAAAAGAGTACTCGGAAGTAACCACTGCCTACATTAGGGCACGCGGCGGAGACCGTATGAGTTCGTATGGAGATGCGGCGGCAGTAAGCGGAAAAGTTGATAGTT
>Ga0116148_1005215_pt1 | contig 10938 bp, 7 predicted proteins | sample AD_UKC055_MetaG_FD_89786 | JGI IMG/M metagenome (GOLD analysis project Ga0116148, IMG submission 89786) | Active sludge microbial communities of municipal wastewater-treating anaerobic digesters from USA - AD_UKC055_MetaG | ecosystem: Engineered > Bioreactor > Anaerobic > Digestate | place: USA... | reverse complement strand
TTAAGACCCCTGCCGGTGCTTGAGGAATGCTTGCTCTCAGCGAAAACCAATGACTCCGGGAATTCAGACATGTTGCTTCCTTGTGGCCGCCACTGTATCCTCCTCTCCCCGGCATACGTGATTGCGCGGGGAACACATTGAGACATTGCATGCGAGGTATTGCGACGTGAGGAGAATCTTGACGATAGTCTTGGCGCTTGTGTGGGCAGGAGGTGTGGCGCTGGCGGGCGACTCTCCCCAGTTTCGCGGGCCGCACCGTGATGGCCGGTTTGATGAGGAGAATCTGCTGAAGGCATGGCCCGAAGGCGGCCCGCCGTTGCTGTGGGTCGCGAGGGGATTGGGCAAGGGTTATTCGTCGCCGTCTGTGGCGGCTGGCAAGCTCTACGTGCCTGGCATGCTCGACGAGCAGAACGCGGCCATTTTCATCCTCACACCCGACGGCGCCATTGAACGCTCGATCCCGGTGGGGGTCGAGACAGAGGACAAGCAGGCGCCCGGTCCCCGTTCGACGCCGACTATCGAAGGCGACACCCTCTTCATGATTTCGGGCCTGGGCGAAGTCTATTGCCTCGATATCCCCTCGGGGGCGAAGCGGTGGAGCGTGAACATCCTGGAACGTTTCGCGGCACAGAACATCATGTACACGCTCGCGGAGTCCTTGCTTGTGGACGGCGATCGCGTTATCTGCACGCCAGGCGGGCCCGACGCGGGTCTGGCCGCTCTCAACAAGCAGACGGGCGAGACCATCTGGACCACCAAAGGGTTCAGCGACCCGGCTTCGTATTGTTCACCCATCATCTACACGCACAAAGGCAGGCGGCTGCTTTTGACGGAGACTGCGAATTTTCTCGTCGGCGTGGACGCGGACAGCGGCCAGTTCCTGTGGCAGGTCGAGCACCTCACCCGGGACGGCATTCATGCGGTGACGCCCGTGTACATGGACGGGCTCGTCTACTACACCGGCGGTTACAAGGCGGGCGGCGGCGCCGTGCGCCTTTCCGATGACGGCGCAAGCGCGGAACCCGCCTGGAAAGACGAGACGCTCGATTGCCAGCATCACGGCGTCGTGCTCGATAACGGCTATCTCTACGGGACAAGCCACATGTTCAGCAACCAGTTGATCTGTACCCAGATGGCCACGGGCAAGGTCATGTGGACCACGGAGGAAGTCCGTCAGGGCGTGGTCGAATACGCCGATGGCATGTTGTACATCTACGAAGGGCCGAAACGAGGCATCGTGCATCTCGTAAAGGCCGCGCCGGAAGGATTCGAGCGCGCGGGCATGTTCACCGTGACCGAAGGAGACGGAAACCACTGGGCGCATCCTGCTATCGCCAACGGGGTCCTGTATATTCGCCACGGGGACGTATTGCTGGCGTACAATCTTCGCGCCACGCCGTGAGGCGCGACAATTCGTGCGGAGACCGGCTGGTGCCGCATCTTCCCTGGAACTGGACTCGGCATGGGGAGAAATGCAATGCCATCCATCTCTTCTCGATGCAACGCCGCCGGCCGCCTCTGGGGCGCTCAAATCAGACATCCAGCCTCTGGCTTCCGGCAACAGGTCCGTTCCATAGCCAATTCGATGGCTAACGCCGCATTGGCTGCTGTTGTGATGATGGTCCTGCCGGTTGTTTCGGGGGCTCAGGAGAATCCGCCTGTCATCCTGGAGAACCAGGCTCTTGAGGTCCGGATTCCGCCCTCGCCGGCGCCTCCTGCGGTCCCACGCAGTGAACCTCATGACCGGCCGCACGCCGGGCGGCTCCGTCTGGTCTTCCCCGGACAACATGTTCAACGCCCATCCGGACCAAATTACACTGCTCCGAAACCATTGCCGCCTGTTGAAGACGCCCGCACGCGAATTCCTCATGCTAGGCAAGATGCTTCACCCATTTGAACTGGACGTAGAAAAGCTGACGTTCGATTGGGGAAACGGCGTGGGCGAGAACGCCGAAAAGCAAACCACGGCAGACCCCGCGATTCTCACCAGCTCCTGGCAATCCCCCTCGGGCGGGATCGGCCATCTATTCGTCAACATCTCGGACAGACCTCAGCCCCTGGCCATTCAACTCGACACCCGCAACGCTCCCGCATGGCCCACCTGCGACGTTCATCTCTGGAGTTCCGAGGAGAACGCCACTATTCGCACGCTTTGGGAGGCCACCGGGCTGCCACGCGAGTTCTCTCGCGAACTGCAGCCGCTTGAAGTCGTGTTTGTCGAGGTCCGTCCCCCCGCCGGTTGACGGGCGCGTAGCCTCTGCCAAGTTGGACCGATTCGGGAGCCGCAAGGCCGACCGTGCTACCGAATCCGGTAGGACCAGTCTGAATTCTGCATGGGAGCACCCTGTACAGGCCGGGTGATCCTGCTGCGGCTGACCATCGGAGGCAACTGCATGGCCGGGGTTCGAGGCGGTGTCATGCCGGGGCTATTCCGCAAGCCCGTCTGCGCTTTGTAGTGGCCGTACCCGCTATGGTAGCCGGGATACGCGCCCCGATAAGGCACCGGCCTCGGACAGGGCGACAAATGCACGTAGGGTGGCGGGGCACAGTACGACGGCGTCTGCAGGATAACCGGAGGAGCAGGAACCACTGTGACGGGATAAGGCGCAGGGACGGGTACAATCTCGGCCGGCTGCGGGACAGTCACAACAGGCGCCGCTGCCACGGGAGGATAAGCCTGATAAGTGCCGGCGTTCACCAAAATCCCTATAAGATCGACAACCGCGTTTGCTATCCCGACGTCTCTATAGGCTTCCGCATCCGAATAGCCGTGGTGGTCCCAATGCTTGTAGTCTCCGCCGTGATGGTTGTGTCTCGCCGATTCAAGCAATTGACCCAAACCCTCGAGGCCGGACAAGCCCGAATGCGAGGACCCCGAGAAGAGGTTACTGCCGCTGCCGCGGGATCCGCCCAGACCGCTTCGTCCATTTAGCCCGTTGATACTGGGTGCGCGCAGCCCGCCTCCGGAACGATTTGGCGCCCGCATGCCTCTGCCACGCGACTGCGCCACCGCCTCGGGCGCGAACAGTGCCAACGAGGCCAGCACGGCTACGGACAAGGCCACCGCTGCCACTCTCCTTCTCTTTCTTAAAATCATAATGGCCTCCTTTCAGAATCCTTCGTATTAGACAGTACCTCCAACATATTTGTTCATTTCGTGCTGCACGAGGCAAAGAGCCGCTCCGAAGCGCAATGGGTTGCGCGCAAACGACTTGCGTTAGTCCTGTTATTGAAGTGCTCTTCCTGAAGATTTTGAGGACGCAATAGAACGAATGGCTCTGACGTAAGCGAACAACGGAGGGATGGTCTTCCTACCCGTCCATGCGGTCATCGGGGGCGGACACGTCCGCGCTCCTGTTCAACCCCTTGGCGGCCCTGGGCCACGCGGTCCACGCGCCGCCGTCTGTGGCTGATCACGCCGGCGGAGGGGCCGGAGCAACCTCGGGCGCGGGTGCCGGCGGTGCGGGAGCTGGTTCAGGTGCAGGTGCGGGTGTCGGCGGAGCGGGTGCTGGTTCAGGCGCAGGCGCGGGCGCCGGCGGAGCGGGTGCTGGTTCAGGCGCAGGTGCGGGTGCCGGCGGAACGGGTGCTGGTTCAGGCGCAGGTGCGGGCGCCGGCGGAGCGGGCGCTGGTTCAGGCGCAGGAGCAGGCGCGGGCGGGGGCGTCTCTTTCAGTGTTTTCAATGCTGCAACAATGTCCGCAGGTTCGGCGCGCAGGCGGAAATCGGCGTTGAGGAAGGCGTAGCGGATGACCCCGCCTCCATCAATGATATACGTGGCCGACAAGGGCAACTCGTTTGAGGCATCTCCATTGTACGCGTTGAAATCTACCTGCTGAGTCAAGTGCTGCGCCACAACATCCGGAAGCTTGTACGCTATGCCGTATTGTTTCGCGGTTTTGTTTCCCGCATCCGCGAGCAACTCGAATCCCAACTTGCTCTCTTGAACCGCCTTTGCCGAGTGCTCCGGTTTCTGCGGGCTTAGCGCCAGCACGCGGGCGCCTTGTTCGGTGATGCGGGGCAAGGCTTCCTGCAAGGCCTGGAGTTGAACGTTGCAGTAAGGACACCAAGCGCCTCGGTACCAGACGAGCACAACGGGCCCTTGCTTCAGCAGATCCTCAAGCTTAACCGGCTGGCCTGCCACGTTGGGAAGCTCGAACATGGGCGCTTGTTCTCCCACCTTCTTCGCTTTGTCTACGATGCCCGACTGGGCGAGTTCGTCGATCCCCTGTTGATAGGCCTGCGCAATTTCCGGAGCAGCCGTCTCCTGGAATTTCGCCTTCAATGCTTCAAGGCGCTCCTTCAGAGTGGGCGGTTGCTGTGCCGCGGCTTCCGCAGCGGCCTTATCGGCGGCGGCCTTTTCCTCGGCAGCCTTCTGTGCCGCGGCCTCCGCAGCCGCTTTGTCGGCAGCAGCCTGCTCCTCGGCAGCCTTCTGTGCCGCGGCCTCCGCAGCGGCCTTATCAGCAGCGGCCTTCTCCTCGGCAGCCTTTTGGGCTGCGGCTTCCGCAGCGGCCTTATCGGCGGCGGCCTTTTCCTCGGCAGCCTTCTGTGCGGCGGCCTCCGCAGCCGCTTTGTCGGCAGCGGCCTTCTCCTCGGCAGCCTTCTGTGCCGCGGCCTCCGCAGCCGCTTTGTCGGCAGCGGCCTGCTCCTCGGCAGCCTTCTGTGCCGCGGCCTCCGCAGCCGCTTTGTCGGCAGCGGCCTGCTCCTCGGCAGCCTTCTGTGCCGCGGCCTCCGCAGCCGCCTTGTCGGCAGCGGCCTGCTCCTCGGCAGCCTTCTGTGTCGCGGCCTCCGCAGCCGCTTTGTCGGCAGCAGCCTGCTCCTCGGCAGCCTTGATTTCCTGCGCTTGCCGGATAGCCTCCTCGGCAGCCTTGCGTTCTTCCGCCAGACGCTGCAGGGCGGCTTCAGCTTCCGCTTTCAACTGGGCAGCCTGCTGGGCGGCGGCTTCGGCAGCGGCACGTTGTTCCGCCAACTTCTGGGCGAGCGCCTGGACCTCGGCAGCCTGCGCATCCTGGGGCTGCTCAGGCGCTGCTGCCGGCGCAGGGCTTTCTTCAACCACACCCTCGACGGGCGCTACGACCGGCGCAGGACTTGTTGTCACTTCTTCCGGCTTCGCGGTGCTTGGCGCTACACTTTTCGCGGCATCGGGACTGATCGGCGTCTCATCCGTGTCTTTACCCAAGTCTTGTCCGGATACTTCTTGACCTCCCACCACCACCTTTTTCATGTCCGCGTCCGCCACTTGCTTCTCACCGGAAGACAGCAGCCGGCGAACGATGATCTGGTTCTTCTGAACTTCGTAACCGATATCGGGATAAAGCCACTGCCGAATAACCAAATCCAGCACCGTCCCAATGGGTACGTCGGTAAAAACGACCGGGTTCACCGGCAGGTCTTCCAATGCCTTGTCGATCCCGATCGGCACCCCCAGCTGGCGCGACAGTGACTGCACGGCCTTCGAGAAAGGCAGGGCCCCAGCCTGAAACGGGATTGGCCCACGCGTCCCCGGCGCTGTTGGCAACACAACATTTACCCGGCGCGCCAGCAACTCCGATTGTTCAGCGGAAAGCCCTTCGCTGTTTATCAGCAGCGAGCGCTTGTTCACGTATGGATTCCGGCCGGGATGATAGAAAAAAACGTAGTCGGGCGTACTATCCACCCCGACCCCGATAGCGCGCGCGGACTTCAATATCGCCTCCAGACCGGTCCGCAACGGCACCTCCCCCACAGATAGTTCGCCGGTAACGGCCGCCGCGGCAAGGTCATCGGCAACGATTGTCTTGCCTGTCGCCTGGCTTATCCAGGCAAAGGCCATGTATAGCGGCAGATTGGCGCCAAACACGATTTCGGCGTTCACCTCGTCGTAAACCGGATCCAGTGAAGGCAGCTGTATCTGTGTAAGTGCCTCAAATCCCTGAGGATAAAGGAAGTAGTAGTGGTCCGTCTCTTGGAGGCCGCATTTGAGAAGTTCCGAAATCCGGTCCGCCATTTTCGAGGCGGAGGTCTTCCTCGTTGACAACGCCTCGATCCGAATCTCTTCCATCCCATTCATCAACACGAGGCCTTCCACACCCTCCTTTTCCAAGTCGCGCAAGAACATCCCGAGCCGAACCATCTCTTTGGTTTTCTCGCTGACGGACCCGCCGGCGGGCGCTTTGCTCTCGGCTCCGAGCCGGTCATCGCGGCGGCCGGCCCCCCTGGGCCGCGACGCAGCGTACGCCTTTCCCTCTGCTACAAAAAGACTTACAGAAATGCAGACGCCCAGAATCACGAGAAACCACCGGTTCCGGGACGTTCTAGCTGGATTGCTCATGGCTTACTCCTGTAGAAAATGGATTCGGCCTCTGTATTCATCCTAGATAGATACCAAGCAGACTACGGAAGTTCCGCGTACCTTTTGCGGCGCGGCGTGTTACGGACGGAAGACCTGCTCAATGGGACTTCGCCCGCACCGGGGACAACGCGCGCCCTCTGTACGCACGTCCTGCCGCGAATACTGGGCCACGCATGCCACGCAGCAAACCGCCCCGCAACGCGAGCACACAAGCCCGTAGTCCGGGCGCAAGTCCGGCGCGTTTTTGACGTTATCTCGTTGGGGGTCCGCGGGCCAATGGGGCGCCCGCAGCCGTTTCCGGCACTCCAGGCAATTGCTGCTTTTCGTCTGAGGCCCGTAGAGATTAACGCCAATCCAGGCCGGGGGGCTCGCATCCACGGCAAAACAATGACTGGCATTGCAGTGGGGACACACATATTCGCTCAATTTGCGGCCGACAAGTTGCGGACGCGACGCCACCACAAGACCCATCTCCGGACCGGAAAGCGGGGTCAGCTCTTCCCGGGGGACCACCAGTATCTTTTGACACTCGGTGCACTCAAACTCGAGACTGTGTCCCCTCGCCCGCGCGGCATGGGCGTCAGTATCTTCGCGGATGCGCCACGCCAGCCACACCACCACGCCTGTCCCCGCCATCGCCACAGCAGCGGTTATCGGAAGTATCCACGGGCCAAGCCACGCCACTGGTGCCTCACCTCTCTCCGTTCATGCATGCGCCTCTCAGGGCCGATGAGCGCCACGCCGCCCAAACGGCCCTCACTCGGTATCGCCACAGCATCGGGCAGGCCCCGTAGACTTGTCAAGTCCGTGCGGCCATTCTATACTTGCTGGCATGGCGATTATCTTATTGCTCATAGCCGCAACGGCCGGCGTCGAGCGGAACGACCCCAACCAGACCTACGAGTTTGTCGAAAAAGGCACGGTGCCCATCGAGAAACGGCAGATCTTCGGCCGCATTCTCGAACAGCATCCTTACGGCTATCTCGTCGAGATTGACGCACCGTGGGAGAGCCAGAAGCGCACCGTTACTTTGCGAGACGACATGCTTGAGTCCGGTCCGCTGCTCGAGACCCCGGCGATGCGCGAACGCCGTATCGAAGAGGGATGGGCCGCCCGGGGCTTTGCCAAAGTCACCACGCCTGACGGCCAGACCGCCTTTGTGGTGGCTGCCGAAGTGAAATTGGCTGAGCGTGCCCGGCGGGACGGATTGGAGGCGGAACCGCCGGAACCCGTCCGCATACCTCCCGAAGCTCTTCTCGCACTGGAACACGGGCCGCCCGCCGAAGCCCCTGCCGCCGAGGCCCCCGGCAGCGCATTTCCCTGGGCAAGACGCGCGGCTCAAGCCGTTTTGATTCTCGCAGCGCTCGTTGTGGCGTCTATCATCGCGAAGACGACTGTTTTCGCGGAAGATTAGCCTCACATTCCGGCGGCCTGCGGCATCCCCGCCAAATGTTCCCGGGGATTGTACAATCGGTCAGCTCATGGAATCAAAGCGTCGCACGATTACTGTTCCACGGCACAACGGATCGCGGCGCGAGCGAGCAACCGCGCCGAACGCAGCGAGGGCACAGGGCAATACTCAGGGGTAGCGCTGCCGGGGGCAGGGCAAACGGGTCCGTTTCCTGGCCAGGCACCCCATTCTGCCCAAAGCGGCACCGCAAATCCCGTATAAAACGCAATACCAAACAATTAATGCCTTAACTAGCTTGTGTAAATTCGGTAATAACGTGGTATACTTCGAACGTAGTAATCTGAGAACAGAGGCGGGTGGGATACATGAAAAGGCCGGAACTTCCACGCAAGCCACTGGGAACCAATAGATTAGACAGGACAAGGAGCATCTTTGTCACGTCGATTCTGTTGACTCTCGTGTTGGCGGTCAGCTATTACGTGATACGCGCGAAGTTTCCTGGTTCCGCGATTATCGACGACGTTCTGGCTTTTGCGGCGGTCTGCGCGATCGCCTTGCCCACGTCCTACACGCTGGCCCGCGTGTACAATTCCCGACGCATCACCCTGGTGGCGATAGCAGCCTCCGTCCTGATCGTCCTTCCCTCGACCCTTTCCCTGATGCACTCCACCGTTTTTGAGTCCTGGGAAAGGGCGCCGTATCTCCGCGCCTATTTTGAGTACCGCCAGGAGATCAACAACACCGCGTTGATGTGCGGGATTCTGCTTTTCTTCGTTGCCTTCTATCTCAGCATGCTGGAGACCGAGCGGCACAAGATGCGGCTCGAAGAGCAGATGCGCGATGCGCAGGGTCGCGACGAGGCATACAAGGCACTCGTTGAGAATACGCTGCAGGCATTGGTGATTTGGCGGGACCGGGTGTTCCTCTTCGTCAATTCCGTCTTCGAGGAGATGAGCGGCTACAGCGCCGAAGAAGCGTTGACGATGACGCCCGAGCAGGTGCGCGACCTGATCCACCCCGATGACCGCGAGATGGTGTGGGAACGAGGCGCCCGCCGTCTGGCCGGTCACAATGAGCCTGTACGCTATGAATTCCGCATGCTGTGCAAAGATGGTTCCGTAAAATGGCTCGAGGCGTTTACGACGCTTACCCAGTTCGGCGGCAAGCCCGCCATACAGCAGGCGGGCATAGACATCACCGAACGCAAGGCCGCCGAGAAGGCCCTGCGCGACAGCGAACAAAAGTACCGCACCATGGCCGACAACATTTCCGATGTCGTCTGGACCATGGATCTGGAGTCGCATTTCACATATGTAAGCCCTTCGGTCGAACACATTCTGGGGTATTCCGCGGAAGAAGCGCTCACCTCGGATCCCGCAAGAGTGCTCGTGCCCGGTGCTCTCGAACGCCTCGGAGATCTGATTAAGGACGCGAGAACGCGGGTGGCGGAAGGCGGAGACCCCTGGGTCACTCAGGCCCCGGAGGAATTCGATCACTATCATAAAGACGGCCGTGTGGTCACCTGTGAAATGTCCGTCATGCTCATACAAGACGACTCGGGCAAACCGACGGGGGTGATAGGCGCCACTCGCGACGTCACGGAGCGAAAGCGTGTTGAAAAGGCGCTGCGCTCAAGCGAAGAGAAGTACCGGACCCTGGCCGAGAGCATATCGGACGTGGTCTGGACAATCGGTATGGACGGACGCATCACCTACTGCAATCGGGCCGCGGAGGCCGTGCTTGGCTACCAGCCCAAAGAACTTCTCGGCATGGACATCCGCCAGTTGCTCACCGAAAAGGCTTGCGAGCGCGCCCGGCTCGGTATTCAGGACAGCGTCGACAAGAACGCCCGGGGCATCCAGGAACTGGGTGCTCCCCGCGAGTATGACCATGTGCACAAAAATGGAACGATCGTGCCTTGTGAAGTGATGAGCCGATTGCTCCTGGACAGAGATGGCAACCCCCTCGGCGTCGTCGGCGTAAGCCGAGACATCCGGGAACGCAAACGCGCCGAAACTGAAAGACGCCGTTTCGAATCACAAGTACAACAAGCGCAAAAACTTGAAAGCCTTGGGATCCTGGCTGGCGGAATCGCGCACGATTTCAACAACATACTCGTCGGCATCTTGGGGAACGCGGACCTCGCCTTGGAAGAACTTCCAGTGGGGGCGCCGGCGCGAGCCTATCTGCATCAGATTAACCTGTCAGCCAAACGCGCCGCCGACCTGGCCCGCCAAATGCTGGCGTACTCGGGCAAAGGGAAATTCGTCGTCGAAGAGATCGACCTGAACGACCTTGTTCTGGAGATGAGCCATCTCCTGGATGCTTCCATTCCCAAGAACGTGACCATGGCGTTCAATCTCGCGTCAGAGATCCCCGCCATCGAAGGCGATGCCACCCAGGTCCGCCAGGTCTTCATGAACCTAGTAATCAACGCGGCGGAGTCCATCGGTAAGCGAAAAGGCATCGTGACGGTCTCCACGCGGCTGCAAAACCTGCGTGCGGGCGAACTCGAAGACGGATACCTCGACCAGCAAGTTCCCCCGGGCCCCTATGTCTGCATCGAGGTACGGGACAACGGCTGCGGGATGAGCGAAGAAACCCGGCATCGCATTTTTGACCCGTTCTTCAGCACCAAGTTTACGGGGAGAGGCCTTGGTTTGTCTGCGGTGCTGGGGATTGTTCGCGGACACCATGGCGCAATCGAGGTGAAGAGCGCGCTTGATAAGGGGACCGCCGTCCGCGTGTTTTTCCCTGCCCTCGAGGTATCCGCCTGTTCCGTCAGGAAACGCCAGGCCGAAGCCAGCAGCCTGAATTGGCGGGGAACGGGTAAGGTGCTGGTTGTTGACGATGAAGCCACCGTGCTGATGGTGGCCCAGCGAATCCTGGAGCATCTGGGCTTCGAGGTTCTCCTGGCCGAGAACGGGCAGCAGGCGATTGAGATCTTCAAAGACAACGCGGACGCAATCAAGATCGTCCTCCTCGACCTCACGATGCCCCATATGGGCGGTGAGGAAACCTTCGACGCCATACGGCAAATCCGGCCTGACGTACCCGTCGTGCTTTCGAGCGGGTATCCGGAAGAACGGGCGAAAGCCGGGTTCCGGGGCCAGGAGCTTGCCGGGTTTGTGCAGAAACCCTACACGGTGAACGCCCTGGCAAACGTCATTCACGCCCGGTTCAGTTAACCGAAGCGGCAGA
>Ga0116148_1005214_pt1 | contig 10938 bp, 9 predicted proteins | sample AD_UKC055_MetaG_FD_89786 | JGI IMG/M metagenome (GOLD analysis project Ga0116148, IMG submission 89786) | Active sludge microbial communities of municipal wastewater-treating anaerobic digesters from USA - AD_UKC055_MetaG | ecosystem: Engineered > Bioreactor > Anaerobic > Digestate | place: USA... | reverse complement strand
TTGTTCAGGATATTGACCATTTTTCCGGATGGCTGAACCAGCGGATTGTTAATATCCGTTCCGAAAACATTCAGCCGTTTTATTTCGATTTTCCTTATGATCTTGCCGGAATAATTCACGTAATCATCTTCGCTGGAACCAGTTATCTGATTTGATGTTGATGGTTTATTTGATACAACTACAAAATCGTACAATTTTTTGGTGATCAGATATTTTGATGCTTTTACCTTGAGAGAGTCAAAAAACAGGGGATTGCGGTCGTTGTCAGACAGTGAAGGAGGGATGAGCTTATTGGGAATATCGGCAGGCCAGTTGATCCCGAAATTCATCAGGTTTTCCCTGAGAATGTAATAATCCCTGAGATTTATCTGAATTAAGGTATCAGGTTCTGAGCGCATCTGTGAATGGACACTGGTTGTCAGGAGAGCAAGGACCGCAGAGAATAATAGCCGTCGTGCTTTATACCTGTATATTAACCCTGCATCCACATCACATTAATGAGAATCGGTAACCAGGACATCATCGGAATTGAACTGGAAGCCCAGACGTTTACCTGTGATGACCCTGGAATGTTGGATCTTTGCTTCAACCTGCCCTACAGTTGCAATCTTTACTGTATCATATGGGGGAACCAGCAGATCGAATTCGAGAGCATACTGTATGGCAGTAGATATTATAATCTGAAGGGATTCGTTGCTTATTTCCTCGTTCCCGTAATTTGTGAACAGCATTCCCATCTGTCTTTTCCCTTCAACAAAATACTGATTTTCATGATTTATAAATATCCTGGCAATCAGGTATCCAAGGTCGTCGAGTCGTGAATACCTGAACGAATCAAACAGGAAATTATAGATATTTATTATTCCGGAATATGCGTTGTATTTGTTCTTTTGTATGTATGGCGTTTTCCAGGCCGGGTGTTCCCTGTCGAACTGGAAAATATTTGAATGCATGCTGAAAAACAATATATCTCCCGCTACCTTGAGCTGGGCATCAAAATTACTCCTGTCTGTAAATTCCATCCTTATCCTGGGATCAATGTTTCCCAGATCGGTATTACCCTCCTTTGCAAAATTCCTGAGTATCTCTTTGACATTTGAAAAGGCTTCGAAAGTCCTGTCATATACCTTTTGCTTTAGAACGGCTTTTTCTTTAAGTGTCTTAATTATTGACTGTTTCTTTTCTGTTAGTTCGGACATGATAAATAAGATATATCAGATTAAAGCTTCTAAATTAGTAAATAATACTGATATCTGGTAATAATCAGATAAACAGCATGTCGTGTGGTTAAGATTCTGTGCTAATAGGATCTTGCAAATAAAACCCGCCTTTTTGAGGGTTTTCCTGAATATATGCACTTCCCGTCTTCTTCAGGTGAATCAACAGGGATACAACGGATTGTCGCTTTGGTCTCTTCCTTAATCTTTTCTTCTGTGGCGGAGCTTCCGTCCCAGTGAGCCATTATGAATCCGCCACTGTTATCAAGGATATCAACAAAATCCTTCCAGGTATCAACATAATGAGTATTCTCTATCCTGAATTTATCTGCTTTTCTGAATATCTGCTCCTGAATGTCAGCAAGCAGGTCTTTAATATGTCCGGCAAGCTTCGATGCAGGTATGGTTTCCTTTTCAAGAGTATCCCTGCGGGCTATTTCCAGTGTGTTGTTTTCAATATCACGCGGGCCGATAGCAATCCTTACCGGTACTCCTTTAAGCTCATAATCTGCAAATTTCCAGCCGGGTTTATTAGTGTCGCGGTCGTCATATTTAACAGATATTCCGCTTTGTATCAGATCTTTTTTAATTTTTTCGGCAACAGCAGATATAGAACCGAGTTGTTCTGCATTTTTGTAAATGGGGATTATTACAACCTGGACAGGTGCAAGCAAAGGAGGCAGTACCAGTCCGTGATTATCGGAATGGGCCATTATAAGTGCTCCAATCGTTCTGGTCGAGAGACCCCATGAAGTAGCCCACACATAATCCAGTTTTCCTGTCTTATCAGTGAACTGAACATCAAAAGCTTTTGCGAAATTCTGTCCGAGAAAATGGCTGGTTCCTGCCTGAAGACCCTTCCCGTCCTGCATCAGAGCTTCGATGGCATAAGTATCTATGGCACCGGCAAATTTTTCACTTTCAGTTTTGTAACCTTTTACAACAGGGAGAGCCATATAATTCCGGGCAAAATCGGCATAAACGTTTATCATTCTTTCAGTTTCTTCGACAGCTTCCTCCCTTGTAGCATGGGCAGTGTGTCCCTCCTGCCACAGGAATTCTGCAGTCCTCAGAAAGAGCCTTGTCCTCATTTCCCATCTTACAACATTGGCCCACTGGTTAATAAGTATAGGCAGGTCGCGGTAAGACTGTATCCAGTTCTTGTATGAATTCCATATAATAGTTTCGGATGTTGGCCTGATAATGAGCTCTTCCTCGAGCTTTGCGGAAGGATCAACGATAACTCCCTTCCCGTTCTCGTCATTTTTAAGACGATAATGTGTAACAACAGCACATTCCTTGGCAAATCCTTCGACATGCTTTGCCTCCCTGCTGAAAAAGGATTTTGGTATGAATAAGGGGAAATACGCGTTTACATGCCCTGTCTCCTTGAACATCCTGTCAAGCGTCGATTGAATCTTCTCCCATATTGCATATCCGTAGGGCTTGATTACCATGCAACCACGCACCGCCGAGTTTTCTGCAAGATCAGCCTTGATAACCAGATCGTTATACCATTGTGCATAATTCTCGTCCCTGTTTGTTAAGTACTTCGCCATGTTTTGGTACACTATTTGATTTACTGTAACTAAATAAAAAAGAAAGCGTAAAAATATATAAAAAGTTGAGTTGTGATAATAAAATCGGGAGGTTCATCATGAAAGCAAAATTTTACACATTAGTCCTGTCGGCGCTGATTTTTGCGTTTCCACCTGTAAAATCGCAATATTCCGATAGCCGCGACTTCATTAATGATGAGGCCGGAATCGTTATAAATAATTATTATGATGATTACGATTATTACTATTCTTCCCGCATAAACAGGTTTCACCGGTCTTATGCGGCTTTCGATTATTATTCTCCGGTCTTTACCGATGCCTACTGGTATAGCTACGTTCCATTCTCGTGGGGTATCAGTATTTATGGAAGAGGCGGATTCGGTTTCGGATATTCGGTAAACTTCCCGGTATACTACGGTCTGAGATACTACGACTGGTATGATTCCTGGTATGGTTATGATCCTTATTACGACGGATGGTATGGTTCATACTGGGGTAGTCCTTATTATTACGGCTATAATCCTTTTTACTCAGCCTGGTATTCACCGGTGGTGTTCAACATAAATTTCGGTTACCGATGGAGGCATAATTACTGGTACGGACATAACTACTGGTATGGTAATAATTACTGGTACGGACATAATCACTGGTATGGCAATCGCTACGGGTATAATGATTACAGATACGGTTACAGATCTCCTGGCAGGTATTCTTCTTCAGGATACTATTCAGACAGGAACGGAAGGTCTGAATATAGCAGGCCTCAGGGAGTGAATCCTTCCAGGCGGCCGGAGGCACCCGCACAGCGTAATGAGGCTAATCGCGGTACTGACAGAATAGTGTCTGCAGAAAGGACTCCCGGCAGTGAAACAAGAAGGAATCCCGGTTATTCAGGGGGGACAAGGGGCAATGCAAACGGTAATTATAATAACGGAAATAACAGGAACAGTCGTCCTGAAGGCAACAACGGTAATTTCGGGGAGAACAACCGTAATGCAGGGAACAGCGGTAATAACAATAACAGCCGTTTAGATGGTAATAATGGTAATTTCAGGAATAACCAGGGAACCGGAAGAACATATAAATCACCTTCAGTTGGTTCATCTCCTTCAAGATCCGCCCCGGTAGTGTCACAGAGAAGTTCATCACCTTCAAGGACTGCGCCGGTGGTGTCACAGAGAAGTTCATCACCTTCAAGGTCTGCACCGGCAATGTCACAGAGGAGTTCATCTCCTTCAAGGTCTGCACCGGCAATGTCACAGAGGAGCTCATCTTCATCAAGATCAGGCCCCGCAATGTCACGCAGCAGCTCCTCACGAATGGGAAGATCGTCCGGATCTGCTGGAAGAAGTTCCTCACAGGGATCCCGGTCATCCGGATCAAGATCTTCCGGGAACTCATCAAGTCGTGGGAGGAGGTAAAAAATACGGGGCACGCAAAAGCATGTCCCGTATTTTTTTCCTATATTTGATGTTTATATAACTTTACAATTTCGCAGAAATAATTTGGTATAATATTTGCTTTAGTTATACAGATAACAACAAATAAAAAGGAATCAAACATGAAAGTATTTACAAACATCGCAATCATCTCACTCCTGGTTCTTGGTTCTTGTACTTCAAGACTTTATACCAGTGGAGAATATGATGATCTCTACTATCAGCCTTCAGACCAGACCGTCACAGTTTCGCGGGAACCGGCCAGAAAGAAGATAGTTGAGAGCACGCTAAGGTCGGAGGAATACTACGACAATATCTATGCAGCTGATACTCTCGTGTCTGATGAGTATTCTGATGCAGTCGATTATGACGATGCTGTTATCAGCCAGGGTAAGGGCGGTAATATCTATAATTACTATATGGACGATTATTCATATGCCGGAAGACTTAACAGGTTCTATGGCAATTATTTTAACCCATACTGGAGAGATCCTTTCTACTCAGGCTGGGGCTTCCCTTCAATGAGTTTCTCTTTCGGCAGACCGTATTACTACAGTCCTTTCTACTATGACCCCTTCTATTATGATCCTTACTACTATGATCCTTTCTACAGCTACTATGGCGGCTACTATGGTGGATACTACGGTGGATACTACGGAAGGTACAATGGATTCGGATCATATTATCCATACTATTCAGGATATTATTCTCCATGGTATAGCGGATGGGGATATGGATCGGGTATCCGGGATTATAATAGTTCGGTTAATTATGGAAGGAGAGAACGTCAGAGCACATACTCGACAAATTATAACGACAGGATGATGCCGGCTACCTCATCATCACGCAGAGACGGATATGTCTCAGGCGGTTCAGCCGGTACAAGCGGAAGGCCTGCTTCTGCAAGCGGTACAACAGTTTCGAGGAGGTCAGTCTCCACTGCAGTTAACAGAAAAGCCTTAAATGCTTCCGATGTTAATACCAACCAGGGTGCTGTAAGACAGAACCCATCGGTAAACAGCAGGTCGACTACTACCCGGAGCTCAACACCAGCTTCAAGACCTGAATATAATAATGTGAACAGAAGCTACACACCCAGCTATAGTGATCCGAGGACCAGCACCAGACCTTCATATAACAACAGCAGGGTAAACAGCGGTACCGGTACGCAGCGTTCTGCATATCCTGAAACATCGAGAAGTACGCAGAGAAGCAGCTCTTCTTCATACTCATCGGGACAAACCAGGTCAGTTCCTTCATACAGCAATCAGGGAACATACTCAATGCCCTCAAGGAGAAGTGTTGAAAGCGGTTCCGGATTTTCCTCAGGATCATCCCGCTCATCTTCCAGCTATTCATCCGGCAGATCATCTTCATACAGCGGTGGCAGCAGCTATTCCGGCGGTGGCAGTTATTCGGGCGGTTCATCATCAGGTGGTTCATCATCCGGTGGCTCATCTTCATCAGGCGGCCATAGCGGTGGTTCGTCTTCAGGAGGCAGAAGATAGTTGTAATTAAAATGATTAAGGGTTCCTGTGGTTCATTCTAAAATTGGAGTGGTGGGATACTATTAAGAAAAAAAGAAATGAAGAAGTTAAATTCAGTATTGATAATACTCGTGGCATCGTTTACAGGGCTTTTTGCACAGGACTTTGATGATGCACTGAGATACTCCCAGATCTTTTATGGCGGCACAGCCCGGTTCATGTCGATGGGAGGAGCATTTACAGCACTGGGAGGAGATATTTCAACCCTGAGCCAGAACCCGGCAGGACTGGGTGTGTTCAGATCATCTGAGATATCCGTCACTCCGCAGCTTTACCATATTAAAACCACAACTGACCTGAACGGAATCAGTTCCGATTATCTGTATAATTTCAACCTCAATCAGGCAGGAATAGTTGCTAATATAATTAACAACAAAAAAGAATCAGGGCTCATTTCCCTGAATTTTGGCTATACTTACACAATGAAAAGCAATCTTAATCAGAACGGACTGATAAGAGGCGTAAGCAATAACAGTTCCATGACCGATTATTGGGCTGATGTAAGTGCCGGATATACAAAGGACGAACTTATAGATTATGTTGCCGATGCCGATCTTGCATACTGGGCAGGCCTTATTGACACAATTCCCGGATATGATAAAGATTATGCTTCGATTTTCTGGTACTATGGCGACAGCGCTTTTGCAGATTACGGACAAACAATCAGGCGGCTCATTTCAACTGACGGCAGTACCTCGGAACATAGTTTTTCAATCGGCGGTAATTATTCCGATAAATTTTATTTCGGAATGACGTTAGGTGTCAGCAGGATATATTATGTAAGTCATTATGAGCATCTTGAGAAAGCCGGGGAAATAACTCCCTATGGATTTGATGATTTTAATTATGTTCTTCATTACGAAAACACCGGTACAGGATTTACCGCAAAGATTGGCGGAATATTCAGACCCACTGACGCTGTAAAGATTGGTTTTGCCCTTCATTCCCCGACACTTTACAAGATAAATGAGTATGTATATGATAATATATCTTCAAGTTTCACAGACGGGGAAAACAGGTCATATGATAATAATCCATCCAGGTATAGTTATGCCCTCACGACTCCTTTCAGGGCACTCGCAGGAGTAGCAATTCAGCTTAAAAAGATCGGTCTTATAAGCGTTGATTATGAATATGTTGACTATTCAGCTGCAAAGTTCTCGGAAACAGGCGACGGATATGATTACAGTGATAAGAACGATGCCATCAGAAACAGCCTCAGGGCAACCAGCAATTTCCGCATCGGCGCTGAAATGAGATATAATAATCTTTACCTCAGAGGTGGATACGGTTATTACGGAAAATCATTTACCAGCGATGAACTTAACAAAGACCTTGATTACAACACTTTTTCTGTCGGAACAGGATTCAGGGAAAAAAATGTTTTCGTCGACTTCGGGTTTACCAGGCAGATCAATTCGCGTAAATATGTACTCTATCAGAGCAGTGCCGGTGATGCGATCTCAAACATGAGCATCGGCAGGAACATGTTCACGCTTACTTTCGGATATAAATTTGGTTACTGATACTTTGTTTGACTTCCTTGGAAAAGGCTTCCGGATTCCGGAGGCCTTTTTTTTCACAGATAACTGGCAGCCTCCGGTCCCATGTTAAAAATCAGGTCAATTATACTCAGTCCGGGGACAAACCCATGTATGGCATTAAAAACCTGGGGATATTCCTTCTGTATATAAGCGGATCTCTTTTTTGGATCTATTGAATACCTGTAATCGCCTGTGGTGCTGTTAACGGGTAAAAATTCAGCAGTATAAACAGGATTAACATTGAATCTTAATATTTTCAGAACTTCAAGAAGTATTTCCATATTGAGATCGAGGAGAAACTTATGATCCTTCAGGATTATCTTTTCAATGACTTCGGAATAGAACATAAAAAAAGGGGAGGAATTATATGCTGTTCTGAGAGCACCTGAATGTACCTGCTGCCATCTTTTGGAATAATCTATACGGATATCCCTGATATGAGTTTTATGGAGGCTTCCAAGGTAAACGGGTACTGTCAGAAAGCTGATGCCTCCGGCAGTCATTATATAACAACGGTTCCTGTATGATTGTTTATGATAATTCTCCTCACTCTCAATAAGCAGCTCCCCGGCATCTTTTATCCTTGCAAAGTATTCGACCGGTGGCAGATATGCGGTAGAAAGAAAGATCTTGCCCGGCATTTGTAAATTAATCAGTTCATCTTGTTTATCATGCTCGCTGAGAATCCGGCACCGAAACCATTGTCTATATTTACGACAGTCACACCGGCCGAACAGCTTGTCAGCATAGCAAGAAGCGCTGATATCCCACCAAAATTTGCACCATAGCCAACGCTTGTAGGAACAGCAATTACAGGTTTGTCGACCAGTCCGCCAACCACGCTTGCAAGAGCTCCTTCCATACCTGCGATAACTATAATAACCCTGCAGCTTCTTATTTCCGGAAGCTTATCGACCAGCCTGTGAATACCTGCGACACCGGCATCAAATATTCTCACTACTTTATTTCCGAGAAGTTCAGCGGTTACTGCAGCTTCTTCCGCGACAGGGATATCTGATGTCCCTGCGGTGATCACTGCAATCCTTGTCTCGGGCATCTCAGGCTTCTTATTCCGGACGGATATGATCCTTGCTTCTTTATAAAAAACAGCACCGGGACAAACCCCTTTTACGGCTTCGTACATATCTGAGGTGGCCCTGGTCCCGACTATATTGTTTTCCTTTTCAGCCATCACCCTGAATATATCCCTTACCTGGTCAACGGTCTTACCGGCACAATAAACTATCTCGGGATAACCGGTCCTGATCTCCCTGTGATGGTCGATCCTTGCAAATCCCAGGTCGGTATAGGGAAATGACTTCAGTATCTCAAGGGCTTCTTCCACACTTTTTGAGCCATTACGGACATCAATTAGCAGTTTTTCAATCTCTTTTCCTGTCATTTTAACGTTTATGTAGGGTTCATACTACCTGTCCTGTAACCTTCAAGATCTAAAGATACATATCTGAAACCGATATTTTTAAGATATGCAACGATTGAGCCTAAATAAGGATCGTTAATAAGTCCGGTAATATATCGCGGTATACATTCTATCCTGGCAATATCGCCATGTACCCTGACACGGGTACCCGGATAGCCTTTTTCATAAAGATGATCTTCGGCTTTTTCAATCATCCTGAGAAGATCTTCACTGACCGGAGTATCATGAGGGATTCTCGTCAGCAGGCACGACATTGCCGGCTTGTCCCAGGAAGACAATCCTGCCCGGTGTGCCAGTTCCCTTATTTCTTTCTTTGATAAACCGGCTTCTGCAAGAGGACTTCTTATATCCAATTCCTTTAATGCTCTCAGTCCAGGCCGGAAATCATTTTTATCATCTGTATTTGAACCATCAACAATATATCTGTAACCATTCCTGCCGGCATAATCTGCGATCCTGCCGAAAAGTGTTTTTTTACATAAATAACATCTTCCGGCAGGATTATTCCTTATATCACCGGGAAATGGCACTTCAATCATTTCATGTTCAATATTGAATTCTTTTGAAAATGCAACTGCTTCTCTGATCTCCCGTTCAGGTACATATGTTGTATGGACCGTTACTGCGACGAACCTGAGGTCTTTCTGTAAAGAGGCCCTGTGAACCAGAAAAGAACTGTCAAGGCCTCCTGAAAATCCGATAACAAACGATCCCAGATCCCGGAGAATTGAATCCAGCTTTAAAAGCTTATCATCTTCCATTATTTCTTCTTTTAACAGTTAATCCAACCCTAAACCATTCTTAACGAGGTTAGTAATGTTACCTGCCGAAAACTGAAGCCATAATATTGTTATAGACTTCTTTGACGGGGATCCCTTTTGCCTCGGCAATAGTTTTGCATTCAGAGTATTCAGGTTTACATGATACTTCCTTATCTTTATAAAACGATCGTTTTAATGTAACTTTCCCGTAAATAGTGTCGATCTGATCAAATCTTCTTGACAGAGTGTCTTTTCTGAACGGAAATGTTCTCACACCAACTGTTGTTGATTCAGTAAAAATTATTTCTTTCAGTGTTTCTTCATTCCCCTTTTCACATATAATATTAAGTATGCTCCCGGGTCTTCCCTTTTTCATTATAGTAGCAGTAATATAGACATCAGCTGCACCATTTGTAAAAAGCCTCTCGCAGATGTGGTCATAAAATTCCGGATTCATGTCGTCTATATTGCATTGGATAAGCAGTGCATCGTGTCCGGTATTTGATTCTTCCGCTTCCCCGAGGAAAACCCTGAGAAGATTTGGTACGTCAGGATCCTCTTTCTGGCCGACGCCATATCCGGTTCCGGTAACCGAAAATGCCGGGAGACTGTCAAAATGAGTTCCGAGGGTAGCGAGAATAGCAGCGCCTGTCGGAGTAGTGGCTTCAAAACCGGTACCTCCCTTTTTAACCTGCAAGCCCTTAATAATTTCAGCTGTGGCAGGAGCAGGAACAGGCAGCCTGCCATGACTGCAATTTACAAAACCGCTTCCCAGTTCTACAGGGCCGACAAATACTGCATCAACCTTCAGGGCATTAAAACATACTGCGGCCCCCATGGTATCAATTATTGAGTCCATTGCTCCTACTTCGTGAAAATGAACATGATCCAGAGGAACTCCATGAACTGAAGCTTCGGCTTCTGCTACTTTCATGAAGATCTTCTTACTGAGTTGCTTTGTCTCTGAATCAAGAGATGAATTGTCTATGATCTTTTCTATATCCGAAAGATGCCTGTGAGCATGTTCATGATGAGTCAGTTTCACAGTGACTTTAGTTCCGGTAATGCCATGTCTCTGGTCTTCCCTGACATCCAGCTTCCAGCCGGACAGCCCCAGCTTATCCAGCTCACCTGTCAGGAAAGCCTTATCAACACCAAGATCAAGCATGGCGCCCAGGTTCATGTCTCCGCTGATTCCTGAAAAACAATCATAATAAAGGATTTTCATTCGTATCTGATATTTTTATAAATTAACAATTTTTATTTAATAAAGTTAAAAGCAGGCCACGTAAATACCAAAGACCTGTATGATTTAACAAACAGGTAAAGATTAGCAAAAAAAATCGTAATTTGGGCCTCTTATTGTCAGAGTAAACCAGGAAAATTTTCAGGGTAATGAGAAGAAGGGACTTTATAAAGAAATCAGCCGG
>Ga0116148_1005212_pt1 | contig 10944 bp, 7 predicted proteins | sample AD_UKC055_MetaG_FD_89786 | JGI IMG/M metagenome (GOLD analysis project Ga0116148, IMG submission 89786) | Active sludge microbial communities of municipal wastewater-treating anaerobic digesters from USA - AD_UKC055_MetaG | ecosystem: Engineered > Bioreactor > Anaerobic > Digestate | place: USA... | reverse complement strand
GGGCAGCTGCGGCCGCGTCTGCTTCCACCCCTGCGAGGGAGGATGCAACCGCGGCGAGTTCGATGACCCCGTCGCCATCAACGCCCTTGAGCGCTTTCTCGACGACCGCGCCGGCTGCGGACCCCTCCCCGCTGATTTTTTACCTCTGTCCACGAGCGGCAAGCGGATCGCCATCGCCGGATCGGGACCGGCAGGCCTCGCCGCCGCCTGGTTTCTCGCCCGGCTGGGCCATGAGTGCGAGATCTTTGAATCGGCGCCGGAACCGGGCGGTCTGCTGCGCTACGGCATCCCCGCCTACCGCCTGCCTGCCGCCGTCCTCGATCGCGAAATCGGGCGGATCACGGAACTCGGCGTCCGCATCCGCTGCTCCTCTCCCCTCGAGAAAGAGCTGCTCGCGAACGCAGCATCGCAATATGATGCCCTCTTCATCGGCTGCGGCAACAGCCGCGGAATCGGGCTCGACCTCCCCGGCGGCGAATACGCCCTCGACGGCCTCTCATTCCTCCGCGCGGTCCGCTCCGGCAGCGCTCTCTCCGGCGTAGATAAATACCGGCTGCATGATGACCCGCAAGGTGCCGCTGCACCGCGGACCGCTGCCATAATCGGCGGCGGCAACACCGCTATCGATGTCGCCCGCACCCTGCTGCGCCTTGGCATCACCCCGACCATCCTCTACCGCCGCCGCCGTGAAGAGATGCCCGCCTTCAGCCACGAGATCGACAGTGCGCTGGCCGAGGGGGTACACCTCATCGAACTGAGCGCCCCGCTGGCCATCCGGCCGGCAGGGAAGAATCTCGCCCTGACCCTGCAAAAGATGCGCATCACCGAGCCGGGGGCGGACGGAAGGATGCGGGTCCTCCCCGTCGAAGGAGAGAGCCGGGAGATGACCTTCAGCGCGGTCTATGCCGCCATCGGCGCCCGGGCGGAAGAACCCTGGCACTCCATGGCCAGAGCAGAGGGCGGCCTCAATTTCGGCCATACCCTCCTCCTCCCGGTGGGCGCGGCCGGCCTGCCAGTGCTCCTCGGTGGCGACCTGGTCAATCAGGTCGAGAGCGTCGCCGACGCCATCGCATCGGGCAAGGAGGCGGCCATCGCCCTCGATCTCCTTTTCAGAGAGGGGAGTGCGGCCATCGCCGCCGGCATCGAGCGCTGCCGTATCGGCGGCGGCCACTCTCTCTCGATGGAGATCTATCAGGGGGGGCCGCGCCACAGCCGCTCCCGCCGCGTCGTGGCCTTTCAGGACATTAATCGCGACTATTTCACCTCTTCCCGGCCGCAGCGGGGTGGGAGCCTGCCACATACCACCGCAGCGGGCTCTTTTGCCGAGGTCGAAGCCGCCCTTGAGGCCGGTCAGGCACTGGAACAGGCCGGCCGCTGCTTCAACTGCGGCATCTGCAACGACTGCGACAACTGCAGAACCTTTTGTCCTGAGGCTGCTGTCGTCCTTGATGGGCAAAACAGCGGCGGCTCCGATCGCGAACGCCGGATCACATACGACTATTGCAAGGGCTGCGGCGTCTGCCTCACTGAATGCCCGCGCTGCGCCATGGTCATGGAGGAGGTGGGATCATGAAAATGCTCCTCGAAGGCAGTCAGGCCTGTGCCGAAGCCGTGCGTCTGGCTCGCGTCAAGGTGGTGTCGGCCTACCCGATCACCCCGCAGACCCATATCGTCGAAGAGCTGGCAAAATTCTGCAGCGAGGGCTCCCTCGACGGGCGCTTTCTCTGCGTGGAAAGCGAGCATTCCGCCATGGCAGCGGTCATCGGCGCGGCCGCCGGCGGGGTCCGCACTTTCACTGCCAGTTCCTCCCAGGGGCTGGCCCTGATGCACGAAATGCTGCACTGGGCCGCGGGCGGCCGCCTGCCCATTGTCATGGCCGAGGTCAACCGCGCCCTCGGCCCGGGCTGGAATCTCTGGGCCGACCAGACCGACAGCCTCGCCCAGCGCGATACCGGATGGATCCAGCTCTACTGCGCTGATGGCCAGGAGGTGCTCGATACTACCCTGCAAGCCTATCGCCTGGCCGAGGCCGTCAACCTGCCGGTGATGGTCATTCTCGACGCCTTTTTCCTCTCCCACACCTGGGAACCCGTCGATCTCCCCGACCAGGAAAAGGTGGACCGATTCCTCCCCCCGTACAGCCCCAGATTCTGCATGAACACCGCCGACCCGCAGAGCCTCCACGGCGTCGCCCCGATCGGGGTCTATATGGAGATGCGCCGCAGCATGCAGCTGGCCATGGAAGCGGTGCCGGAGCATCTCGCCCGCATCGAAGAAGAGTTTGCCACCCTCTTCGGACGAAGCTACGGGCCGGTCGAGAGCTACCTCTGCGACGACGCCGATGTCATCCTGGTCACCAGCGGCACCGCCGCTGGCACCGCCCGCGTGGCCGTGGACCAGCTGCGCAATGAGGGCGAAAAAGCGGGACTGCTGCGCATCAGGATGTTCCGTCCCTTCCCTGTCCGCAGTGTGCGGCAAGTTCTGAAATCGGCGCAAAAGGTAGCCGTGCTGGACCGCAACTGCTCTTTCGGGGCGGGAGGAATCTTCGCCAGCGAACTCAAGAGCGCGCTCCATGGCGGGAATCCTGCTCCCGTCTACAGCTATATCGCCGGCCTCGGCGGCCGCGACATCACCGTGGATACCATCCGGCAATGCTTTAGCCTGACCCGCGCAGCCGCGCGGCCCGATATCGAAAGCGTCTGGCTGGGTGTGAAAGAGGAGCTGCTGAAATGAGGAATAGCGATCTGTTTGAGGAGATGGAACTTGTGAACTCGGGGCATGTGGGCTGCCCCGGCTGCGGCGCGACCATCGCCATGAAACTGGCCCTTCGCGCCCTCGGCGACAAGACCATGGTGGTCATCCCCGCCTGCTGCTGGGCGATCATCGCAGGTAATTATCCCCAGTCAGCCCTCAAGGTGCCTGTGCTCAATACCGCCTTTGCCACCACCGGAGCCGTCTGCAGCGGCCTGCGCGCCGCCCTCGATCTGCGCGGCGAAATCGATACCACGATCATCGGCTGGGCCGGCGACGGCGGCACCTTCGATATCGGCTTCCAGGCCCTCAGCGCCGCGGCCGAACGCGGCGATGACTTTATCTATATCTGCTACGACAACGAGGCCTACATGAACACCGGCGTCCAGCGCAGCTCCTCAACCCCCTGGGGCGCCAGCACCATGACCACCCCGGGCGCCGGCTGGAAACGGACGCAAAAAAAGAATATCGTCGAGATCATGGCCGCCCATCGTATCCCCTACGCAGCGACCGCCAATATCGCCTATCCCGAGGATCTCGAACGCAAACTCCGCAAAGCCAGATTGATCCGCACCGGCCTGCGCTTCATCCACCTATTCGCATCCTGCCCGACCGGCTGGGGATTCGCCCCGGCCGATGCCATCAAGATCTCGCGTATGGCGGTCCTGACTAGAGCCTTCCCACTCTATGAGGTGGAGGAGGGCGAGAGCTATACCATCAACAGCAGCGGCGCCGTGCCCGTGCGCGACTATCTCAAAATGCAGAACCGGTTCCGCCGGCTCTCCGACGGCGACATCGCGATGATCCAGGAGCATGTTGATCGGGAGTGGGAGCGGCTCAACCGCAAGGCCCGGGGCTAAGGCGGCCCGTTCATCCGCCGTTTTTTTCCAGCAGCGTCATCTTCACCTCCTGAATCCTGGGCACCCGCTCGGGCGTGAGAGTGAAAAAGAGGCTGACATTCTTCCGGCTTCCCTCAAGCAGGAAAGTGCCGCGCAGATTGTTCAGTGGCATCATCGGCCCGACCCCGCGTATCTCCCCCGCCTCTTCATAGAGCCGCCGGCTCAGCCCGGCCAGCTCTCCAACGGTGTTGTCCAGAAAGAAATTCTCCGCGAATATCCCGCTCTCCTGCGCCCCCCGCCAATCCGGCAAAATATTCACCAGTTCATTTTTTCTCTGCTCCAGAATCGCCGCAAGCGGGACCTGATGCGGGGCGAGTCCGGCCAGGGTGATGAGCGTATCCAGAACCGCCCGGTTGACAGCAGTGGTGGTCGCATAGGTGAGATTGGTGAAGGAGACCACCGCCAGGCCGTATTCAGGCAGCATCGTCCAGTTGCTGCCAAAGCCGGGCAGCCCGCCGCTGTGGCCGACCGTAACCAGACCGTCGCAGTCAGACTGCCAGCGCAGGCCGTAGCTGTAAGCCTGAGCGGCGGGACAGGAAGAACCGCCGGGCCGCCGGCTGTCTGCAGCCAGGGCGTAGAAACGCCAGGGATGGTGCATCTCGCGCAGCGAAGCGCGCTGCAGCGGAGCGCTCTCGGGATCGTCGCGCGGCGGCCAGGCGGCGAGATGTAGGGCGGCATAGCGGGCGAAATCCTCAACCGAAGTGATCAGGCCGCCCATCGCGCCATAGGCCCCGTGATGCTCCATGGGCTGCTCCACAAATGAAGCGCCGCGGCGCGCATAGCCGTGGGCGAGCCGCTCCGGAGGCGCCTCGGTGTACTCCCACACCGTCGAGCCCATCCCGAGGGGCTTGAAAATCATCTCGCGGGTATAGACGGTGAAATCCATCCCCGAGACCCGCTGGACGATCTGGCCGAGGATGGCAAAGCCGAGGTTGCTGTACTCATAGGCGACCCCGGGAGCGTTGGCCAGGGAGATCTCCGGAAGCAGAGCCAGCAGCTCCGCATCGGTGCGGTCAAGCTGCCGGTCGCCCCAGGGATTGTCCTCGGGCAGGCCGGCCCCATGGGTGAGCAGATGGCGGAGGGTGATCTCCCGGGCATCCGCGGAGGCGGCGCGCAGAGGCTTCAGCTCGGGCAGATAAAGCGCGGCCGGGTCATCCAGGCTCAGTTTGCCGGCGTCGCGGAGCTGGAGTACGGCCATGGCCGTGAAACTCTTGCTCATCGAGGCGGCGCGAAAGAGTGTCCGCGGATCAGCCGGCCTCCGCTCAGCAAGATCGGCATAGCCAAAGCCGCCGGAGAGCAGCAGCTCTCCGTTGTAAATGACACCATAGGCGAGGCCCGGCAGTTTCCGGCTTGTGAAATGTTCCCCGAAGATATGGTCCACGATCCCGGCCGCGGCCCCGATTTTTTCCGCCCTGTCCGCATTCTGCGCGGCCGCATCCTGAAAAAGGCCCGCCAGCCAGGAGGCGATGAGAAGGATGATGAGATAACACTTCCGGCAGGTCATTAGTAGTCTCCCTTTCGGGTTTTCAGTTTGCACAGGTGAATGGTTACTCCGGCAGCGATGCCGAGCAGCAGAATGCGAAGCCAGGTGCGCGAAACCGCAAACCCGGCCGCATAGCCGATGCTCAACCACAACAGCACGAGCGCGGCGATCTTGTGGCGCAGGGAGACGCCCCGCCCCTCTTGATAGTCCCGGATGTAGCTGCCGAAGATGCGATTATTGAGGAGCCAGCTGTGGAGCCTTACCGAGCTGCGGGCATAGCAGGCGGCCGACAGCAGCAGGAATGGCGTGGTCGGCAGCACCGGAAAAAAGATGCCGACAGCGCCCAGTAGCAAAGAGAGTGTACCGCAAATTACCAGCAAACCACTTTTGATACTTTTCAAATGCTCTCCATCAGGCATCAGGATCTTTCAATACCGGACTCCAGCCCTTGCCGTCCCGGCCTCATTTCTCCGGCGACTTTATCTCTGTCGGGCTGCTGTACGACGTGTCCAGGAGCCTTGCCGTCCCGGTCTCATTTCTTATGCGAAGGTGTCAGGGCCGCCGAGGCCTGATTTGCCCATTTTCCATCGATGCAGCATGATTAGCGATTTACCGGTTTTGCCGGGTGAGCTCTCAGTCAAGAGAGTCCCACAACTCCCTCTCCTCCCTGTGCCGGTCCAGGATCACCTCGCAGGCGCTGTCGATGCGAAAAGTCGGACGTTCTGGCAAGGTATAGGGCGGCCAGGCGGGTTGGTTCCGGGCGGCGGGTACGCCGGTGCGGGCGAAGGTGGTCCATAATTCAGCCATAGCGAACGAGGCGGCGAAGCGCTCGGGACGGTTGCCCGGCCAGCCCTTTTCCATCTCCCCGGGCGGCGGCTCGGCAACGTTGGCGAACTTGAACTGGATATCCATGGCGTGACCACTGCCGAAAGCATATCCGGTGCCGGGAATTCTGTACTCGCTCTTGTAGCCGAAATTATAGAGAAAAACCGGGGCGCCATTCTGTGCGGCTTTTCTCTCCGCAATCCGGAGCGAGCCCCTCCCGGCAAAGAGCATGGATTTGATCGCCACATAGAGATCTGCGGGGGAGGCCTCCGGCCGGCTCTGCCGGTAGACCTCGAATATGCGCGCGGCATCGGGTCCGCACTCTTTCTCCAGCCGCCGGGCCAATCCCGCCTCATCAAAGCTAAAGGCCTCCAGATCTCCGTTCACCATGCCGAAAAAAGTGTATTCGTCCTCATTCCAGCCCACCATCAGCGGTTTGTTCCGCGCTATCTCCGGTGCAGCGGGATCGAAGGGATGGGCGGGCAGAATCCGGCCGTCCACAACCGGCCCGAATTCGCCCAGCCGGGCGGCGCCGATGCCGATGGTTCTCTTCTCCGGTCTCATGCCGGCCGCTGCCTGCAGCATGCCCTGCGCCGCCAGCGGGGTGCGGGTGATGAATGCTCTTCTGGTTATCCGGGGCACTATCTGTTTCTCCACAATTGCTGTTCAAATCACTATCGCCCGTCTCATGCGTCAGGCGTGTTGTTTTCCCGTATGCCGGAAGAAGAGCCAGTAAACGGGGAGGCCGGCGAGTACGATGCCAAAAACGACCGCAGTCCAGAAGGTATCGGTGACCAGGGCGTTGCCGAGCAGATAGATAACCCCGGCCAGAAAGATCGCCGGCACGACCGGATAGCCCAGTACCCGGTAGGGCCGCGGCAGGTCGGGGCGCGTGCGGCGGAGGCGGTAGATGGAGGCAACCCCGAGGCCATAAAAAGGCCACATCGCCAGCACAAAGGTATCGGTGAGCTGCTCGAAGGTGCGGGTCAGGACAAAGATGACGCCCAGGGCGGCGGCGAGAATGATCGCCATGTAGGGGGTCTTGAAGCGCGGATGAACCCACGCGATCGGAGCAAAGAGCATCTTGTCGTCGGCCATGGCGAAAAAGATCCTCGGATTGGTCACCAGGCTGCCGTTGACCGAGCCGAAAGTGGAAATCATCACCACGATCGAGACGATGGCGACCCCGGCCTGGCCGACGAGCGCCAGCATGGCATCGGCAGCGATGAGCGGCGAGCTGCTGAAACGCTCCATGGGAATGACGTAGAGATAGGCGGCATTGGCCAGCAGATAGATGGCGATGATCGCCAGCGTCCCGCCGATGAGAGCGCGCGGCAGGTTGCGCTGAGGATCCTTGATCTCGCCGCTGGCGAAGGAGAGATCCGCGAATCCGTCATACGCCCACAGTACCGAGATTAGGGCGAGGCCAAAGTGCCCGATATCGACGCTTCCGCCGGTGCCGGGAGTGAAATGGGCGAAGGAGCCGCCGTGGGCATGGCCGATCGCAAAGGCGATGACGACCAGGAGGGCGAGAGCGCCGTACTTGGCGATGGTCGACAGGCCGACGATGGCCGCCCCCAGCCGGATCCCCACGACATTGACGACGGCGGCGAAGATGATGCAGCCCGCCGCGAGATAGTTGGAGAGCTGGGGATAAAGAGCGGGGTCATAGCCGAAGGAGCGCAGACAGTAGGCGCCAAAGACGGTCGCAATCGCACCCAGGGCGGAGGCCCGGATCAGGGTGAGCTGCGCCCAGCCGAAGAGAAAGGCCGCCGGGCGGCCCCACCCCTCGCGCAGATAGGCATAGAGCCCCCCGGTCTGCGGCAAGGCGCCCGCCAGCTCCGCGATCGAAAGCGCGCCGCAGAGGGTTATGGCACCGCCAAGCACCCAGACCAGGAGCATCAGGGCGGGATCGGGCACCCGCGTGGCGATGACCGCCGGATTGCGGAATATGCCCGAGCCGATCGTGACGCCGATAACCACCCCGATCGCAGCCCAGACGCCGAGCCGGCGCTCAAGCCCGCCCGCAGGTTGCACTCTGCCCTCTGATTCCATGGCCATTCTCCCGTCCATGAGACGATCCGAAGCAATTTTCCGCTAAATTACACTATTGTATGTTGATATTCAACCCCTTTCTTGCCGCCCCACCATTTTAGGGATTGACTTCGAGGGCGCCAGGTGCTAAATTGTCCCGCTCACCATTCACGACCACAAAGGAGATGCCCTTCATGCAACCCGTCACTATATTCTGGTTTCGCCGCGACCTCCGCCTCGAAGACAACGCGGGACTCTATCATGCTCTCCAGGAAAGCAGCCCGGTGCTGCCGCTCTTTATATTCGACCGGGAGATCCTTGACGATCTGGATGACCGGAACGACCGCCGCGTCGCCTTTATCCATCAGGCCCTGCGGCAGATCGATACCCATCTGGCGGAAGCGGGCAGCCGCCTGCTCGTCCGCCACGGCCGTCCGCTGGAAGTGTGGCGGGAGCTGCTCCGCGACCACACCATCCGGGCGGTCCACACCAACCGCGACTATGAACCCTACGCTATCGAACGGGACCGTGCAGTCGCTGCCCTGCTCGCAGAGCACGGCATCCCGTTCCACAGCCACAAGGACCAGGTGATCTTTGACGGGGATGAAGTGGTCAAGGAGGATGGCAAGCCCTATACTGTCTATACACCCTATATGAGGAGATGGCTGGCGCATCTGACGCCGGAAGATCTCGCGGCGCACCCGAGCGAAAAGCTGCTCGCGCGGACGGCGCAGGGGATGCCGGGCGGCGTGCCGCCCCTGGAGGAGATCGGCTTTGCGCCGATGACGGTTTCGACGACGCCGGTCGTCCCTGAAGCCATCATCCGCAGCTATGACCGCACCCGCGATCTGCCGGCCGTGGCCGGCACCACCCGGCTGAGCGTCCATCTCCGCTTCGGCACCGTATCTGTCCGGGAACTGGTGCGCACCGGCCGTGAACTCAACCGGACCTGGCTGAGTGAGCTGATCTGGCGGGAATTCTTCATGTCGATCCTCGCCCGCTTTCCCCACGTCGTCGATCAGCCCTTCAAGTCCCAGTACGCCGCCATTCCCTGGCGCGAGGAAGCGGAGGAGTTTCAGTGCTGGTGCGAAGGGCGGACCGGCTATCCCATCGTCGATGCCGGTATGCGTGAACTCAACGCCACCGGCTTTATGCACAACCGCGTGCGCATGATCACCGCCAGCTTTCTCTGCAAGCACCTCCTGCACCACTGGCTCCGGGGCGAGCGCTATTTTGCGCAAAAGCTGCTTGACTATGACCTCGCCGCCAACAACGGCAACTGGCAGTGGGCCGCCGGCTGTGGATGCGACGCCGCCCCCTATTTCCGCCTCTTCAATCCGGAAATCCAGACCGCAAAATTCGATACCAAAATGGAGTACATCAAACGGTGGGTGCCCGAGCTGGGCACTCCCGCCTATCCCGCCCCGATGGTGCCGCACGCCGCGGCGCGCATCCGCGCGCTTGAAACTTACGGCCGGGCGCTGAAGGAGGCGAAGACTCAAACCGGAGGCGCCGGCTGAACGAACGCGCCATGTCCGGGGAGCGCTGGTCTCCGCGGGCCCGCGCCGGACTAAAACAGATCCGGGCGGGATGTGAGGGAACGGCTACAATTTTCCCGCCAGAACACAGCTCTTTTTAACGCGCATGAAAGCCCCGCTGGCCTCCGCAAAGGCCTCAAGATAGAGGATGTAGATGCCGATGGGGCAGCGCACCCCCTGATCGTCAAGTCCATCCCAGAAGAGGGTCTTGCGGCTGCCGCTCGGCTCGTAATTGCAGAGAAAGCGCACCTGCCGGCCGCGGCTGTCGAAGACGCGCAGATTGATGCGGGCGGTGCGCTCCGGCAGCTCGAGGCTGATCGCTATGTGGTCTTCAAAGCCGTCCCCGTCCGGGGAGAAGGGATTGGGTGTAGCCGCAATCAGCGCCTCCGCCGGCAGCCGGCCGATGAGCAAGCTGTTGGCATAGCCGGCGGTATGCCCCCGCTCATCCGCGCATGACCCCCAATTGCTGCGCACGGAGGAGGCGACCAGCGGGCTCAGCCGCTCCAGAGAGATCCCCCGGTCTCCCCCCCACTCTGCCAGATACCAGACCGCATCCACCATCCTCCCCAGACCGTCATAAAGCACCACGCCGTCGCCGGCGCTGTTCAGCCCCGGCCAGTCCGAGACCACCACCCCCGTGCAGCCCGCCGCCGGCAGCGCGGGCAGCAAGCTCTCCTCGCCGGTCAAAACCAGATAGCCTTGCGGCGGGATGGTCACTTCCTCCCTGGCGAGCAGGCGCTTCTTAAGGGTGTCCGAATCGCTCATCCGCCAGCCCGTCAGTAGTACGGCATTATCCCCCCGGTTGTAGCATTCGATCCACTCCGCCTCCCCTGCGGCGGGATTGGCCATGATCTCGTTGACGACGAGCAGCGCCCGGGTGCTGTCCACAGACACCGAAGTGATGCTGTTGGCGTAACCGGGCGTGCCGTGCTCCACAGCACTCTCGCCCCAGTTGTCGGCACCATCACCATCCTCCAGCCGCAGCTTCTCCTCCGAAAAACCCTCGTCATTGGGCACGGAATAGGTGTGGGCGGCGGCCAGGCTCGAATCGGGAGGGTGGATAGAGACGCGTTCCGGACGGGTGTTGTTGAGGCCATAGCTGCCGAACTGCGCCCTGTCGATGGTCAGCAGCAGCGCGTCCGCCGGAATGCGGCCGGCGTAAAACAGACTGGTGGTATAGTATCCGGGGACGAGAATCAGGCCATATCTGTGCGGTGCGAGACGCGCCCCTCCGCCCGGCGCGGCTGTGATGCGGCCCCAGCCGCTGCTGTCGGAAAGCAGCCATCCGTCGAGATCCACTGTATCCGAGGGCGAGAGGTTGTAGAACTCGACGAACTCGTCATAGCGCTCGTTGCCCGCGGGGTTGAACATGATCTCGGAGAGAACAATCTGGGCGCCGGCAGGTCCGGCGCAG
>Ga0116148_1005205_pt1 | contig 10954 bp, 10 predicted proteins | sample AD_UKC055_MetaG_FD_89786 | JGI IMG/M metagenome (GOLD analysis project Ga0116148, IMG submission 89786) | Active sludge microbial communities of municipal wastewater-treating anaerobic digesters from USA - AD_UKC055_MetaG | ecosystem: Engineered > Bioreactor > Anaerobic > Digestate | place: USA... | reverse complement strand
ATCGGCAATTGATTCGATTTTTCTTGATTATAAAGCAGAAGCCGTCAATAATGCTGAATCACTCGCCGTTGTAAAACAAGACTTTCAAAAGGTAAATTTTACATTTCCTATCTCTGGCGGTATTCAATTTCAGCATTATAAAGATCATTTTATTAGCTCTGGAATAGGCTTTATTTATAATCGAGAATCCGTTGTTCTAAGCGATCGAAATAATAAAGCCTTTAACTACTATTATACTCTACAAGCCGTTCCTTTATTTTTAGAATACCGAATGAGCATTCCTTCTAAGTTTATCACCCTATCGGACAAGCCCCTTTTTAGCGTTGCTTTTCGATGGTATTGGATGCTCCCAGGCACTGAGATTTATTCCACTTGGGGGAAAATAGAAGCAGAGCGCTCCATTGCTGGAAATGGCTTTGGATTAAGTCTTGGCTATTTAATCGCCTCTTGGAACTCTATCCGAATATATGGTGATTTAGGCCTAACTTCTATCTCTGTTTCCTCTAAAGAACCTTTTTCATCTATTGTTCCAGACGCTTCTACTGAAAAAGCCAAATGGGATCTCGGTGGGATTCAATTACAAATACGCTTTTCTTGGGGAGCGATTCTTATAAAAGAATCATGAGCCTCCTTTCTTTAAATCGCCCTGCTTACGCAGAAACGCATTTTAAATTTAAGCTGCCTTGGTCTTTACTTTATCGAAAACGGCCAGAGATTATTGTAGATGTTCCATCTCAAATCAATGCGAATCAATCTCCCGAATTTTGGATTGTAGCACGTGATGCCGATCGATTCCCTTTGAAAATCAAGTCAATTGAACTATCCATTAAAAATCAAGAAAATAAAACAACCGTTATAAAACAGGATTTGAATATTTCTGCAGATCTTGCGTTTGGCTTTTATTCTTTTGTAATTAAGCCGCTACCTCCTGGAGAATATGAAATCATACCCTCTATTGAGACCGTTCAAAAGAACCGTACCAAAAAATGGGTGCGCTCAAATTATCCTTTTTTAAAGCCTCTCCCTCTAAAAATTCAAGTATTAAAAGAACCTTATTTTATACCTTCTGGCTTTGTCGCTGGCGAAATGCATTGCCACACGCACTACTCTTCAGACCACGTCGAGTTTGGAGCAGCTCCCCATGTGCTTCAATCCGCTGCCCGCTTGATTGGATTAGACTTTGTGCTTTGCACAGACCATGCTTATGATTTTGCTTTTTCAAAAGAAGACTATACGAAGCCCGATCAGGCAGACGTTCGGTTCGAAGCGCTTCGACAAGAAATTCAGGAATTACCAACCACTCCTTTGATGATTGCAGGAGAAGAAGTCTCTGTGGGCAACTTTCTAAATGAAAACGTACATATGCTTTGCCTTTCTCCAAGGGTGTATTTAGAAGGGAAAGGCGATTGCGGGCGTTATGGCTTAAATAACAAGCCCACTCGTAGCATTGCTGAAATACTTTCTCTCGCAGGGTCGCCTTGTTTTGCAGCTCACCCTAAAGTGCCAATGAATGCACTCGAACGCTTTATTTTTAGGCGTGGCGACTGGCATGAGCAAGACCTTCAGCTTGATAGCGAAAGCCCTATTCGTGGGCTTCAATTTTGGAACGGCTCTAGAGACCGCGGCTTTGAATTAGGTCGTTTATGGTGGATTTCTCAGCTTGAAAAAGGGCACGAGATTCTCCCCATTGGCGGAAACGACGCTCATGGTGATTTGAATGATTCAGTAAGCATTACCATGCCTCTTTTTTCACTACGTCAAAACCGGCATCATATTTTTGGGAATGTTAAAACGGTAATTGCAACGAACAAATCGAAGCCTTTAACCGTAGATTCTTTAGTTGATAGTTTTAAGGGAGACTGTTTATACCTTACTGATGGCCCAGCACTCTGGTGGTCTCGTGAAAAGGATTGCATTCGATTTGAAATGAGTTGTTCTACTGATTTCGGAACAATTGATTATTTACATATCTACACCGCAGAAAAGGGCGACCATTCGCCTGAGAAGCTCCACCCGACGTACTCTGTTTTTCAAACCAGTAGCCAAACACTTTCTGTTAAGATTCCTCTAAAAGATTTTCGCTATGTTCGTGCCGAAAGTGAAACCTCTAAAGGCCATTTTGCTCTCACAAGCGCTGCATTTGCTAAAGAAATCTGAATCTAAAATTGTATTCGAATTTCTGTTCCTTTATTTTCTTTAGAATCTAAAATCACTTTTGCGTAATGGGACTCGGCAACATGTTTTACAATAGCTAGGCCCAAACCCGTTCCACCCGTTTCTTTAGATCGACTTTTATCTACACGATAAAAGCGTTCAAAGATTCGTTCCTGACTTTTTTCTGGAATACCAATTCCAGTATCTCGCACAGAAATACTTTTTTCATCGACAAGAACTAATACTGACCCGCCTTCACGATTATAACGAATCGCATTATCCATTAAATTATAAACCATTTCAAAAAGTAAGCGCCGATTGCCTTGTATTTTTGTTGCAATACCTTTTACTTCCATCACTATCTTTTTTGAAGCTGCTATTGGCTCTAATGAAGAAGCACATTCTTCTGCAACCGAGAATAAATCTACAGAATCTTTGGCCACTTCTTCAAATCGAACCTCATCTAATTCTGCTAACTTCATTATATCTTCTGTAAGCATAAGCATTCGCTTGGATTCCTGATGAATTTTACTTGCAAAACGAGGAACGTCTTCTGTTTTTACCATATTATTTTCAATCATCTCAGCATAGCCGAGAATAGAAGTCAATGGTGTTTTTAATTCATGAGAAGCATTGGCTGTAAATTCTCGACGCAATTGTTCTACTTTATTTTTTGCAGACAAGTCCATAAAAAGACAAATGACTCCCACAAATTCGCTTAACACAATCACTGGACTTGCAAGCACTTGATATTGCTTTCCATTTAAAGAGATCTCTTCTGAAATGCGCTTACCTAAGAAAGCCTTATCAATAAGGTTGTTTAAATGCAAGTTACGAGAATAATAAATAATATGACGAAGTTTGTGTTCTTCTGGAACATGGAGTAGCGTGCTTGCTTCTTCATTAATCATCACTACACTTTTATTTTCATCCAGAAACAATAACCCTTCGGGCATGTTCTTCATCAAAACAGACAATTTTTCTTTTTCATTAGCAAGACGTTTTAATTCATGTTGCGTATTTTTACGCTGTTTATTTATTTCAACAATAAAAGGAACCAGCTCATGATAAATAAAGGTATTATCATCAACGACATGTTCTGAATCTAAGCGAGTAATCATTTCGTGAATTGGTTTTAAAAAAAGCTTTGTGAGCCAAAAAGCAGATATAATAGACAATAATACAATGGCGACAAAAAGCAGAATTAAGAATGGATATACAGAAGAGAAAATAGAGAATAAATTTGTTTTTCTCATCGAGAGTCTTAGTACATGACCATCGGGAAGCTTCTGTGCAAAATAATACACATCCGTTTCTAATGTACTGGAAAATCTAAAACTTTCACCAGAGCCTGTTTTTAAAGCACTTTGAATTTCTGAGCGATTTAAATGGTTTCCCATTTCTGCTGATTCCTTTTCACTTTCAAAAAGAACATGACCTAAGGAATCAATCAGCGTAATTCGAATAATATCAGAGGCAAAAGGAGCAAGACTTTCTGGTCCTTCTAAATACGAGTACACTTGAGTAATAACTCGCGATTCTTCTTGCAAATACTCTTTAACTTGATTTTCCATTCTATAATAAAACGCCAATCGAAACCCCAATTAATATGGCTCCCGCGGTAACATATAAACTTCCCAAAATCATTGGGAAAATTCCAAAACTGGCTGGTTCATCCGTTGGTGACCATTCTGTGCCAAACAAGAAAGAAAAAACACCTATTTTACCGATGGCAGGAAGGCCTCCAGCAAAAAGGAACACACATATTAAAATAACTGCAAAGATAGAGAAAAGAGCGGCGCCCAAAAAGACGCCCTCCATTATTTTCTCTTTATATTTTGCAACCAGATTATTCAAAGACAGCCTCCCAAATGCGTATGAATCCGGTGAAAACTTCTCGTACTTGTGACATGGAAAGTGATTTTAATGGATTTTTATTATTAACAATCACAGCGATTCCATCCATTGCAATCACTGTACTTTGAAGAACTTCTTTTTCACTTTCTTTTAATGCTCTAGATGCCATTCCTATATCACAAGTACCTTCTTTAGCAGCGACCATGCCTGCTGAGGAATCATTTGTTTGAATTTCAATCTGAGCATTACTATTAATCGCTAAATACGCTTCTTTTAATTTTTCCATCACTGGAGATACTGAAGAAGAACCAGCAATTACAATTTTACCTGATGGTTTTTTCCCTGCATATTTTGTTCCAGATTGAACGGCTACATAACCATTTTTCTCCACTACCGCTTGCCCTTCATCACTTAAAATAAAGGCAATAAAATCTTCTGCCACCGTACTCACCTTCCCTTTTGTGGCAATATTAAATGGGCGTGCAATCGGATAAGCACCGCTTTTCACTGTTTCTACATTGATAGGGTTCCCATTGACTGCAATGGCCTTCACAGAAGAATTCAAAGACCCTAAAGAAATATATCCAATAGCATACTCATTACCGGCCACATTACTCATCACGGCTTGAGTTCCATCAATGGTCAAAGCCTCTTTAGATGTATTATCTTTCTTTTTCCCATTTTCTTTGATTAAAATGCCCGTTAATTCCACAAAAGCATCTCGAGTCCCAGACCCCTGCTCCCGAGTAACCACAAAAACTTCTCGCTTAGAATCAAAAGCGGACTCTTCTTTTTTTGTTTGTGTTTTTTTATCTTCCGAATTACAGGCTACAAATAAAGCCATTAAGGCTAAGCCAAGTGATAAGGTGATGATTTTTTTGAGCTGTGTATTCATTTTACTTACTCCTATGAATTGTTTCATAGGAGTAAGATAGAGTCTCTATGTAAAATGAACCGAAAGGCTAATGTAAAATCAAAGTAAAGGAATTCTTTATAAATTGTTTTAAAGAATTGCTTATTTAATCCAATCCAACAGAAACAAGCAAATCCTTGGCAATTATCACCAAATTGAACAATAAAACTACTGCCAATTTATAATCACGGAATCTGTTTGATTCATTGGCAACACACGCTTATTTTCTAAGACAGTCCCCATTCTCTTATACTTTAACGTATCTGGAAGAACAGAAGAACTATCGTCCAACAGTAAGGTGGTTGTCCATTCAAAACAAGGAATGACACCTTCATCTTCTTCTGGGCCACAAATATCGGCATTGCTTACTTTTTCATCAATAAAGACTTCACCCGAATCGCGATCTAAGCGACGAATCCGAAGAGCACTACCTCGCTCTTGATAAGATTCAGAAACAAAAATAGCTGGTACCCCTTTTGCATTCCACAAAATCCGCATCAAATCTCTACTTTCCACAATCGTATCTAAGCAAAATAAAGAAGGATTAAAAAACTGCAACGTGCCAGTAGAATCAGTCACAAAAGAACCCAAACATTCTTGACCATTTTTAAAAACATAAGCCCTACGTCCATGAGCCGCACTTTCCAAAAGAACTGAATTTTCTAATTGAAGACTATCAAGCGTTTCTTTTTGTTTTAATACAATCGTTTTTGAAATAGACTCATTCCAAGGGATAATCATATAGGAAGAAATCATGGAGTCTAAAAGAAGACGACCAGATTCATCGAACATCATTTTTTTAGCCGTTCCATTTTTTGGGGATACAGAAGCCTCTTCCTTTTTTTCTGAATCACAAGAAATCAATAAAAAACTGAAGGTTATTAAAAGAGCCCCTTTAAAAAACCGGGAAAAAGAAATGAACTTCTGAATAGATTCTTTCAAGATAAATGATGTTTTGCGATTAAAATGCATAAAAGCCCTTTTAAAGAATGCTTCTTAAAAATATTAATTATCAGACAAGTTATTGTCCCAAATTAAAATAATTTCTCCCATTCCTGAAACGCGAAAGCGATCTTCAGGAATCGAAAGTTCATAACGAGCCCGATTTAAATCATTTGGAGGATCCCACATACGGTCTTTAGTTAAATTAAACGTAGCCCAGTGCATAGCGATGCTGAATTTTGATTTCATTAATAAATGAAGCTGAGCCGCTTGCCGTGGGCTCACGTGCATTCTAGTTAGACGTGCAGGTAAATAGCTCCCAATAGGGAGAAGACAAAAATCAATAGGCGCAAAACGACTCGCTATTTCTTTATAATAAGAGCCATCTCCCATCGCTATATCGCCAGCAAACCAAATGGAACGCTCTTTTTTTTGAATAATCCAACCACCCCACAATCTTTTATTCTGATTTCGGTCAAAAATAAAACGTTGAGCCTTATGGTGTGCTGGAACAAACGTCAATTTCAAATCTTTAAAATAGGCCTCTTCCCACCAATCTTTCTCGATAATCTGAGCCGATGGAATTCCCCAGTCTTCAAGAAGTTCTGCCATTTTTAAGGGAACAGCAAAAATGACTTGAGGATACTTTTTATAAATCGACTTGATACTCCTTTTATCCAGATGATCATAATGATCATGTGATATTAAAACTAAATCCACTGGAGGCAAAGAATCAAGGATACGTCCAGGAGGCGACCCCCTTTTTGGCCCTGCAAAAAAAACGGGCGAAGCACGATTACTAAAAATAGGATCTGTTAAAACCCCAATGTTTCCAAGACGTAAATAAAAAGTACTTTGACCAATCCAAGTGGCAGTATTTTTAGAAGAATCAACCCATAAAGACTCACCACCTCGAATCAAGGGCAACGGTTCAAAAGTATTATCAAAATTTTTTACAGCCTCTTCCAAATGCATTGTATCTAACAACAAGGGCCCAATCGTATCTGTATTTCTAAAACGCCCATCTGCCGTATGATGAGGAGGGAGTGTTGACACATCGAGCTTTGGAGCCGATGAACAGGCGGCTAAAAAAAACAGCCCCGCCATAGTTACAATTAGATTCTTCTTTATCATGCCACCACGTTCTTTTCTGCTTTTTACACAGGAGTAGAAGTCACAATCAGATAGATGGTGTAAGCTACAAAGCCAAGAAGCATAATAGAACCTTCTATTCTATTTATACTGCCAGGACGTTTTTTAAACCCATAGCCAAAAATGAATAAAGAACAAGTAAAAGCAATCATTACTGGAAGATCTCTTGAAAATACTTCTTTTGCCGCTGTTAAAGGAGAAATCATACCAGCAAGGCCAACCACTGCAAGCGTATTAAAAACATTAGAGCCTAAAATATTACCAACAGCTAAATCATCTTGTTTTTTACGAACAGCCATTATAGAAGATGCTAATTCTGGAAGCGAAGTCCCAACCGCGACAATAGTTAAGCCAATAACCAAATCACTCACACCAAACAGTTCGGCAATGGTTACCGCTCCCCATACTAAAAATCTTGAGCTAACAATTAATAGAACTAATCCTAATACTAAGAAAAAGATTTCTTTCTTTAAATGAATTTGTTTTTTTTGAACGGCAAAATCGTTCTTTACTTGTTTGGCCAAAATATCTTTCTTATTTTTTTTCGCCTGATAAAAAGACCAGCCCAAGAAAAAAGCAAAAACAGCTAATAAAACAAAAGCGTCTATTCTTGAAAGATTTAAATCCCTAAGTAAAAAGATGGATAAAACTGAAACACCTAATAAGAAAGGAAGTTCTTTTTTTAGGATAGAAGATTTAAAAATAATTGGCGATATAATGGCTGAAAATCCTAAAATCAATCCAATATTTGCAATGTTAGAGCCAAAAGCGTTCCCTAATGCGATTCCTGAAGAACCTTGAAAAGAAGAAATGGCAGAAACACAAAGTTCTGGAGCAGATGTTCCAAAACCCACAATAACCATCCCAATAATCAATTGAGAAATACCAAAATAATTAGCCACAGAAACAGAGGCATCGACAAATTTATCTGCACTCCACACCAATAGAACTAATCCAAAAAGAATTGCAGCCAAAGCCAGTATCATATTCAACCTTTTTTATTTTTATTTCACTATTAATTTAGCTTTTTTTTATTTTCATTGTATGATTTTACTAAAAACTATCGCGGCCCTCTCTCTTGGGGCTTCTTTTGGAGCCACTCTTCGTTTTCTATTTGAAAAATATCTCAATTCTGTTTTTTCAAGTGTTCATCTCGGGACTCTTTCCGCAAACCTTTTAGGCGGCTTCTTAATTGGCATTGCATTTTCTTTTTTCGCTAAAAACCCTGATATTGCGCCAGAATGGAGAATCTTTGTCATCACGGGCTTTCTTGGAGGGCTAACGACCTTTTCCTCTTTTTCAGCAGAAACAACAATCTTATTACAACAAGGGCATTATAGTTCCGCTCTATTAGTGATAGGGCTTCATGTTGTTGGATCATTAATTTTAACAGCCTGTGGTTTTGCTCTTTTTTCTCTTCTTAAAATGTAAACCCTAAGATAAAACCTAGAAAAAGAGTTTTAGTTCTGATTTTATTGAATGTCTTTCTGGAATAGACATCGTGTCACTAGAAATTGATTGGAATGAGATTCAGAAAATTCAATATGAATGTCTTAAGTCAGGGAAAAATAAGATTGGTCTTATTGGCATCGTGATTGCACAGAATGCACAACAGAATGAGATGGGAATATTTTCAACGGATCGGCACATGGAACTGCTGAGTCGTAAAATGGGATTTGAATTGAAGACAAAATAAGAGCTAGCTAACCAGCGATGTAGCTGACCCTCGGATGAAACTCAGAATAACTGATTCTAGAAGTGAATGCTTCTATTGCCTTATAGTATAAGGCTTCGCTAATGAACATAAATTCAGGAAAGACCCTAAAAACAACAGTTATTGAATCACATTTTAACAATACCTAATAATTATTAAATGAACTTTCATTTAATAATTATTAGCAAACAAAAAACTTTATTCTTATTTATTTCTGTTATCTCCACCTTAAAAAAGAAAGAAAAAAATCCTAGCTTTACATTTCATTATAATAATCCAAAAGGGAAATTGATATGTCTACGCTACTTAATGATTTTTTAGATCGTACTGAATTTGATTCATACAAAGATCTACGTCATCGTTTTTCTATTCGTATTCCAACGGAATTTAATTTTGCCTATGACGTTGTTGATAAGTATGCAGAAATAGATCCCAATAAAGAAGCTCTTGTCTGGTGTGACGATCAAGGAGAAGAACACATTTTTTCTTTTAAGGACTTATCCGAAGCTTCTAAAAAAACAGCCAATTATTTGACCTCTCTTGGGATTAAAAAAGGCGACGCCGTAATGCTTATTCTTCGACGTCGATATGAATTTTGGTTTTTCTTACTAGCGCTTCATCGTATTGGAGCAATTGCTGTACCAGCCACAAATATGTTGACTGCTAAAGATATCGAATATCGAAATAACTCCGCCAGCATTAAAATGATTGTCGCTTTAGATGAACCAGCACTCCAGGAACAAGTTGAATCCGCACAGCCGAAATCACCTAGTGTAGAAACTCTCGTGACGATTGGTCCTGATCGAAACGGGTGGGAATCTTTTAATAAAGCTTTTGATCAGCAATCATCTGAATTTGCACGCCCTCAAGGGGAAAACGCCATCCATAATTCAGATATTATGCTTCTTTATTTCACTTCAGGGACTTCTAGTTACCCTAAAATGGTGCAACATGACTTTACATACCCTCTTGGGCACATTGTAACTGCAAAATACTGGCAAAATGTGGAAGAAAACGGCCGTCATCTTACCATTGCAGAAACGGGATGGGCAAAAGCCATGTGGGGAAAAATCTACGGACAATGGATTGCAGGTTGTGCTGTCTTTACCTATGATATGCTCACCTTTATTCCGGGTAAAGTTCTTGAGAAACTAGCACAATATAAAGTCACTTCTTTCTGTGCTCCTCCTACAGCATACCGCTATTTAGTACAATTGGACATGTCCAAATATGACTTATCTAACTTACATTACTGCACTACAGCAGGCGAAGCTCTTCCTATTGAGGTTTTTAATACCTTTCTTAAGAAAACAGGCCTTTGTCTCAAAGAAGGTTATGGGCAAACCGAATTAACGCTTACTATTGGAAATTACCCTTGGATGGTAGCTCGTCCAGGTTCTATGGGCAAACCTGCTCCTGGTTATGATATTGATATTGTTCATCCTAATGGAGTTTCTTGTACAGCAACTGAAATTGGTGAAATTGTCATTCGCGTAGAAAAAGGACGTCCTTTTGGTATGTTTGCTGGTTACTATCGAGATCAAGCGTTAACAGACAAAGTATTTGCTGGTGATATTTATCGTACAGGCGATACTGCTTGGAAAGATGATGATGGTTATTTCTGGTTTGTCGGCAGAACAGATGATTTGATTAAGAGTGCTGGGTACAGAATTAGCCCATTTGAAGTAGAAAACGTCCTTCTACAACACCCAGCTGTTCTCGAATGCGCTGTCACTGGAGTGGATGATAAAGCAAGAAATCAAATTGTGAAAGCAACTATTATTCTTGCCGAAGGTTTTAAAGCTTCTAAAGAATTATCTATTGATATTCAATCATTCGCTAAACATAATTCAGCAGCCTATAAATGCCCACGCATTATTGAATTTGTTTCAGAACTTCCTAAAACGATTAGTGGTAAAATCCGTCGAGTCGCTATCCGGGAAAAAGACAAACAAGCTATATTACAGAAATAAGTTTAACCTTTTTTATTGAGAGTTTATGAATAAAAGACGAGTAGTTATTACAGGCCTTGGTGCAATTACTTCCATTGGAAAATCAGTCCCGGAAACTTGGGAAGCCGTGCGCCGAGGAGATTGTGGTATCGATAAAATTACTTTGTATGATGCCTCTACTCATCCTGTACAAATCGCTGCTGAAGTTAAAAATTTTAATCCTGAAGATCATGGTATTGCATTACAAGAAGCCAAAAGAATGGCTCGCTT
>Ga0116148_1005193_pt1 | contig 10966 bp, 9 predicted proteins | sample AD_UKC055_MetaG_FD_89786 | JGI IMG/M metagenome (GOLD analysis project Ga0116148, IMG submission 89786) | Active sludge microbial communities of municipal wastewater-treating anaerobic digesters from USA - AD_UKC055_MetaG | ecosystem: Engineered > Bioreactor > Anaerobic > Digestate | place: USA... | reverse complement strand
TGCATTTACACCATAAAAAACCCAAATTATAATAGCACGAGTTTGTTGAGCATTTGCTGAGTTCAATTACTAGATCAACAAACTCGGTAAGTAAACAGGGTAACCTGTTTACGACAAACTGCAGAAGCAACCGTCAGGTTGCGACAGGAAGCAGCGAAGCGTTGCCGGGCTTGGGACTGCGCCCGAATTCCTATCAGTTTTGCAATGTAATTAAATCACTGAGTTAAGCTGGATTTTTTGCTAAATTCATAGTATATTTATAAATGAAGAGATAGTTTAAGCCTTTAAGGAGTATTTTGCTTGAAAATACGAACAAGACTAAACCTGGTTGTTTTTTTCATATTCTTCATGTTTGCTTTATCATGTGCTATCTATTTTATAATGCTTTCACCTGTTAAGGAAATCGAAAAAGAAAGAGACGTTTTATTATCAGTATCGGATGCTTTATCTGATGTTGTAGAAATTTCCAGCCGTTCAGTAACTGAAAATCTTTTTAATATTAAACCTCTAATGGAAGGTATTCCTGATACTCTTCATAATGCTTTTACAACAGTTGAATCCTTATCTGCTCTGCGCAATAGTGATGCTGCGATAGATGAAGCTGTAAAAAAAATTATCGGCGTCGCATCAATGACTTTTGAATCTTATGAAACATTATTATCAGATTATAATAGTATTTTTGATAATGCTAAAGCCTTAATAGTTAATTTTGATAAGATGTCTCCATTATCTCTCTATCGAAATGAGTACTATCCGAGTATTTCTCTTGAATTGAGTGTTACCAAGTATTTTAAATCAATTGGTTTTGTTAATCAAAATATTGATGTTTCTGCAAAGGTACTTAATGAGCAGTTAATTATTATTGATCAAAAGATTGCTGAACTTAATCAACAGGCTCTTATAACATCTATTGTAATAATTGCGATATTGATGTTTGCGGCCCTTATAGTTGCTCTTCTTATTTCAAAATCCGTTAAAAAGTCAATTAACAGCCTAGGATCCAGTGTAGATACTCTTTATACAGGTAACCTTACCGTAAAATTTCCGGAAAATACCAAGGATGAACTGCAGGATCTTGCCGTTAAATTAAATGAATTTATTTATCTTCTTGAAAATTCGTTTAGTCAGATTAAAATGAGTTCGTCTCAAAATAAACTAGCAAGAGATAATGTTAAAGAAATAATTACTCAGATAGGTTTTGTACTTAAGGATACTAATGACTCAGTAGGCGGTGTAAACTCTTCCTTTCAAAAACTTCATGAAAATATTGACAGTACCGACAGACTTTCTTCTGCAATCTGTTCCGATATTGATATGCTTGCAAGTCAGATATCAACTCAGGTTATGATGATAGAGAATTCAATTCAGGCCTTAACAGAAATGGTGAAAAATATCTCCGAACTGCATACTGTTGCAGAAAAAACAAATCAGAATTCTGTTCAGCTTGTGGAGTTATCGGTTACCGGGCGGGAAGCCCTTGCTGCTTCTGACGAGAGAATTCAGGACATTGAAAATCAGGCTTATAAAATTGAGGAGATGGTCGGTATTATTGATCAGATTGCAGGGCAGACTAATATTCTTGCTATGAATGCAGAAATAGAGGCAGCTCATGCCGGCGATGTAGGCAGAGGCTTTGCAGTTGTTGCAGAGGAAATTAGAAAACTTGCAGAAGCATCTTCTGAGGGATCAAGTGAAATTTCATCCTTTGTTTCCGGTATAATTTCACTTATTAAAAGCGCGAGGGAAGGCAGCAATGAAACAAATGATGCCTTTGAAAAAATAGATACAACAATTAAACAGGTAAGCAAGGCGGTTGATCGTATTGCCGATGCTTTAACCGATACTACCGGGCGCAGTGAAGGACTGATGCAGAATATGGTTCTTGTTAAAGAAATTTCGGATGTAATTGATACAAGCTCAAAAGAAATTTCAAATAGATCTACAAATATTTCCGAGGAAATGCGTCAGGTGGATGCTATAAGTACATCTGTGCTGGAAAAAATGCAGACTATTATTGATAATACCAGTACTCTTAAATCTGTTTCCGAGTCTGCGTCCGATGTTGTGCAGAACCTTTCAAGAATCGGTATTGAAATGGATAATCGTGTTCAAAAATACAAAACACAGGAAGACATTCAACCTGAACCTGAACCAGAGATTGTAGTTATTTCTGAAATTGAGCAGCTTCCTCATAACAGCCTGATAATCGAAACTGAATCGAACGAAACTGATTTTGATGAAGATAATTCATTTTAATCATTTATCTATAATACCCTATTCAAAGGACTAATAAAAAATTATAATATAAAGAATGAGCGGATATTTTGATTCTTTTGATGTCGCCGTAGTCGGCGGCGGTCACGCCGGTATTGAAGCAGCGCTTGCAGCTTCACGTATGTCTTTAAAAACAATTTTAATTACTCAATCGATCGATGCAATCGGCAGGCTTTCATGTAATCCTTCTATAGGCGGTATTTCAAAAGGAAATATTGTCAGGGAAATTGATGCTTTAGGCGGAGAAATGGCGCATATCATTGATAAATCAATGATACAATTTCGCATGCTGAATAAGAGCCGGGGACCCGCTGTGCAGGCGCCTCGTTCTCAGGCAGATAAAATCCTTTATTCTTCGATAGCGCGCCGTACATTGGAAACACAAAAAAATTTGAGTTTGCTTCAGGACACAATAACTGATATTAAGACAGATGTTAATAAGGAAACAGGCAAGGTTTGTATAACAGCTCTTGTTACCGAGCGAGGTAGAACGATTCCTGTTAAGGCTGCTGTTCTTACCACAGGAACATTTTTAGGTGGTAAAATCTTTATTGGTGAATTTGATGCTCCAAACGGACGTTTAGGGGAGGGCGGCGCCTACGGTTTAACAGAGTCCCTTGTCCGTCTTGGTTTTACTGTAGGACGATTAAAGACAGGTACTCCTCCGCGTATTCTTAGGTGCTCAATAGATTTTTCTCAGCTTGAAGTTCAAGAGGGCGATTCACAGGTTATACCATTCTCTTTCGATTATTCTCAAATTAACAGACCAATGGTTCCCTGTCATCTTGTTTATACTAACGAAAATACCCATAAGATTATTAGGGACAATATACATAAGTCTCCTTTGTTCGGGGGTAAAATAAGCGGTGTCGGCGCTCGTTATTGTCCTTCAATAGAAGATAAGGTAGTTCGTTTTGCAGACAGGGAACGGCATCAATTATTTATTGAGCCTGAGAGTTTGGAAACCGACGAAATTTACTTAAACGGTTTTTCATCCTCGCTTCCCGAAGATGTTCAGGATGCCTTTCTCCGCACCCTGCCCGGTTTTGAAAATGCAGTTGTTACCCGCCCCGGGTATGCAGTAGAGTACGATTATATTGATCCCACGCAGCTTTATCCTTCTCTTGAGACAAAACTGGTAAGCGGTTTATTTTCGGCAGGACAAATAAATGGAACCTCCGGGTATGAAGAGGCAGCAGGGCAAGGTTTAGTTGCCGGTATAAATGCAGCCTTGCGTTCTAAATCGATAAACGATTCTTCCTGTAACTACGATCCGTTAACATTAAGCAGAAGTGAGGCTTATATTGGTGTTTTAATTGATGATCTTGTTACTCTTGGAACAAAAGAACCTTATAGAATGTTTACTGCGCGTGCAGAGTATAGAATGAATCTAAGGCATGATACTGCAAATGAACGGCTGTGTGAAAAAGGCTATAAAGCAGGGCTAAAAACAAAGGAACAGTACGAATCTGTCTGCCGCGGTATTGCAGTAAAGCAGGAAATCTTAGAGCTTTTAAAGAAAAAACCTCATGCTGAGAATCCTGGCTTTGATGCTGTTCTTTGGGAAGCTGCGCAAATTGATTATAAATATGAACATTATATTAATAAACAGGAAAAAAGAGTTGAAAAATTGAAAAAGATGGAAAATTATCAAATAGGTGAAAATTTTGATTACTCAAAAATTTCCGGATTATCGAATGAATCAAGACAGAAACTGGAAAAAATACGGCCTCTTACTCTCGGTCAGGCTGGAAGAATTTCCGGAATAAGATCTTCTGATGTTATGCTGTTAATGATGTACTTAAAATAATTATTTTTTGTAGTCGTTTACCGAATTTGCAAGTAAGGTAATGACTTCCTGTTTTGTAAATAAACCGGCATTTACTAAATCTGCACACTGCTCGCTTACGGAGCGGTTAAAAAACAGTAAATCGTCAGTGGCAATTGAAACCTTAACACCTGATTGTACCAGTTTTTTTATTGGATGCTCTTCAAGTGATGGAACTGCCGAAAGCATAACATTGCTTGCAGGTGTGATGTTCAGGCGGACGTTCCTCTTTTTTATGAATTCAATTACTTTTTCATCCTGTGCAGCTCCAATTCCATGCTGTACTTCATCAAGATCAAAATATTCTATAAAATCACGCACGGATTTTGCATCTGAAAACTCACCGACATGAGCTTTCTTTTTGATGTTTAATCTGGATGCTGCATCAAAAATATCTCTAAATTCATCTATGCCTTCCATAACTTCCGGTCCGTAGAGATCAATGCTTTTAAAAAGACCGCTTTCCATGCAGGCAGGAGCCCACTTTTTTATTTTTAATTTATCAAAAGTTTTTCCCATTCCTAATTCCGGCAGGAATGTTATTGAATTGGAAAATTTGGAAAGAATTTTTTCAATCATGGTAAGAAAGGTGTCAATATTGTTGTTGCAATGGTGTACAAAACTAATATCTATGCTGCCTTCCAGGATAGTTACTCCGTCAGCTATTGCATCTTGTATTGAAAGTGTTATTAAATCTTGAGCATCTTTCGCTGTTCTTGTTCTGGTTCTCGTATACATACCAATAACATCGTGCATTTCCTCGAGTCCGCTCATTTTGCGCGGAAAGTCCGGTATATAGAAGCCGGCCCATGGTACATAAGAGGCATAACGCATGCCTAAGTTTAAGTGGTTGTGTGCATCAACTTTTGGAAGCGACACAAAATCAGTTACAGATATCATTTCAACACTACTCCAATTAGTATTTTTAAGTATAGCATACTTTATATGAGAAAAAAAAGACTTAGCACTAAAAAATCAATTTTTTCCAATACCTTTAATTGTGACCCGCTTAAAGTATTTTTTCAAGCTCATCGACAATATTTGAAAAAGTTTTTACTGCAGAAATAATAGGGTCTTCCGTTTCCATGTTTACCCCTGCAAGCTGCAGCGATTCCATAGGATAACGTGAACCTCCGGAAGATAAAAACCTAAAATAATCTTCCCGTTCTGCTTTAGAACCTTCTCTGACTCTTTTCGACAGGGCAAGAGAGGCGGAGATTCCAGTTGCATATTTATACACATAGAATGCATTATAAAAATGCGGAATCCTTAAGCCTTCAAGATCGCTCTCGTCTTCAAAAATCATTTCAGGACCAAAATAAGCTGTTAAAAGCTTTTTGTATTCATCACGAAGCACTTCTACAGAAAGCGGAATACCCGATTCTACAAGTTCATGCGTTCTTTTTTCATATTCTGCGAACATGGTCTGACGGTATAACGTTGCAAGTATATCTGACGCCCTGCTGCATAATAAATAAGCTTTCATATTATTATCGGCAGAATTCTCAAATAAATGATGAAAAAGTAAATCTTCATTAAACGTTGAAGCAACTTCGGCTTCAAATATTGTATAACTATACTGAATAAACGGATTTGACTTTGCCGAATAGTAGGAATGCATTGAGTGACCGCCCTCGTGGGCAAGAGTGAACACATCTCTCAATACATCTTCTTTATAATTCATTAAAATATAGGGGTATCCGGTATATGCGCCTGCAGAAAATGCACCGCTTCTTTTTCCCTTGTTTTCGTATTTATCGACCCATCCGGATACTAGTCCTGAGCATAGAGCATCGGTATATTCTTGTCCTAAAGGGGCGAGCGATTGTCTTAATAGTTCAACAGCTTCGTTATACGGTGTTATTTTTTTTACTGATTGTACCAGGGGAACGTACACATCATAATGGCGTAATTCGTCTGTTTTTAATACTTTTTTTCGTAAAGAATAATACTTATGAAGTGGTGCAAGATTATTTCTTATTGTTTGAATTAAATTGTCATACACATCTATCGAAACTTTGTCGGGATAGAGTGCCGCCTCTATAGATGACTTGTATCCCCGTGCTCTTGCCTGATAAATGTCTAAATTGACGCTTCCTGAATAAAGAGCGGCTATGGTATTTTTATGTGAATTAAATGAAGTATAAAACTTGGTATACGCTTCCTTTCTGATATTGCGGTCCGGACTTTCCATGAACACAGACCAGGTTGTCTGACTTAATGGTTCCTCTCCTTTGTCTGTTGTAACAAAACCGTAATCAATATCTACATTGGTCAGCATCGAAAAGGCTTTTTTGGCAGTCTGGCTGGATTCAATTTGAAGCGCAAAAAGTCTTTCTTCCTTTTCCGACAAAATATACGGCTTAAGTCTAAAAAGTTTTGAAAGGAATACTGAGAATTCGCTGTATTCCGGTTTTTTCATGCGGTTAAGAAATTCCTGATCGCTTAACGATTGAATTTCAGGTATAAAGAAACTGGTTCTTTCTTCTGCGGAAGAAGCAGCCATCATATAGCGGCCCTGCTTATCCTGATATTCAGAGTTTGCCGCATCTGTTGCAGTAAGGAGAAACGCATAGGATCCTGCTTTTTCTGATACTTCCTGTAGTAAACTATATTCTTGTAATGCTGACAGCATTTGTTCCGGGCTGTTAGTAAGCTTCCCTTTGTATTGTTCCAATGTTTTGCTTATTTCTGTAATTCTGATTATGTCTTTTTCCCATTCATCTGAAGTTTTGTATAAACTTGTCAAATCCCATGTATCATGTGCGGGTACTTCATTACGCAGGTGTATTTTTCTTTCCATAATAGGTAAAAGTATATCAATATGTAATCGAAAAAACAAGGATGTAATGAGGCGAGAAATGTTGACAGTGCATTATATTGATTGTAATATTACTTGTTTGTCCTTCGGTCGGCGCCTTTTAATATATTTTTGATGAGTTTCAAAAGTCTTGTACTCATGTATTTATCTGTGTTATAATGCGCCAATTTGGAATTTAGAAAAAATAGTGAGGTTTAAGGATGTTAAAAGGCAGGCATTTGATTGAGCCGGCGGATTTAAGTATTAAAGAAATTGATGAAATTTGTTCTTTAGCGGAGCAGATTCTTGTTGATCCGGCTGCATTTGCAGATGTTTGCCGGGGAAAGATTCTTGCTACGCTTTTTTTTGAGCCCAGCACAAGAACCCGTCTTTCTTTTGAAGCGGCAATGCTTCGTCTAGGAGGCTCCTTTTTGGGATTTGCAGATGCAGCTGCAAGTTCAGCTGTGAAGGGAGAGAGCTTATCTGACACGATCCGCACAGTTGCATCGTATACCGATGTAATTGCTATGAGAAATCCGAAAGAAGGAGCGGCTCTGCTTGCTTCAAAATATTCAGACATTCCTATTATAAATGCAGGAGACGGAGGACATCAGCATCCGACACAGACATTAACAGATTTGCTGACTATAAGGTCTATAAAAGGCGGATTTAATGATTTAACTATAGGGTTATGCGGCGATTTAAAATTCGGCCGTACAGTACATAGTCTTGCAAAGGCAATGAGCAGGTATCAGCGTGTTAAATTTATTCTTATAAGTCCTTCAGAGCTACAAATTCCCGAATACATAACAAGTCAGGTCTTTAAAAGATCGGGCATTGAGTATAGTACAGAAGAAAGACTGGAAGATGTTATAGGGGACCTGGATGTTTTATATATGACCAGGGTTCAAAAGGAACGGTTCTTTAACGAGCAGGACTATATCAGGCTCAAAGACAGTTATATTCTTGATAATGAGAAAATGAAGCTTGCTAAAAAGTCATTAATTGTTCTGCATCCATTGCCGCGTGTTAATGAAATTGCTCCTGAGGTTGACGATGATCCGAGAGCTGCGTATTTCAAACAGGTAAAGTTCGGTATGTATGCACGTATGGCTTTAATTGCGAAACTAACCGGCGCTATATAGGAGGCTTAATGTGCTCAATGTAGATACAATAAAAAATGGAATAGTAATTGATCATATACGTGCAGGTTCCGGTCCCCGCATATTTGCGTGGCTTGGTTTGGATAAGGCCGATTATTGTGTTGCCCTCATTATGAATGTGCCCTCAAAAACACATGGACGCAAGGATATAATCAAAATTGACAGTATTATAAATATTGATTATTCCGTTCTTGGTTTTATAGATCCGAATATAACTATAAACGTAGTTGTTGAAGAAAGAATTACAAAAAAAATTAATTTAACGCTCCCTGAGCGGGTAGAAAATGTTATCAGCTGTAAAAATCCGCGCTGTATAACGAGTACGGAAAAATATATTCCGCATGTGTTTAAACTAGTTGATAAACGCAGAGCAGAGTACTGCTGCGAGTACTGTGATGAACTTTACAGGGCTGGAATTGGCGAAGTAATGTAATGAAAACATTTATTTTTAATGCACGTCTTATTGATGAAAATACTGATACCCGTGGTAGCGTAATACTGAATAATGGAAAGATTGAAAAGATATTTTTTTGCGATGGTAAAAATTCTGAACTGATTAAAGCGGTAAATTCTGATGTATCTTCCTGTGATATTCAAATAAATGCTGAAGGTAAGGCTTTGCTGCCCTCTTTTATTGATATGCACGCTCACTTCCGCTATCCGGGTCAAAGTGAAAAAGAGGATCTTGAAACCGGTCTGCGGGCCGCCGCAGCGGGTGGGTATACAGCCGTAGTTTTAATGCCAAATACGAATCCTGTTGTGTCAACTTTGGAAGAGGCTGTATCAATTGTTAATACTGCAGAATCCTATGGTACTGCAAAGGTGTATCAGACGGTAAGTATAACGAGCCGTTTTGACGGTCGTACTATAGAACATCTACAGTATCTGACTGGTGATTTGGTGCCCGTTATAACAGAAGACGGTAAAGATGTGGAATCGGATGAAATTATGGAAGAAGCAATGAAAATTTGCTCATCAAAGGGCATCATTGTCTCCTGTCATTGTGAGAAAAACGAATATGTACCGTTTGCAAAAAAAAAGAGAGATGAAGGGAATTTTATAGAAGCTGAAAAAATCCTTGGAGCTGCAGAGGACGAATCAACAAAAAGGAATTTAGAGAAAGCTCTTAAATCAAACTGCGATATTCATATAGCACACTGCAGTACAAAGAAATCATTAAGATATATCCGCAGAGCACAGAAAAAAGAAGGCCGGGAAGGACAGGTGAGTTATGAAATAACGCCTCATCATGCCTGCTTGAGTTATGAAATGCCGGGATTAGGTTCTGAATTGGTAAATCCCCCATTGCGCAGTAATAAAGATCGAAAAGCTTTAATCAAAAGTTTAGCAAGGGGTAAGCATGTTATGATTGGAACTGATCATGCTCCTCATACGCTTGATGATAAGAGAAACGGAGCCTGCGGTTTTTCCGGTATTGAAACGGCGTTTTCTCTTTGTTACACTTCCTTAGTTTTAGAAAAATATATTGATCTTAAAAGATTAAGTTCTCTCATGAGTGCAGAACCTGCCCGCAGATTACGATTGAACAAGGGGCTTATTAGAACAGGAATGGATGCTGATCTTGTATTAATTGACCTTGATGATTCTTTCGAAGTAAATCCCGAAAGCTTTTTATCGAAGGGTAAGTATACTCCGGTTGCAGGAAAAATGCTCTCGGGCAGAATTTGTAAAACATTTTATAGAGGGCAAGTCGTTTACAATCTGTAATATTACTGATTCTTCTATTAATGCCTCTCTTGACAAAACCCTTTGTTTTTCGTATATTAATCAAGCATTTCAAATGGAGCGGTGTCCGAGCGGTTTAAGGAGGCGGTCTTGAAAACCGTTGTGCCGAGAGGTACCGGGGGTTCGAATCCCCCCTGCTCCGTATAATGAGAATGGGTTGTTATGGCAGTAATATCCTTTTGAAAGGATGGGGATTCGAAACGGAGTTCCCGCCGAGCGAATGCGAGGAAGAGCTGTCATGGATGACAGCGGAAGGGAACGGAGGCGGCTTGTAGAGAGCAAACAGGAAGTTTGCGAACGAAAAGCGAATCCCCCCTGCTCCGTACGTTCAAATGTACATCCATGTACATTTGAACGTAGTAAGCTTCTTGGGGAACTTACTACGTCTCCGGATATTTGTGCATAGGTATTTGAAATTTTTTTTATTAACTTGGTATTTTTGGAGCGGTGCGAGAGTGGCCGAATCGGGCTCCCTGCTAAGGAGTTGTGCCCCAAAAGGGTACCGGGGGTTCGAATCCCCCCTGCTCCGTAAGAGTAAAATAGTTTGAATTTCAAGATTTGCTTTAATGCAAATATGGGGATTCGAACATGAAGCTGCGCCGAACGAATGTGAGGAAAAGCGCACAGGACGTGCGCGGCAGCAGCTGAGGGCGGGCTGAAAGCGAAGCACACGAAGTGCGGAGCTGTAAGCCGAATCCCCATGCATGTGTACAGTATTTTTTATGAGACTATAGCTCAGCTGGATAGAGCGTCAGATTGCATCTGAAGGTCGGAGGTTCGAATCCTCTTAGCCTCACTAGTTTTTGGAGAGATGCGAGAGTGGTTGAATCGGGCGGTCTCGAAAACCGTTATACCGCAAGGTATCGGGGGTTCGAATCCCCCTCTCTCCGCTAAAGAGAGACGTGTTAAAAACTAGAATTCGTTTAAAACGAATATGGGATTCGAACATGGAGCTGCGCCGAGTGAATACGAGGGAAAGCGCACACGATGTGCGCGGCAGCAGCGTAGGGCGGACTGGAAGCGAAGCACAGGAAGTGCAGAGCTGTAAGTCGAATCCCCCTCTCTCCGCTAAAGAGAGACGTGTTAAAAAACTAGAATTCGTTTAAAACGAATATGGGATTCGAACATGGAGCTGCGCCGAGTGAATACGAGGGA
>Ga0116148_1005158_pt1 | contig 11032 bp, 8 predicted proteins | sample AD_UKC055_MetaG_FD_89786 | JGI IMG/M metagenome (GOLD analysis project Ga0116148, IMG submission 89786) | Active sludge microbial communities of municipal wastewater-treating anaerobic digesters from USA - AD_UKC055_MetaG | ecosystem: Engineered > Bioreactor > Anaerobic > Digestate | place: USA... | reverse complement strand
TGAGCGAAATGGTGGACCTGAAGGGAATCGGGCTGTTCGTCTGCGGGGCGGCGGCTTTTGTCTGGTCGTCTGTCAGGCTCGGTATTGTGTGGACGCCGATGCGCCTTTTGGCCCTGCCGGTGCTGCTTGCCGGTTCGTCGCTCCTGATTGCTTCGCTGCTGCTGATTGCAGCCTGCGGCTGCTTTTGGGTAAAAGATTCGTACTCGATTCTTGCGTTTATCAACAGTTTCCGCGATCAGTCGCGGTATCCGATGGATATTTACAACACTGCGTTCAAGGCGATCTTTACGTTCATCCTGCCGATGGGTTTTTTCGCGTTCTACCCCGCTCGCGTATTTCTGGAGGATTCTGCGCTTGGCTGGACAGCCTGGGCGTCTCCCGTTTTTGGCGCGTTCTTCTTTTTTATTGCGGTCCGGATCTGGGAAAAAGGAACGAAAATCTGGGGCGGAACAGGGAGCTAACGTTCAGTCTGAACTTCAGTCTGCACGTTAGTCTGAACGGGAGCGCGACAGACAGCTTTTAAAGGCATCGAAAATTCGGCGGTCAAAGTGAATCCCGATCAGTTCTTCGAGCGACTTCAGGGCGCGCGACTCGCTGAACGCTTCGCGGTACGGCCGATCGGAGGTCAGCGCATCATAGATGTCCGCAATGCTGATGATCATGGCTTCCCAGGGATAGTCTCCCTTGTGCTTGGCGTAATAGCCGGTTCCGTCCATTTTTTCATGGTGATACTTGATCAGATCGCGGATATCCTCGAAAAAGCGGCTGTCGTTCACGATGTCGTAGCCAATGTCGGTGTGCCGCTTTATTTCGGCGTATTCTACGGCCGTCAACGACGACGGCTTCGTAATGATGGAATCGCTGATTCCGATTTTCCCGATATCGTGCAAAATGGCGGCATAACGGATGCGCCTGGTAGATTCAGCCGACAAGCCCAGTTCGCGTGCAATACCGACAGCCAGCGTCATGACACGCTCGGAGTGGCCCCGGGTATAATGATCCTTGGCTTCGAGCGCTCTGGAGAGCGACGATACCGTGGAAAAATAGCTTTGTTCAAGCTCGTCATACAGCTGGCGGTTGTTGATTTCGGTGGCCAAAAACGACGCTGCGATTTCGAGCGTGTAGCGGTGTTCAACTCCGAGCGGATGCGGATTGTCGGAATACCTGCATAACGATACCACACCGATCAGCCGCTTGTCCGTATAAATCGGAACGGACAAAAACGAGCCTTGAAGAAACGCTTCGCCTTCGATACGGCTGAACGAAGGATGCCGTGCCCGGTCCGGAACCGAGATTGCTTTGCGGTTTACCATAGTATGGCCGGAAATTCCATCTCCCGGGGCGAGTACGGGCGGCGCTTCCGGTATTCCCTGCCAGACGACCGGCAGGAGCCGGTCAAGATATTCCTCAAATTCATAATATACGCCCGCATCAAAGGCTACTTCTTTTTGGAGGTCATCCAGAATGCGCGAGGTCAGCTCCGCAACAGATTGACGGGATCGAAGCACCTGCGGAAATTCAGCCAGCTTGAGCAGCTCCCGCTGGCGAGAATCGGCAATGGACGCCGCATACAAATTGATGCGGAGCCTGCCGACAAGTTCCGCCACAAAGGAAGCTTCCGCCGGAAGAATTGTGTCCGGTTTTTCAGCGCCTTCGGGGGCGCACAGCAAAATAAAGGCAAGCAGGGAAAAACGGTGTACGACCGGCACAATGTAGAAACCGCCGTAGGAGTCTTCGAGCAGATAGCGAAGCAGGGAATCGTCCGGTACAAAATCGTTGAAAAAAGAAGAAAGGGGAACTCCAGATCCGCACATGGAAAGGCAGGCAATGAACAGGGAATCCTCGGGGATGGACGAAAGCCCTTCACGGTCGATTTCGCGGTATTCGCGGGCTTCGCTCGCATGGGAAAAAATCCGCGCCTCCGCTTCGGGGAGGCGATCCCGCATCATCCTGATTGCGGATTCGACCAAGCCGGATGTTGTCTCCCAGTCGTCGAGGGCGTCAAGGGAAAACTGATGCTCAAGCTCGGAGTAGCACACGTTGTTCATAGACTGTATCCTGGATGCCATCGGATACCATTGTAGGTGCCGATGAGCGGCTGTGTCAACGAAAATATGCCGGAAAGGACGATCTGAGTATCCAACAGTCTATTCCTGGCCAATATCGATACGTGCGCGCAAAAAGAGGTGGTCGGACGGAAGCTTGAACCGCTCGTCCCGGTTTCGCGGAACCGCTTCCTCGACGACGCCGGCATCAAGCACCTCGATGTCGTGCGTGCAGAAGATATAGTCGAGCTGCGAAAACCGAGCGCCGTCGCCGAACCAGTAGTGGGTATGGCGCCGGGATTGCGGAATGCCGACTGCGGCGAGTACGTCGCACAGCGGCAGGTCGAGAAACCGGTCGAACTCGAACTGGTGCATGCCCCGGATCAAAATGCCGTTAAAATCTCCCATCACGACGCATCTCCGCGGGCGCACCAGACCGGCAAGCCGGTCGGCCTCGGCAAGGCGCATATCGATGCCGCGGTCTTCGCCCCGCTGGCTCTTGAGGTGCACGATGAATACCTCGAGTGAAACATCTTCGGTTTCCAGATCGAGTCTTATCAGATTACGCGAGAAGTCGCCCGCTACGTTGCATGATCGAACCCTCGAAAAGCGTCCCCGCTTCACCAAAGCTCCGACATAAATTCCCCTGCTCGAATTTTCTTCATATATATGGCACCGATAGCGGCCGCCCAGATACAGGCGGTTGAAATTTTCAAGGGTTTCCCGGCCGCCGACCTCGCACAGGCCGACGAGGTCGAAGTCGTGCTCAAGTATGATGGCGGCTATAGCCGCGAGTTTTTTCCGGTCCTTGTTGGGATTGTAGATCGAAACATTCATCGCCCGGTACGAAGCGTCATCGAGGGCGGCGAACTCTTCGCGGGTCAAAAAACAGTCGGTCAGAAGGTACATGTTTTCGGCATTGAAGGTAGCAATATGCATTGGGGTATTCACTGAAATCAAGTGTACACCGGACAGGGCGTGCATGTCAGCGGACGGCAAGCAAGACACTGCCGGCGGAATGGTGCCGGCGAAGAGCCCGGCATTAACACATTTTTTATACAGCGCTCATACAGTGCGCACAGTCGCATGATAGGTTGCCCTGACTATTCTATAAGGAGGCTATCATGAAAAAGACAACACTGCGCGCATCTGCGGCTCTTCTTGCCGGAGCACTGGTTGCGTTCTCCGCACTGTTCCCGGCCGCGGTTTTCGCCGGAGCAAAGCGGGACGAAGGCGCTACTGCACAAAGCACGCAAAATCAGACAGCAAAACAGGCTAAGTACGTGTTCCTGTTTATCGGGGACGGTATGGCGATGCCGCAAATCAGCGCCACGGAAGTATTTGCGACCGCCCGCAACTCGAAGGACATTACCGCGAAAAAGCTCGGCTTTTCGCAGTTTCCGGTTGCCGGACTTACCACCACGTACGACGCAAAAACCTTTATTACCGATTCGGCATCTGCGGGAACCGCGATTGCCAGCGGCAACAAGAACGAAAGCGGTGTGGTAAACATGGACCTGACCAAAACTGTCAAGTTCAAGACCATCGCCGAGTACGCGCATGAAAGCGGCCGTAAGGTCGGCGTTATCACGAGCGTTTCGCTCGACCACGCCACGCCCGCCTGCTTCTACGCAAAGGAGCCCTCGCGCGGGAACTATTACAACATCGCCGTACAGCTTGCGCAGAGCAAGTTCGAGTTCTTCGGTGGGGGCGGATTCCTCCAGCCCACCGGAAAGAACAAGGACCAGAAAGACGTCGTCGAAATTGCGAAAGAGAACGGATTTACCTATGTAAACAGCAAGGCCGATTTTCCCGCGCTCAAACCGGGAGCGGGAAAAGTGCTTGCGGTGAACAGCGTGCTCCAGGACTCGTCCGCCCTTCCCTACGAAATCGACCGCGCAAAGGACGACCTAGCCCTTGCCGACTACACCCGCAAGGCGATCGAGCTTTTGTCCGACGATCCTGAAGGCTTCTTCATTATGGTGGAAGGCGGAAAGGTCGACTGGGCATGCCACGCAAACGATGCCGTAGCCTCGATCATGGACACGCTCGCCTTCGACAACGCCGTATCCGAAGCTATCGCCTTTGCCGAAAAGCACCCGGAAGACACACTGATCGTCGTCACCGGCGACCACGAAACCGGCGGAATGACGCTCGGCTTTGCGGGAACCAAGTATTCCACCGCATTCGACAAGATCGCCGCCCAGAAGATGTCCTACGTGGCATTCGGCGACAAAGTCCTTACTCCCTACAAGAAATCGGTAGACAAGTCTAAAGCAAAGCTCGACGACCTCCTGCCGGCTATCGAAGATGCGTTCGGACTCAAGTACGACTCGCTTACCGCCCTCCAGAAGGACGAACTCGCCGTCGCATTCCAGCGCAGCATCGGCAACGAAGTTGTCAGACCGGTGCAGGAAGACCAGTACCTCCTGTACGGCGGCTACGAGCCCCTGACCGTCAAGATCACCCAGATCGTAAACCAGAACGCAGGCCTCGGCTGGACGAGCTATTCCCACACCGGAGTACCCGTCACAACCTTTGCCCGCGGTGCAGGCCAGGAACTGTTTGCCGGATACTACGACAATACCGACATCTTCCGCAAACTCGCGTCGGTCCTGGGCGTATCGGTAAACACGACAGTCGCCAGCTCAAAGTAACATGAAAAACATCGCGTTCACGGTCGTTGCTCTGGCTGCGACGATCGTTGCGCTGCTTTTGCCGAACCGCTTCACGGAAAACTCGCGTGCGATGTACGCGAACTCGGAGCGGGTGCGGGCCCGGATCACGGAGGTCGACAATTCGACGGTCAAGATGATCGGGCCCGTAAAGCAGGGAGAGCAGCAACTGGAAATGACCGTCCTCTCGGGGAAATTCAAGGGGCGGACGTTCCGGTCGACGAATAATCTCGTCGGAAAGATCGAGCTGGACAAACTGTATTCGGCGGGAGATTCCGTCCTTGCGGTCCTTGATCTAACCGGGCCGAAATCCGATCAGGGAAGCGATGTGCTGTACGCGACAGTGTTCGACCATTACCGTACCGGAAAGACGGTTGCGCTCGCGCTGCTTTTTTTTGGCCTTTTGATACTGGTCACCGGCAGCGTCGGCGTAAAAACGGTAATTTCGTTCGTGTTCACCGGTGCGATGATCGTCAAGGTGCTGCTTCCGGCGATGATGGACGGTGCAGACCCGGTCATCGCGTCTTTCGCGGTAACCACGGCGCTTACCGCGGCAATCACGCTTTTAGTCGGCGGCGTTAACCGGCGGGGCTTTGCAGCCTTTGCCGGCGCCGCGCTCGGGGTACTGGCGACAGCAGTTCTTGCACAACTGTGTACCGTCGCGTTTCGCCTGCACGGCGCAACCCGGGCCTTTTCGGAATCGCTGCTCTATTCGGGCTATGCGCACCTCGATATTCAAAATCTGTTTATCGGGGGGATATTCCTTGCCTCTTCCGGCGCGGTCATTGATCTTGCCATGGATATCGCGGCAGGAATGTCGGAAGTGCAAGAGCAGCAGCCGCAGATTACCAGGCGGGGCTTGATAGCGTCGGGGCTCAGCATGTCGCGCTTTATGACCGGCACAATGACCACCACGCTGCTCCTTGCCTACTCGGCCGAGTACACCGCCATGCTGATGACCTTCATCGCACAGGGCGTTCCGCTCGAGAACATCCTGAATATGGTGTTTGTATCGGCCGAGGTTGTCCACACGCTGGTCGGCTGCTTCGGTCTGGTGCTGGTGGCGCCGTTCACCGCTGTGGCGGGAGGCTGCATCCTTCACCGGGGAAACCAAAAAACGGCGTGATTCGATTCCGCCCCTCGTTGGGCTTTCGCTTGAGGGGGCTCCGAAGATAGTTTGGCGGGAAGCGCGACATGCGCTTCCCGCCGCCCCTCGTGAGGCGTTCTGCCTCAAGATTGGTTCAATCCGGTTTTTTCTTTTTGCGTTCGCGAACGGCCTCGGTCAAAAGGTATTCGATCTGGCCGTTGATCGAGCGGAAGTCGTCCTCCGCCCAGGCGGCAAGCTCTTTCCACAGCGACGGAGAAAGCCTGAGCAGGAGCTGTTTTTTCGCGTTGTCCTTCTCCGCTTCTTCCATCAATAAATAGATCCCGAATTGACGATGGGCTGCGCTTCCTTGTTTCCGCACAGCACGACAAGGAGGTTGCTCACCATTGCGGCCTTGCGCTCTTCGTCGAGATCGACGATGTTGTTTGCGCTCAGTTTGGCAAGGGCCATTTCCACCATACCGACTGCGCCTTCCACGATGAGCTGGCGTGCGGCAACGACCGCGGAGGCCTGCTGCTTCTGGAGCATCGCCTGGGCGATCTCGGGAGCATACGAAAGATGCGTAATGCGCGCTTCGACGATTTCAAGGCCGGCAAGCTCCACCTTTTTCTGTATTTCCACTTTCAGGCTGTCGGCGATTTCCTGGCTTGAACCGCGGAGAGACTTTTCGTTGTCCGCGTCGTCGGAGGCGTCGTAAGGATACAGGCGTACGATGTTGCGGAGCGCCGAGTCGCACTGGATCGACAAGAACTCGGTGTAGTTGTCCACGTTGAAGACCGCCTTCGCTGAATTGACCACCTTCCACACCACGACGATGCCGATGATGATGGGGTTTCCCAGCGCGTCGTTGATCTTTTGCCTGTCGTTGTTGAGGGTGAGCGCTTTGAGCGAAATCTTCTTCGGCGCAGAGGCTCCGACGCTCGACGCCGGGATGCTGATGTTGCCGACCGTGATGTTTTGGGACTTTTCGGCTCCGCCGGTCGAACCGGTGGAGGGGTGCGTAGACGCAGGAGCGACAGCGGTGACAAAGGGGTTCACGAAGAAGAATCCCGGCCCTTTAAGGGTTCCGTAATAGGTGCCGAAGAACGTAAGTACGAGCGCTTCGTTGGGCTTGAGCACTTTGAGACCGCAGTAGAGGATCGGCCCGAGAACGCAGAGGTAGGTCGAAGAAGCGACGATCAACGTGATGCCGATCGATACCGCAGCTCCCTCTTTTGCAAGAAAGATGCCGTACACGAGCGCGGCAACCGATGCGAGCATCAGTACCGTGTTTGCCAGAAGGGCGAACATACCGTTCGACGACTTCGCTTCCTTTTCGAATTCGATAATTTCTTGAGCCATAGTTATTCTCCTTGACTAACGTGATATCATATTGATATCACCTTGATAATACGCCAAAATCAGAAATTGTCAAGGGAGGCTCTTTCAAAACCCGGAAAGTTCAGAAACCGGCTCAAGGGATGGGGAAAAAAAAGCCGCCGGAGAACTGAACTGCCCCCTGAAGTGTCTACGTTCAGGGGTCGGTCCAGTTATTTCAGTCTGTATGTTCCATTGATCGCGGCGCGGTAGAACTTGAGGGCCAGAGGATTCGAGTCTACAATGACGCGGCTCTGGTAGAAGTCGTTGTCCCCGGTGGAATCCTTGAACTTGCGCTGGGTGCTCATCTGCACAATGAGAGCGAGCGAAAGCTTTTCGGTGGGCTGGATATTCATGATGGTGCCGATGTTCCAGCGGCCAAGGTCGTCGCCCCAGTTCGCGCGGTTGGCAGTATCGTACAGATAGAGGTCTTCTTCGATCAAGAGAGCAACCATATTGATGAACAGGGGCATTTGATAGCCGAGCACGTAGTTGCCGTAGTAGTTAAGCCCGTTCCGGTTTTCGCCCGAATCAGCCTCGTAAAGCCAGGAATCGTCGGCGCTTGCGGAGGTGAGCGCGCGGTACTTTGCTTCGTGATACGTCTGGAAAACAACATGGTTCCAGTCTCCGGGCATAACCGCAGCAAGGTCAAACTGGAAGGTTGCGCCGGCTTTGCCGTACCACACCGCTCCGTCGAACGGACCGCCGACAAGCTCCCGGTTTCCGGTCAGGGCTCCGGTTCCGTCTTTTTCAGGCTCGTTTATTCTGAGTCCGTTCGCTATGGGAATGTTCCAGCCAGAACCGATTCCGGCACCCGCAGAAAACACGAGGAAGGCGACCGGTGTAAAGGCAGCATCGAAGGTACCGTTGATCGATACCGGCGAAAGTTCGAAGGCTCCCTTAAGATTCAGATTATTGCCGGAGGTAAGCGGATTGTTTCCCGCAAGAAGCGGAATCTTGACGCTCTGTACCAGTTTAACCTTGGCTTCGAGCGTGGTTGCGGCGACGAAACCGAGACTGGTGGTCGACGTAATGCCGGATGCGCCTTCTTCGGCCGCGAGGGGAACGATACTGAATGCGACGGCAATCAGCGCGGCTGCCGCAATACTGTTTCTTTTCATAACAATAGGTCTCCTTTTGTACCAGTATATGCCCGATTTCCCGTGTTTACAATTCACAGGCTGCCAGTATTTGTACCCGGGCGGCAAAAACAGGGCGCCTTACAACAGATTCACCCCGTCGCCGCTTTCGCAGGCGAAGAACGAGGCGTCCAGGCCGGTTTTCGCAGCATACGCCGGCTTAACTTCAGCGATAAACTCCTTGAGGGCATCCTTGTGCACGATGGCGATTGCGCAGCCGCCGAAGCCCGCGCCGGTCATGCGGGCGCCGATGCAGCCCTTCGCCTGTACCGCCTCGGTATACAGGGTGTCCAGCTCGATGCCTGTCACCTCGTAGTCGTCGCGAAGCGATTCATGTGATTCGCACAACAGCTTCCCGAGCTTTTCCAGGTCGCCTTTCTCCAGAGCGGCGACCGCCTTGTTGACCCGTTCGTTCTCGTAGACGCAATGCTTGACCCGCTTGCGGATCACCGGATCGATCAGGCTCGGCGCGCGCTTTTCAAACTCGAACGAATCCATCTCGCACAGCGACTTGAGGTTCGTATGCCCCTGCAGGATGGCAAGACCGCGCTCGCACTCGGCTCGGCGTTCGTTGTACTTGGAATCCGCGAGCTGCCGCTTCTTGTTGGTGTTCATCACCACAATGCGGTAGTCTCCCAGTTCGAGCGGCACATAGCGATACTCGAGCGTTTCGGTGTCCAGCATGATCGCGTTGTCCTTCTTGCCGGTCGCAATGATGAACTGGTCCATGATGCCGCACTTGACGTTCATGAACTCGTGCTCGGACTGCTGACCCATCTTCGCGATAGTCACGCGGTCGATGCCGAAGCCGAAGAGCTCCGACACCGCGTATGCAAAGCCGACTTCCAGCGCCGCCGACGAGGACACCCCGCCGCCTGCGGGAATCGTGCTGAACATCAAAATCTCGAAGCCCGAATCAAAGGCGTAGCCTTCGTCCTTCATGATCTTCAAAATCCCGTTCAGGTAATTGGCGTAGTCGTCGTCCTTGTTGTAGGCGAACGCGTCGTCGATCGTGAAGGCCCGCTCTCCGGGGAAGCGGAGATCGTTGTAGACGATTTTCCGGTCGGTCCGTTTGCGGATGCCGATGTACAGGTACTTGTCGATTGCGGCGGGGAACACCTTGCCGCCGTTGTAATCGATATGCTCGCCGATGATGTTGATGCGGGCGGGCGACGCATAGAGCGCGACCGATGACGCTTCTCCGCCGTACTGCCGGGTAAACTCGGCGGCGAATTCGCGCTTCAGAAGCCCGCGGTCGAATTCGGCAAGGTAGGCAAGCTTTGCGCAGCGCACTTCGGCAGCGGTCCGCTCGACGGCCGCGACGTTCGCCGCAGCCCAGGCGCCCGATTCGCTCGAAGCGTAGTATTTGATCAGCTTCGCCGACCGGAGGGGCGTATAGAATTCGAAATGCAGATGGTAGAACGCCTTCGCATCGTCATATTCGGGACTGTTCACCGGATTCTGGTGGATCACCATCATGTACGGGAAGGGCCGGTCGAAAATCTTGTCGAACGAACCGGTCACAATCTTGAGAATTTGCGCAAGGTCAGTTCGCTCGGCGTCATCAAGCTCGCTCACGTAGTTGCGGTGGTTTTTCGCCGTGATGAACACGCCGTACGGGTAGTCGGTAAAGAACGGAATATAGGCGTAGAAGGAATCATTTTCGAACACGATGCGGTCCCGGAATGCCGCTTCTTCCTTGTTCATGCGGCAAATAATGCATTCGCCGGTTTTTGCATGGTGGGCGCGCGCATTGTCCAGCTCCACCTGCACCTTCTGGGGAATCCAGGAGTACGCGTAAATCTGGCCGTGGGGATGCGGCATCGTCACGCCGATTTCCTCGCCCTTGTTTTCGAACGGCATGATGTATTTGTTCACCGGGGAAACGGCAAGCGCGTCGCAGCGTTCAGCCCAGAGGTCCACCAGCTTGCGGATGTGCGGCACCGGCAGCTCGTGCAGCGTCTTGGTGTGCTCGGGTGAATAGAGAATAACCTCGCAGGCGCCGTACGACGGACTTGCGCGGTAAAAATCCGAGCCGACCGGATCGGGCTCGGGCGGAGTCGCGCTCAGCGCCGGAAAATCGTTATCGTACTTATGCACATCGTAGTGATCGGGCACCTTTCCCGAACCCGGGCAAAACGGACACCAGTTTTTGGGCATCTGCGGACGATTCTGCCGATGTGAAGCCACCATCGTCCAGGTCCCGAGAAGCGGATTAAAACGTAACTCAGCCATATCATTCTCCTGATCTCTATTGTAAGCCGAACCACCGCCTGCTGCACGAGATCTCCTTCTGCGCAGCGGTTTGCGTGTACCTACACTCTTATCCTAACGGAAACAGAAACAAGACGTCAACAGTAAAAAATACCCTGCAGGCCGGTAACTTTGTCACGAATGAAGAATCTATACCGATGCCTGGCTCGAAATGACACTTCGCGGGCGGTACGCTTTGAGCGCACGTTGCGCGGGGCCCGATGTTCGATCAGGATGATGAGTACGGTTCTTCACTTTTTAAGGTCACCGGGCGTACACTTACGGGCATGGACGAATACCGAAGATCCCATCCCGAATTTTCACTGTGCGGGCTCAATTGCTCGCTGTGCCCACGCCGCTGGATGGAAGGCTCCTCGCGCTGCTGCTTGCCGGGTGGAATGACGGCCGCCGCAAGGGTTTCTACTGCCTCGCCGCAAACGACCTGCCGATCGGTTCGGT
>Ga0116148_1005147_pt1 | contig 11050 bp, 12 predicted proteins | sample AD_UKC055_MetaG_FD_89786 | JGI IMG/M metagenome (GOLD analysis project Ga0116148, IMG submission 89786) | Active sludge microbial communities of municipal wastewater-treating anaerobic digesters from USA - AD_UKC055_MetaG | ecosystem: Engineered > Bioreactor > Anaerobic > Digestate | place: USA... | reverse complement strand
GGTGCTCGTCGACTCAGGCGTCAAGGCTGTTATTATAAAAGGGGGACACCTCAAGGGCGAGCCGACAGACGTCTTTTACGATGGCAAAGAGTTTGTGGAATGGAAGAAGAAAAGGATAGACCGCACAATACACGGCACCGGATGTTCATTCTCATCGTCTGTGCTGACCTTCCTTGTTGCCGGTTATCCCCTGAAGGAGTCCTTTTTGGCGGCGCAGGTGCACATGGAAAGGCTTATAAGGGGCAGCTACCGTATCGATGAAGGCGGATATTACTACCTTTCCTCAGGGATTATGAACGGCAAGGCGGCACAGAGGCTGGAAGCGCTGGTGGAGCTGCAAGAGGCCGCGAAGCGTTTATCAAAGCTCAACTGCATCGAGTTTGTTCCGGAAGTTCAAATGAATATGGGCTATGCCCTGGCGGACGCGAAGGGGACTGAGGATGTTGCCGCGTTTCCGGCAAGGATAGGCAAACGCGGTAACAACATAGATTTCAGAGGGGATCCCAAGTTCGGCGCCTCGTCCCATGTGGCAAGGCTCATCCTCACATACATGCGCCATTATCCCTTTATGCGTTCCTGCGTGAGCATACGGTACGACGAGGCAGTCCTTTCGAAGGCGAAGGGGAGCAACATGGATGTTGTCTTTTTTGATCGCAGGAAGGAACCGCTGAAGGTAAGAGGCGCTGAAGGTAAAAGCCTTGACCACCTCGTTGATATGACCCTCCGGAAGGCAGCAACGCCGCCCGATATTATCTATGACAAAGGGGACATCGGCAAAGAGCCGATCATAAGGCTTTTCGCACGAAACCCCTTGGAACTTATTAAAAAGATGGAGATGATACGGCCATGAAGAATCAATTAACAGCGGCACGGAAGGGAAAGATCACAAAGATAATGGAGCGTGTCGCACACGATGAAGGCATAGACAGGAATGTTTTACGTGAAAACGTAGCCTCAGGGAAGGCCGCGATCCTGGCAAACAACCGGCACAAAGATTTTACGCCGAAGGGTGTTGGGAAGGGACTGTGCGTCAAAGTAAACGCCAATCTGGGCACCTCCCCGGAAAAGTACGGGATCAAGGAAGAGCTTGAGAAGGTGAAGATGGCGCGAGAGGCTGGAGCCGACACGGTAATGGATCTCAGCACCGGGGGCAACCTTGATGAGATACGCAAGGTGGTCATAGAAGAGTCAAGGATACCTGTCGGCACTGTCCCGATCTACCAGGCTGCCGTTGAGACGGTCAAAAAGAGAAAGACCATAACCAGGATGGAGCCTGACGAGATATTCGAGGTTATTGAAAGGCACGGAATGGACGGCGTTGATTTTGTTACCGTTCACTGCGGCGTTACGCAGCGGTCGCTGGAAAGACTGCGGAACCAGGGAAGGATCACCGACATAGTCAGCCGGGGGGGAGCGTTCCTCGCGCAGTGGATGATCGTCAACAAGAAGGAAAATCCCCTTTACGAGCAGTTTGACCGTCTTGTAGGGATCGCGCGGAAATACGATATGACGTTGAGCCTCGGAGACGGCCTCAGGCCGGGGTGCATCGCCGACGCTACAGACAGGGGACAGGTCGAGGAGCTCATTATCCTTGGAGAACTTTGTGCAGAGGCCCTACGGAACGATGTGCAGGTGATGATCGAAGGGCCGGGTCACGTGCCGATCAACCAGATAGAGGCGAACATTGTCCTCCAGAAAAGGCTTTGCAACGAAGCCCCCTTTTATGTCCTCGGTCCTATTGTAACCGATATAGCGCCGGGCTACGACCACATCACGTCAGCGATCGGGGGGGCCATTGCGGGGTACTACGGCGCCGATTTCCTCTGCTATGTAACGCCTTCGGAACATCTTGGTCTGCCGTCGCCGAAAGACGTCAGGGACGGCGTAATTGTCACAAAGATTGCGGCGCATGCTGCAGACCTGGCAAGAGGCAACGAAAAGGCCTTCAGGCTGGACAAGGCCATGTCGCAATACCGGAAGGCGCTTGACTGGAAGGGCCAGCTAAAATGCGCCATTGACCCGGACAAGATCAGGGAGTTCCGGAAAGACAGGAACCTGAAAAACGATGTGTGCAGCATGTGCGGAGAATATTGTTCCATAAAGCTCATGAAGGATTATCTGAAAAAATAAATGGATGTCTCCACAAAATGGCAGTTTGAGGTCCTTACCGTTTCAGAGATCACATCTTCCATAAAACAGTTTATCGGCGGCAGGTTCCGGAACGTCTGCGTTGAAGGCGAGGTCTCAAACACGAGGCTCTACCCTTCGGGGCATCTCTACTTCACCCTGAAGGACGACCTGGCCATGATGAAAGCCGTTGCATTCAATTATAATACAAGGTTCGCAGAGGATGCGTTGGTCCGTGAAGGCGACCTCATCGTCTGCGAGGGCAGGGTAGATGTGTATGAGAAGAGGGGTGAATACCAGCTTATCGTGAACAACATCATCGCGCAGGGGATACCTTGCAGCATCTTCAGACAATGTAACCGATGAAGTCATTATGAAATATATCGCCACCCAGGATCTTCAGGAAAAGATGGTGATTTTCATATCGCTCCATGAGAAGAAGAGTCGGCTTTAGCCGACTCATACTTAAAATACATTGGTTCTTTTGATCCCACCGGCTTTAGCCGGTGGTGGTTTAGTTGACATCTACACGCGTTGACCCAGTCGGTCATGTTCACGAAGCCGAAGGTGTTCGGGCCGATGATCGGTATCTCATATCTCTTCGCGATCTCCTTTATCTCTCTCAAGCACCTCGCCCTGAGAGTCCTCGATCTCCTTGTAGCCGGCAGTGATGAGCACGACGCCCTTCACCATCTTTTGTCCGAATTCCTGGAGCGTCCCCGGGACCGAAGCAGCGGGACGACGATGACCGCAAGGTCGACATCGCCGGGGATATCTTTCATAGAGGAGAACGCCCTGATGCCCCAGAGCCTTTCGGTCTTTGGGTTCACCGGGTATATCGTGCCCCCGTAACCGCCCTTGACAAGGCTTTTCACCACGTAATAGCCGAGCTTGTCGAAGCTGTCCGATGCGTCTATGACCGCAACGGAAGCGGGAGAAAAAAGCTGTTCCAACTTTTCTATAGCCTTTACCGTTTTTTTTACATTGTGTTCCAAACCCCGCCATAATGCAACAGTTTTTGTTGGAAGCCTTTTCCCGGTATATATTGCAGTAGCCAGCGGATTAAAAAAATTTATCAAAAAATATAATTTTCTTGACAATGTTTTTACTTATTGATAACTATAGTCTCATGGAGTTGGGGAATCGCATCCGGGAAATTCGCAAAAGTATGGGGCTCTCAATGAAGGAGCTGGCAAAAAGGGTCGGCGTGAGCGCCCTTACCATCCACAGGATCGAGACAGGAGAGGTAAGCCCTTCCGTGGCCGTTCTCTCAGAGATTGCACATCAGCTTAACTATCCCATTATTCATTTCTTTCCTGACAAGAAAGACTTCACCCACATCAAGGCCAAGGACCAGCCCCTTGCAGAATCTTCCGCCCTTGCCCTGAGGCTTCTCGTTCCCAAAGGCATCATCAGCGACAGCATTTCCGTCAGTTACGGAAAAGCCCAGCCCGGTGAATGTGTGAGCAGCCACACCAACGATGGCGTAGAGATCACCTACATCGTCAAGGGGCGCTGTGTTTTTGTATACGGCGGTAAGCATTATAACATTGAAGAAGGAGACATTATTTATTTTCAGGCAAAAAGGCATCATGCCGTCATCACGGAAGAGCCGATGGAATTTTTTTCCATCTATATCCGGAAAGGACTTTGATGCAGAAGGTGTAAGGTAAAAAATAAACCAACAAGGGGGTAACTTTTTATGAGCAAGTCTTTTATTAGAATCACAGTATTTATTCTCGCCGTTTTGTTGTTGGCCCCGGTGACAGCAAAGGCAGCTTCACCTGCCAAGGGAGAGCCCATCATTATTGGAATGCCGAGCTCTCTCAAATCTCTTGAGGCGTCAGAGGCATTAAAGGCGATAAAGCTTGCGGCGGAAGAGATCAACGCCAAAGGCGGCGTCAAAGTCGGCAATGCAATGCGTCCGCTGAAGGTAGAAGAGATGGAGACAAGGGACATGGAGCCCGGCGTCCCCATATCGGATGCGCTTCTTGCAATAGAGAAGCTCTTTCTGGAGAAGAAGCCCCATGCAGTGGTGCTCGGCCCCTCGAGGTCGGAGGTATTGCTGGCAGCCATGGACCTTTACGCTCAGTACAAGATGGTGAGCATCAATGTGGCAATGACGCCAAAATTTATCGAAAAATATCTCCAGAATCCCGAGAAATACAAATACTGTTTCAGGATGGGAGACGCAAGGTACGTGGTAGGATATCTGACGAAGGTAATGGAGAAATTGAAACAGGACTTTGGATACACCAAGGTCTATATCGTGGTTCAGGATGTGTTATGGTCAACCGCCATAGGGGACGGCATGAAAGGCTGGCTTGAAAAAAATAACTGGGAAGTCAAAGGGTATGATAAATATCCCACAGGAGCCTCGGAATTCTCCAGCACCATGATGAAGGCGAAGCAGTCAGGGGCTCAGGTCATCGTGCCTATCTTCGATATGCACAACAGCGGTATTCTCGTACAGCAGTGGAAAGACATGAAAGTGCCAGCTCTTATGGCAGGGTTCATCTCTCCTTTGATGGGTTCCAAGGCGTGGTCTACCTTCGGTGACAAGATCGAAGGCATTATCAACGTCGTCTTTCAGGCAGGCAACATACCTCTCAAAAAATATGAGCCGTCCACAAAGTTCTATGAAGCATACAAAAAGAGGTGGGGCGAGCAGCAAAGTGGCCATATGCCTTCAGAGGCATATGATTCCGTTTATCTCCTTGTGCAGGCAATTGAAAGGGCAGGATCGCTTGATCCCGATAAGCTGGTCAAAGAACTGGAAAAGACGGACTTCGTTGGCAGCATTGGAAGGATAAAGTTTAAAGACCACCAGTTCATTTTCGGCGATGATCCGAAGACTTCGGCTATTGCAGTGGCCTACCAGTGGAAAAAGCCCGGACGGCGGGTGCCCATCTTTCCCAACAGCATTGCCGAAGAGCGAATTGATAAACCGAGTTTGATGAAATAGACAAAACAGGGGGTTTATAACATGTTGGTATACGGGTTCATCAACGGCACTATCTATGCGCTCATTGCCCTTGGGTTCAGCATTACCTTCGGCGTCAGCCGGGTGGCAAATTTCGCCCACGGCGGTCTGTATATTCTGGGCGGAGCGCTGACATGGTATTCTCTCATCAAGCTTGGTCTTCCCTACTTCCTCTCAGCCGTCCTCGCTATTATTGCGGTGGGTATTATCGGTGCGCTCATTTATCGTGTGCTTTTGATCCGCCTGCGGGGTCTTGAGCTCTCAGAGGTTATCACTACCTTTGCTGTGGGCATCGTGATACTTGAACTCCTGAGAAGTATGGGCCTGATGGGCTACGAGTACAGGCTCCCGTTGTTTTGGGAAGGATCTGTTGATATATTCGGTGTGCCGGTAGGGATCCAGAGGATCATCATCGTCATTGTAGGCGCTGTCCTCCTGCTTGCCCTGTATCTTTTCGTCCACCACACCAAGATCGGTCTCTCTTTCAGAGGCGTCGCGCAGGAAGAGCATACGGCCTTGTCTGTCGGAATCAATCCGGACAAGGTGTCGCTCCTCAGCCTGTCCATTGGCTCAATGATCTGCGTGATCTCCGCAGTGTTTATTCTACCCCTTGGAACCATCTCTGTAGACGACGGCTACGATGTGCTGATAAAGGCCCTTGCGGTCTGCATCATAGGCGGCTTGGAAAGCACGATAGGCGTCATAGCGGCAAGCTTTATCATCGGGTATATCGAGGTTATCACGGCTACCTATATCTCTTCTTCGTATACCATGGTGGTCGCCCTTGCCAGCATGCTCTTTATTCTCTTAGTAAAGCCTTCAGGCCTATTCGGTAAATCAAAGGAAATCGAGGAACGGGTATGAGTTCGGAACGAAGAAAAGAAAGGATCGACAGGTGTATTAAGGCGGTCACGGACGATATCTTTTGTGTCTGCTCTTTGAGGGAGATTGCGTATCTTGTGGTACCGAGAATGTTGCCGATTGTCGGGGTGCTTCTTCTTGCCTTTTTTGTGCCCCCCTACTGGAAAAAGGTGCTGGTTATTACTTTTATGATGACCATGATGGCGCTGAGTTGGGATTTTATGACATCCTGTGGGCTCATTTCCCTGGGCCAGGCCCTGTTTTTTGCAATGGGAGGCTACAGCGCCGGCAGTCTTAACCATTATTTGGGGCTGCCTTTCTACCTGTCCATTCCGTTGGGAACGCTTATGGGTGCAACGATCTCAACCCTGTTGATTTTTCCGGCCTTACGATTGCGCGGCATTTATTTTTCCATGGTAACGCTCATCATACCCCTTATGCTTTTAAGGGTCGTAGAGGTTACAAAGATCATGGGGGGCACCGAAGGACTTACTGCTCTCGCCCCCCTTCCCCCCATTGCTTATACCCTTGCAATAAGCATGGCAGCCATGTGGCTGACCTTTTTCGGCCTCAGGAGGTTTATAAACTCCGATTATGGCCTGATCTTTATGGCTCTTAAAGATAATGACAGGGCCGTCGAGGCGGCAGGGCTCAATATTGTATGGTTTAAAGTTCAGGCCGTTTTCATTGGGAGCGGGATATGTGCTTTCTGCGGCGCCTTTATGACACATTATTATATGAGCGTGGGGATGTCGGCTTTTGCCCTCGATCTCTCGCTGTTTCCCATTGCTTCAAGTGTTGTGGGAGGAATGGGAACCATTGCTGGCCCCCTGCTCGGCTCTTTGCTCCTGGGCCCGCTCTCGGAGGCGCTCAGGAGCTTCGGAACCTTCAGGATCGTGATCTATGCGGCACTGCTTGCCGGTTTTACCACGGCCCTTCCTGAGGGGATCTTTCATTATCTGGCGCGCAAATATCATCAGATTGAACGTTGGGTGGAGGTGCCGAGTGGCGTATCTGAAGATTGATAATCTGCGAAAGAACTTTGGCGGTGTCGTTGCAGTGGACGATGTAAGCTTCACCGTTGAGAAGGGGACTCTCGTAGGCATTATAGGTCCGAACGGGTCAGGGAAAACAACTACTGTAAATCTTTTAACGGGATTTCTGAAGCCGAGTTCGGGGAGCATCTTTTTCGATGGCAAAGAGATTACGGGAATGAAGGCGTCCCATATCACCAACCTCGGCGTTGGAAGGACCTTTCAAATGGTAAAACCTTTTTACCGGCTCCCTGCCTTCAGAAACCTCGTGGTTCCTCTTTTTTCACCCAGGGTCAAGAAGATGGGCGGACATTATGGAGAAAAGGATTCCGTCGCGCTTGATATTCTCGAAGATATCGGGTTTGAGAGGGATTCTGCGGTTCCCTTTAAGGTGGCAAGCATACTTCCCCACGGATACCTGAAACGACTGGAAATGGGAAGGGTGATTGCCCTGCAAAGCGAGCTCATTGTTTTTGATGAACTTTACTCAGGGCTTACGCTTGCCGAGGTTGCAAGCCTTTCGCCCATGATAGAGAAGCTCGTGGATGAAGGGAAGACCATCATCATGGTGGAACACCGCTTAAAAGAACTCTTTAAGATCGCAAACAAGGTTATCGTCTTAGATCAGGGGAAAAAGATTGCCGAGGGCGAACCGAAAAACATTATGAAAGATCCTGAAGTAAAAAAAGCATATTTAGGGGTGGAGCTAAAACAATGATGACCGTCAAAAACCTTACGGTTTTTTATGAAAACGCGATTGCAATCAACAAGATCTCGATCGATGTGCGGAAAGATGAGATCATCGGGGTAATCGGCCCCAACAGTGCCGGAAAGACGACCTTGATGAACACCGTCTCAGGCCTTCTGCTGGATACACAGCTAAAGGAACAGAGAAGGGGCGGCGTGCGAATAACCATCTTCGGCAAGATCGAATATGAAAATGAGGATATTACCGGCCTTTGGCCCGACAAGCGTGTCAGGAAGGGGATATGCCTTTGCAGGGAGCGGCACCCTGTTTTCTCAGAGAGCGATGTGGAAGAGAACCTCGCGATAGCGGCCCACCTCTCCTCGAAGAAAGAAAAAAAAGAGAACCTCTCTCTTGTTTATGAGATCTTCCCTAAATTGCTTACCATGCGGAAAAGGAAGGCAGGACTAATGAGCGGTGGGGAGCAGCAGATGCTGGCCATCGGCATTGCCTTGATGGCGAAGCCTCGCCTGCTCCTTCTGGACGAACCGCTTCTGGGCCTGAGCCCCAATATCCAGGTTCAACTTGTAGATGCCATACTGAAGATCAAGAAGGAAACGACGATGACAATGGTAATTGCCGAACAGTTCGCCAGGCCGTTGATCCCAATCATTGATCGTGGGTACATTATCGAAAACGGTATGCTTGCCTTTGGCGGTGATAAGGAAAGCCTTTACAATAATCCGGATGTGAGAAAAGCCTACTTTGGGGTGGACTATGATGAAGAGTAAGCCTGTTTATGATTCCTTTGCAGAAACGGTTGCCGTTGAAGGCGCCAAGCCTGCCCTTATATACCTCGGGGAAGAATATTCCTATAAAAGGCTGGCAGGTGCAGCGGAACGTGTAGCTTCGGCTTTGCATGACCTGGGAATACAACAGGGAGAAAGGGTAATCATCTACATGCCCAATTGTCCCCAGTGGGTCGTCATGTGGCTGGCAATTCAATACATCGGAGCCTTAGCCGTCCCGGTAAGCCCCATCTACACAGTTCATGATCTTAGTTATATCGCAACAGACTCAGGCGCAAGGGCAATTCTCTGCGCCGATACAAATTACGGGTATGTGAAGAAGGCAAAGGAAGAAGGGGTTCCTTTTGATACTATTATTGTGTCCAATGTGGTAGATATGCTCCCTTGGTGGAAAAGATATATAGCCTTTGGTTTTGACCGGGTGCCTGAAGGAAAAGTGGACTCAGGCAATATACACCTTTTTAACAAGCTTCTTGCATCAAAGCCGAACCCGGATATAAAGGCGAATCCCCGAACCGATGAGGTGCTGGAGATCCTTTATACTGGCGGCACAACACAATTTCCAAAAGGCGTTCCGATACGCCATGATGTCTTTACCCAATCATTCACCACATCATTAAAGATCAGTGAATCCCTGATCCCTCCGAGGGAGAATTGTATTGTTCAGGGGGCGCCTCTTTTTCATGTCCTCGGGCAGCAGTATGGCCTTGCCCCGCTGTGTTTTACGGGTGCAACGGTTATCATTACGCCGAAGGTGAACCTTGATGCGCTCCTTCTCTTTATCAAGCGCTACAATGCAAAAACGCTCTTCGGGGTTCCGACCCTCTACAGAATGATCCTTGAGCATGACAGGATCGATTTTTATGACCTCTCATCGCTGCGTTACTGCTTTACGGGGGGTGACGTCCTTCCTATGGAGGTCCAGCGAAGGTGGCAGGAAAAGTTTGGGACAAGGATCTATCAAGGTTACGGCGCTACCGAGACATGCGGAGGCGTTACAATGGTATTTGTAGAGGGCAATCCTCCGGAGGATACCATAGGATCCATTCTTCCTATCAAAAAGGTGAAGATTGTCCACCCCGAAACGACAGAGGAGGTGCAACCTGGACAGCCTGGAGAAGTGCTCGCAAACTCTTCGCCTATGATCACCTATTACTGGAACAAAGAGGAAGAAACAAGGGAATGCTTTATCGATATCGATGGAGAGCTCTGGTACAGGACGGGAGATATAGTAAAGCTTGATGAGAATGGATACATGTATTTTGTTGACAGAACGGCCGATATCATAAAACACAAAGGATACCGGATATCCGCGTCGGAGATCGAGGCGACGCTGAAGGACCACCCGGCGGTAATTGCGGCCTGCGTTGTCGGCATACCCGATGTACGCGTTGGAGAGCGCATAAAGGCATTCGTTGTATTGAAGGAAGACGTGGAAGGGGTTACGGGCTACGACTTGATGCGATGGTGCAAGGACCGTTTGACCTCTTATAAGGTGCCGGGATATATAGAATTCAGGGATATGCTTCCCAAGTCAAAGGTGGGGAAATACCTGAGAAGGGAACTGCGGGCCCAGGAACGGAAACGGGAAGACGTCTACTGAGGAAACGCCATATACCCCGTAAGTCGCTTTGTAGTTGAAAGTTTTACAAAAATAGGCATAATATTAATTTTTAGGGCCGAGATTTACCCATAAGTGTTATACTTACGAGAGCTTGCACATAGAAAAATATAAGGGGTTAAAAATATGGGTAAAAAACTGTCCCTATTGCGGTTCACATCACACGCAGAAGAAAGGCACATATAAGGGCCGGCAGAGGTATCGGTGTATCGTATGTGGAAGACAGTTTCAGCGCCGTCAAAACAAGAAGAGAAGAGAAAAACAACTGTGGAAGGAATACATATATCAACGCCAAACCATTGCTCATCTGGCGGTCAAATATGGACGAAGCAAGAACTGGGTTCGTGCCAGGATAGGGAGCAGTGAAGCGGCACGCTGCGTGTCCTGTCCGCAACCCGTTGTCCTGGTTGCTGATACAACATTCTTCAAGAAAGATTTCGGGATCTGCGTCTTCCGTTCCCCCCATCTTAAGAAAAATCTCTACGCACAGGAAGTACCCTACGAGTTGATTGATGCATACCGGCAGGGAAGAGCTGCCCTGGAGAACGAGGGGTATAGTATACAGGCCATTGTGCTTGACGGTAGACCGGGAGTGCGACAACTCTTCCCTGACATCCCCGTCCAGATGTGCCACTTCCACCAGAAACAGATCGTGACACGGTATCTGACGAACAACCTTAAGCACCAAGCCGGCATTGAACTCAAAAAGCTCACCACAATGCTCTGTACAACTGAATGAGAAGGACTTTGCCGCTGCCACCGATGCCTGGCACGAACGATGGTCCTCGTTTCTCAAAGAAAGAACGGCCGATCCCGTTGTAGATGCCAACTAAAAAGTGTACCAGTTTGGGCGGAGTAAAAGTGTACCACCCCCGTTGTCGGTATTATCCATTATGAACTGCAAGCTGTTTCATCAACTCCTCATCGACG
>Ga0116148_1005130_pt1 | contig 11084 bp, 11 predicted proteins | sample AD_UKC055_MetaG_FD_89786 | JGI IMG/M metagenome (GOLD analysis project Ga0116148, IMG submission 89786) | Active sludge microbial communities of municipal wastewater-treating anaerobic digesters from USA - AD_UKC055_MetaG | ecosystem: Engineered > Bioreactor > Anaerobic > Digestate | place: USA... | reverse complement strand
TTTACAATCGGCGGGCGATCATCAATGAACTTTCGGTTAGGTATACAGCCTCTCAAATCCTTACCGGACAGGCGTTTAGATCTTTTTTTCTGTCCCTGTCGAAAATGAGCTTTAAGCTCTGGCTCTGCTTCTATGCAAGTTACAGATACTGGTAAATAAACTCGGTAGACGCATGACGATTCTTCTGTCCTGGGTAATCAAGCTTAAGGCGGCCTGCAATTTGCTCAGGTGAGTGATCCTGCTTAAACCGTTTTTTTATGTCGCGAAGGAGTTCTGCATTACCCAGTTTTGGCTGCGGTTTAGTTTTGAGTCGTCTATTACTAGCCCATTTATGTGCTTCAGTCGCTATGTAATAACCAGTGCTTGTATTGCGTGTAACCTCGCGATAGACGGTTGAAATATGCTTCCCCAATATCCGCGCGATAATCGATTTATCTATGGACAAAGCAAATGCAGACTGTAGAAAATCTCGTTCTTCAGTGGTAATATGTGAGTAAGGCATCGCTGGTTCTCCTGGTATTTTGTAGTCTTTGTAAACCACAGTATATCAGAAACCGCGATGCCTTTTTAGCCGCTATTTTCGCACTTCAGATTTGAACTGGCGTGTTATTTGTTGCGGAGAAGGGTGATCTATCTATGGATGGCTCCCTGTATCAAGAGTATTGTTCAGTCTTTGGCGAATGGTATGGCGAACCAATTTCTGAAGATGCGTTGAGTGAGTCTGGTTATCCCCAAAACGATTTCAGGGAGTGGCTGAAGACCCGTGTGATGGATTTCTCCGATGAAACAGCTGAACGTGAACTGGAGATTAGTGAAGGTCATCTTGACGAAGAGATCGAACGCATACGGAAGATTCCAAGTACGCGTTAAGTTCGCTAAGTAAATTAAATAGCACGTTTGTTTGGAATGAAGATCTTTGTGTTGTTTTACGAACTGCGCATTCGCCATCATCGAACACCTGTAATTTATACAATGTCATAATAGCCTCTGAATTAGACTTTAGTGACAAGCTCAAAATACAGATCTGCGGGAACTTCATTCTCGAGCGCTAAGAGCATGCGAATCGGCCTATTACCTTCTGCGCTCTGGCAGACTGTTTTACCGAGGTACGTGAAGGGTTGCGACCTGCCTTCGACAGTTTCGAACTTTCGCACAAATAAGTGGAGGTTGATGCCCCGTTTGTAATTATACACCAGATCCTGTCCTCGGTTCGAATCCTGTGCCGTTGTGTTCGGCGATTCCCACTGAAATACCTTCGAGGTGAGGAATAGATCCTTATAATTGATCGACTCTTTAACATCCGCGTTTTTATGAAGATTCACAAACATAAAGTACTCTTTCCCGGATGTTATAAGTCCTGATCCGCGAAAGGAACTGTGGGCCTTAGTGTAATTTACCAAAAGTGCTGTTTCTTTCATGGTGTATTGTTGATACAGCTTAAAAAACGGAATGCCGTAATCTGCGTCGCCGAATTCCTGTTCGTAGCGAAGCAATCCGTATGTAAGTATGTCCTCGATCCATGTTCTGGTTCTTAGATCATCGAAAACAGCGCGCGTTCTTTTAGTCGGTATCAAGACATCATCGTGTTTTTCAAAAAGTAATCCGGCAAAAGTTTTTTGCTCTCCGGAATCAAAGAACTTTTGTGAAAGAAAGTCGAACGAGTGCGAGACGGTGTTTCTGCATGGCTGTGCAATATATTTGTTCAGCTCGTGTACGGCTTCTTCTTGGGTTATAGAAGCATGGCTTAAAAGATACTTGCTCACGGCATATTCATACGGCCTCTTGCAGGGAAGCAAGTTTGAATAAAATCGCAAAATGTTGTTGAAATCCGGATTTAACAAGAGCTCTGCAAATTCATCAGTAGTATCGGCTTTTTCCAGAAAGTGTAGATAGGTTGAGCTGTAACTGACAAACGTCAGAGGATCAACAGCTCCGTCAATTTTCAGATAGTCTACAAGCATCGGAGTTCGATCGCCGATTTGGCGCTTAAAATCGCGATATTCCTCTTTGAGATACTTCAATGAAAAGAATTTCTCGTTCTCCAGTTGTGCGAGTATGCTCTCTCTCGCAATTTCATCCATATGGATGTGAGAACTTCCCGGAATATCTGCAAAACTGTTTTTAACTGCTACTTTCAACGAATCCTTATCGAACTGTTTGGTGCCCATGAGCGCAATCGCCATAAGGAATGATTTTCGATGGTTACCGATAAAATCCAGTACGGTGACAAATTCCTTGTCAGGAAGACGCCGGAGCCCCCTCCCCAGCTGTTGGGTGAAAATAATCGAGGAGTCCGTGGGGCGAAGCATCAAGATTGTGTTTACTGTGGGAATATCTATTCCTTCATTGAAAATATCAACGGTAAAAATTACCTGAAGGCAGTCCTCTTCCGATTCCAGTCTTTGTATTGCCGATAGGCGTTCGGGAATAGAGTTTTCGCCCGTAAGGCACAGCGACGGATATCCGCGGCTGTTGAATTCCTTTGCCATGAACTCGGCATGTTCAACTGTTGCGCAAAAACCGAGGGCTTTGCGCTTGCTGCCGTCATGTCCATAGAATTCCATCTTTTCGATTATGTATTCCGCACGGCGGCTTATCATGAGCAGTTTTGCGACGGCGGCTAGATCGTCAATATCAACGTTTTCATAGGTGATTTCGTTGAATTCCGTAATTCCGAAGTAATGAAAGGGCGCGACGAGCTCGTATTCCAAAGCCTGACGCAATCTTATCTCGACGGCTATGTTGTTGTCGAAAATGGAATAGATGTCTCCCTGGTCTGAACGTTCCGGCGTCGCTGTCAGTCCAAGCAAAAACTGCGATGAAAAATAGGATAAAACTTTTGTATAGCTTGGACTTGAAGCATGATGGGCTTCATCCACGATTATATAGTCGAAATCTGTTGCTCCGAAGGATTCATAATGCAGTTGCATGGTCTGAATCGTAGAGAAAAGATAATCCGCGTCTTCCTTTGTATTTCCGGTAAAATAACCAGTCGTATACAGTGTTTTGTCTATTATCCGATCGAAGGATTCTTTTGCTTTAATCAGTATGTCTTCCCGGTGAACGATGAAAAGAACTCGTTTCGGGCGAACCTGAAGTACATCGAAAACGGCCATGTAGGTTTTTCCGCTTCCGGTTGCGGCAATGGCAAGCGCTTTCGTTTCCTTGCTTTTCCTTAGCCGATCGAGTTTTGCTATCGCTTCGGTTTGCATATGATTTGGTTTTATGGCTTCGTATTCGTACTCGAATGCGTTCTCCGGTAGTAATCGTCCGAGGCGCTTAAGGTATTTCGAGTACTCAGCGATGAATTCATCGGAAACAGGTTTTGAACGAACATCATTCCATTGCGCAGCGAACTCTCGTCGAACATCGCAGGCAAATTGATCATTCTGATCGCTGTAGTTCCGTACGTTCCATTCTATGTTGCTTTTTAATGCGCACTGCGTGATATTCGATGATCCGATGATGATTTTATTTTTATCCGCATATTCGAAAATATACCCTTTAGAATGAAATCCCCGGTCGCGCGTTGGTATGTATATTTTTGTCTCAAGGTTTGAAAAACGTCTCAGCGCTGTCAAGGCCTTCGGCTGCGTGGAATTGAGATAGGTGGATGTGAGAATTTTCCCCGGGATGTTTCTTTTTTCCAGTTCCTCAAACGTTTCAAGAAGCAGCTGGATCCCTGAATACCGTACAAAGGCTACGCTCATCTGAAACGATCTGCACGAAAGCAGGGATTCCTGCAATTCTGCATAGAAATTCTGATACCCGCAATTGTGGATGAATCTCGGATCGTCAGTTTTTGTTATTGGTATTACAGCGTTCACAGCAGCATTTCCCGTACCCGTTCCACAATCGGGACATCTGCCGGAGCCCAGTCGACGCTGTCAAGTTCGTCCAGAGAAAGCCACTTTGAATCGATATGCTCTGAAAGCGTCAGGTTTCCTTCAAGGATTGAGCACTGGTATGCATGCATGGTAATGGAAAAGGTTTTGTACTGATGGTTGACGGTAGTAATGAAATCGCCGACAGCAATGGTGGTCGAAAGCTCTTCGGCAATTTCTCTTGCCAATGCCTGCTGGCGGGTTTCGCCTGTCTCGATTTTTCCGCCGGGGAATTCCCATTTTTTCGCTGTTTCGCCCGAATCTTTCCGCCGGGCGCAAAAAACACGATGATCCCGTATCAGGACTGCTGCTACTACTTCAAAATGTTTCATTAATCAGTACCTTTAGCGCAGCATACCAGGTTTCGGTGCAGGGAACAAGCGTCGCTCTCCTGATCGTTCCTCGACCCTGCCAACGCTTGCTCCCCGGGCGACGTTATTCGACCCCTTCGTAGAGATTTCCCGCTTCAAAATAAAAGACAAAAAACAATAAAACGTTGTATACTGGTTGCATTATGATCTGGAATCCTGAACATGAATGCATGGACAAAGCTGCGCTGCAAAAACTGCAGTTTGCACGGTTGAAGAATCTGGTGGAACGCGTGTACACGAACGTGCCGTTCTACCGGGATACATTGGACAAAATGGGCGTAAAACCCTCCGATATACGGAGCCTTGCGGACATAGCAAAACTGCCGTTCACGACCAAGGACGATCTTCGGGACACGTATCCGTACGGACTTCTTGCGGTACCGCAGTCGGAAATCGTGGAAATCCACATGTCGAGCGGGACTACGGGGACTCCGGTCGTCGACGCCTACACCCGGCGCGACATGGACGACTGGTCCGAAGGCATGGCCCGAACTCTTTCCGGCGCAGGGGCAACACGTAACGACACTATTCAGAACGCCTATGGCTACGGCCTTTTTACCGGCGGACTCGGTTCGCACTACGGCTCGCAGCGGATTGGAGCAACGGTGATTCCGGCGTCGTCTGGGAATACTGAAAAGCAGCTGATGCTGATCAGAGATTTTAAAACGAGCATCATAACGTGTACGCCTTCGTACGCGCTCTATCTGGCCGAACGCGCCAGGGAGCTTGGAATCGATCCGACCGCGTTAGGCGTGCGGTCCGGCTGTTTTGGCGCAGAACCCTGGAGCGAAAACATGCGCAAGGAGATCGAAAAAGCCTGGGGGCTCAAGGCGTACGACATTTACGGGCTGACGGAGATTACCGGACCCGGAGTTGCGTTCGAGTGCGAGGCTCAGTGCGGCATGCATGTAAACGAGGACCTGTGGTACCCCGAGATTATCGATCCGGCTACCGGAGCGGTGCTGCCGGAAGGCGAGAAGGGTGAGCTGGTTATTACGACGATTACAAAAGAAGGCACCCCGCTGTTGCGCTACCGCACGCGGGACATTACCTTTATAATGAAGGAAGTATGCGGCTGCGGACGGACAACCCGGCGCATCCACCGGCTGTTCGGCCGGACCGACGATCTGTTGATAATCCGGGGCGTGAATGTGTTCCCCAGCCAGATCGAACATACCCTGATCGAAATTCAGGGCGTCGATCCGAATTATCTGATTATTGTCGACCGCAGCGCCCAGACGCATCTTGACGAGGCTGAGCTCCACGTCGAGGTTAATCCCGAGGCGTTCTCCGACGAGACGAGGGATATGGAAGCGCTCCGCAACCGCATCGAAGCTGTGATGAAGAGCAAGCTCGGCATCAATCTGAAAGTCAAGCTGGTCGAGCCGAAGAGCATCGAACGGTCGATCGGCAAGGCGAAGCGTGTCATCGACAAAAGATCCCTGTAAGGGAACGGGAGGACTGAAATGGTTATACAGCAAATATCTATTTTTCTGGAAAATGCCGCCGGACGCCTTGCGGAAGTTACCCGGGTCCTGAAAGACGGCGGTGTGAACCTCCGGGCAATTATGATTGCCGATACGGCAGATTTTGGAATTCTGCGCATCATTGTCGATAATCCGGACAAGGCGCTGCGCATTCTCGGCGATGCACAGTTTACCGTAAAGACAACTGATGTGCTTTCGGTTACGGTGAAAGATTCTGTCGGCAGTCTTGCCGACGTGCTTGCGCTGTTTGAACAGAACGGCATCAATATCGAGTATCTGTATGCGGCGCTCGAGAAAATCGGCGAAACCGCCGTGGTGATTTTCAAGGTAGAAGATCTTGACAAGGGTCTTTCGGTTGTCAAGGCACATGGTCTCGGACCTGCTGCAACGTTCTGACCGTCCGGAGGAGCAATGGCCGTAACCCTGTCCGATGTAGCGAAGCACGCGTCTCTTTCGCGGGAAACTATCCTGGAAGTGCTGGTTTCTCCGTCGTCTATCGAACCGGAAGTGGTCCGGTTTGTGATGCAGACGATCCGCGAAACGGGGTATCTGGAAACCTTCGCGCCCTGGAAGATTCAGCGGAAGGGTATGGCGATTGCCCTTGTTTCTCCTTCTATAGATGCACCGGCCGGTATGGAGGTCTTTAAAGGAATCGACCGGGCAATGTCGTCGCTTGGTTTGACTACGTCGATGGTCACGATCCCGACCCGGCATTCTCCGACATTCCGCGAACAATTGTTGAACAGTCTTTTGCCGTTCAACATGATCGACGCGGTTATCTGCCTGACTATCAAGCCGGACGATGAAACGTTCGATAAATATACCCGCGTCGGCAAGCCGATTGTTCTGGTGGAAACCAAGAAAAACGGTTCGCTGTCCGTTTTGCTGGAAAACCAAAAAGGCATATCCATCGGGATGAATTATCTGTACGGCAGGGGGTATCGGCGCATTGCGCTGATGAACGGCCCTTCCGGCGGTTCCGAACCCGGTTCGATTCCGGGCGAACGGCTGATAGCCTATCTGTCTTCGCTGCACCGGCTGGGCTTGCCCTTCGACGAGTCCTTGATTTATGAAGCTCCCGATTATGATTCCGACAGCGGCATTCACGGCTTTGAATACTTTTCTTCGCTGCCACAGCTGCCGGACGCGCTGTTCTGCGCTTCCGGCGATATGACGGCGATCGGGTTTATCAATGCTGCGCGCAACAAGGGCATTCGCGTGCCGGAGGATATAGCCGTTCTTGGCTACGACGATCTACCGGTTTCGGCACTGGTGTATCCGGGGCTTTCGACCATCCGTCAGCGCCTGATGATAGCCGGGGCAGGAGCCCTTGTCCTTGCCCTTGAATGCGCACGCAACGGCCCTGGCGAGAATCTTGTGATTATGCCGGAACTGGTGGAGCGCGGAACTGCCTGACGCGGCTCAGGTGCAGCTTCGGGTACGGGGGCCCGCTTTAAAAAAGCTGATTCAGCGCTAGTCCTCGACTGCTTCACAGTCTGCGGAGACGCGCTGTATCAGCTTTTTTGGGCCCCGCACCCGAAGCCTCACCTCGCTGGAGGGGTATCGCGATGCTGCTACGCGAATATATACATGAACTTCTTTATTTCCAAAATCAACGACCGCGAGATTGTCACCCTTTCCCAGCTGAAAAGTTGCTACCGGCAGATTGTGAAAAAGGTGCATCCCGATACGGCAGGCCGGGGCTCGAAGGAGTTTATCGTACTGTACCGGCAGTTTCAGGAAGCGAAAGCATTTCTTGAGCATAACGCCTGTCGGTTTGCGGAAGAGGGATCAGTACCGGTTGCGGGGAATGGTTCTGCCGCCGCCTCGGGCGCCGGTCCGGGGTCTGGGGGGCAGCCTGCGCGCACTGTAAAGGCTGTCCGCGGGCAAAAGCCGGTGCAGTATTCCAGACGCCAGGTGCAGGAGTTGTTCGTGGACCTGATGTGCAGCAACTTTCCGATCGACCGGAGAGTCGCAGGTAAAAATGCGCTCTACAGCAAGCGGATCGTCCGGATCAACGCGATGCTGAACACCCTGCTTGCCGAACAGGACTTGTTCCTGAAGTTCGAAAAGGACCTTTACATACTCCGACGCGATACCGTCGCATCCAATCATGAATACAACGTCATTGTGATGTATCTCAACAACATCCGCGATTTCATCCTCATGGAGAACGACCGGTGCCGTTCCTGCCTCGAGAACACTTATCCGCTCACCGCATCCATTCTCCTCGGCAGCAGTCTTGAGGGCGGCAGTCTCGAGTGCCGCCGTCATGACGGCAGGTGTTTGGACGGTGCGCTGCGCTTTATCAACTGGCTGGTTCAGGATAATATCGAGGGCAAGAATCTATCGGGAGAAATTCCCGCGGCGCGAAGGGGCGATTAATGCACGCAATTAACGATCAAGGATTGGCGAAATCCGATCAGGGTATCGTCGAGTATTTCGATCTGTGTACGAAGGACAGGGTTCCTCTCGGAAAAACGGGCGTTCGGGGAATCAAGCTCGGCCCTGATGAATACCATCTGGTCGTGCTTGCCATTCTGGTGAATCGGGAGGGGAGGGTTCTGCTTACCAGGCGGAGCGCCCGGAAAATCGCAGGCGGTTTGTGGGAGTGCACTGCTGGTTCCGTTCAGGCAGGCGAAACCAGCCGCGAGGCAATTATCCGCGAAGTGAAGGAAGAGATCGGACTTGACGTCGAATTCGCCGGCGAACCCGTAACAACCTACGCTGAAGGCGCCGAGCTCTTCGATATCTGGACCGCCCGGATCGACAACACTCTGGACGACCTCGTTCTCCAGACTGCGGAAGTCGATGCCGCCATGTTTGCGACCCTTGACGACATCAGGCAGCTCATCGGTTCCGGAAAAGCGACCTTGAGCCTGAGCGAGGTGGTGCGGCTTGCTGAAACCGGTATCGTTCCGATACGGTAAAGGACAGCGCATGCGGCAGATGGAACTTACGTCAGAGGCTCAAGGACAAATAGATATGAACGTTACGATTGTGTATGGAACGCAACGGAAAAGCTGTACGTATAACATTGCACAAAGCCTTGTTCGGAATCTTGGACAAGCGGAAATCAAAGAAATATTCTTGCCAAAAGATTTACCCGAGTTTTGTGTATCATGTTTTAAGTGCTTTTCTGATGAAAATGCATCCTGTACACATGACCAATATGTACAGCCTCTACGAGAAAAACTAGTATGGGCAGATCTCATTATATTGACATCGCCGGTGTATTCATTTCATGTTTCCGGACAGATGAAAGTATTTTTGGACCATTTTGCAAATATGTGGATAGTGCACAGACCGGAACAGAACATGTTCAAAAAGCAAGGCGTTGTTATTGCAACGGCATCCGGTCCTGTTTTCGGTCAAACATTGAAAGAAATGAAAGATTCGCTTGATTTCTGGGGTGTATCCAACACATATAAGCTTGGATGCGCGGTGATGAATACTGATTGGAAGAATGTTGATGAAAAAATTAAAAAAGCAATCGAAAAAAAAACAAAACGCATTGCACAAAAAATCTGCAAAAAACACCGGAAAATTACTCAAAAAGGTTCGGCGCATGTATCATTCAGAGTGCGAAAATGGTTTGAAATCAGCAGGTTGATGCAGAAATATGGGCGCTTTAATCCCCCGGACGTAGCGTATTGGGAACAAAAAGGGTGGACCAAAAAGGTTAAACCTTGGAAATAGACATTTTTCTCTGATACCAGCATCAGTCCCCTCCGCCAAAAACGGTCTCTGGCGAGCAAAGGCCCGAAAAGGATGGGGCGTCGGGAACATGCACCGAAGGGAGCGATTACGCATACCCGAAGGGTTGCGTACTAGCGACCGCGTGCATGTTCCCGTAGCGGGGCCACCCATCCTTTTCGGAACATTTGCGAACCAACCTCTTGACTTAAAACATACTTCAGTGTATTTAGTATTACTGTAAAGGAGTGCAATATGGGAAAGACGCTTGCACAGAAGATTTTCGAGACTCATGTAGTGGATACACCGTTCGGCGAAGCCTGGGTGCTGAAGCTTGACCGCGTGTTTTGTCATGAAATAACGACGCCGGTGGCGATTAACGACCTGGTTTCCCGCGGTATGGACACTGTTTTCGATCCGACCAAGATCAAGGCGGTCATCGATCACGTTACTCCCGCAAAGGATTCGCAGACGGCTGAGCAGGGCCTTGTCCTGCGCAACTGGGCACAACGGCACGGCATCAAGGACTTCTTCGATATCGGCAAAAACGGCGTGTGCCACGCGATATTCCCCGAGAAGGGATTTGTGCGTCCCGGCTTTACGGTGATCATGGGCGACAGCCACACCTGCACGCATGGCGCGTTCGGCGCATTTGCGGCCGGCGTCGGCACGACCGACCTCGAAGTCGGCATTTTAAAAGGCGTGTGCGCATTCCAGTATCCCGGATCGATAAAGTTCGAACTTGAAGGCTCACTGCCCGAGGGTGTGACCGCGAAGGACGTGATTCTTTCTATTATCAAGATGGTAGGAGTGAACGGAGCGACCAACAAGGTGATGGAGTTTACCGGCAGCGCGATCGATTCAATGTCGATGGAAGGCCGCATGACGATCTGCAACATGGCGATCGAGGCGGGCGGAACCTGCGGCGTGTGCATGCCCGACCAGGTGACCGTGGACTACCTGTGGCCGTTTATCGGACCCGACGGTGACAAGACGTACGCGACGAAGGAAGCCGCTCTCGCCGACTTCAAGAAGTGGCATTCCGACCCTGACGCGGAATACGACGCCGTCCATAAAATTGATGTAACAAAGCTTGTTCCAGTCGCGACCTTCGGCTACAAGCCCGACCAGGTCAAGACGCTCAAGGAGCTTGCCGGCACGAAAGTGGACCAGGTGTACATCGGCAGCTGCACGAACGGCCGCATCGAAGACCTCCGCGCCGCCGCCGCCGTGCTGAAGGGCAAGACCGTCGCCCCGGGACTCCGCGGCATCGTAAGTCCGGCAACACCCGCTGTCTACGCACAGGCACTTGAAGAAGGAATTATCAAGATTTTCATGGACGCAGGTTTCTGCGTAACCAATCCGACCTGCGGAGCCTGCCTCGGCATGTCGAACGGCGTTCTGGCCGGCGGCGAAGTGTGCGCATCGACGACCAACCGAAACTTCTTCGGACGGATGGGCAAGGGCGGTATGGTGCACCTGATGAGCCCCGCAAGCGCGGCGGCGACGGCGGTTGCCGGAACCATCACGGAAGCGCAGTAAGAGCGCGCGGGCAACCTGTGCTGCAGAATGCGCGGCATAGTGCTCGTAATTACAGGAGTTACAATGAAAAACTTTAACGGAAAGGTCCTGTTCCTGGACAGGAG
>Ga0116148_1005128_pt1 | contig 11088 bp, 8 predicted proteins | sample AD_UKC055_MetaG_FD_89786 | JGI IMG/M metagenome (GOLD analysis project Ga0116148, IMG submission 89786) | Active sludge microbial communities of municipal wastewater-treating anaerobic digesters from USA - AD_UKC055_MetaG | ecosystem: Engineered > Bioreactor > Anaerobic > Digestate | place: USA... | reverse complement strand
GTAAGGCACGGAACCCAGCACGGCGGTCTCGGGCCAGACCACCAGGTCAGGACGGGCTGCTCCGGCCAAGCGGGTCTGATTCACTAGGACTTCCTGTTGGTTGCGCACGGTGTCGTCATCCAGCGTGAAGACACAAGGCGAGTTGGGCTGCACCAGCGCGACGTGCCAGACCGCAGCCTGATCGTTTAAGCGCCGCGCGTACTGAATTCGCTGCATGCCCCAATACCAGCAGAAGACCGCCAGCGCGACCGGCAGCATGCTTTCCGAGGAGAGCAGCAGGCGACCGCCAACGCCGGGGCGGGTCACGGGGGCTTCGGAGGCGGAAACGGCCAGACGTGCCGCAAAAGGTGCAGCCGCTCTTTCAACGATGCTCGCGACCGCGCCGTTGACGGCGACCACGAGCGCCGAGACGCCGTACACGCCCGCGACGGATGCCACTTGAATGACCGGCAGATTGTTTACTTGACTCACGCCCAGAAAATTCCAGGCGAACCCTGAGAACAGCCAGCCGCGCACCAGCTCCGAGCCCGCCCAAAGCAACGGATCGACGCACAGGACGGCGCACACGCGGCGCCAGCCCGGCGAAAGGCCCGCCCACTGCCACACAAGGCTCGAGGCGAACGCATAGGCGGCCAGAAACGCCGCGCACCATGCGGCCAAGCCGAGCTGCCCCAACAGGACCAGCGGCCACGGCCCGCCGTTTTTGATGATCGCCGGGAACCAGCTCAGCGTCGCCACCCAGAAGATCAGGCCGGCCAGCCAAGCCCATCCAGCCGCCGCGCGGGGCGCACAATGCCGAATCACCAGCATGACCGGCACCAGCGCCATCCAGGCACTGTCCGCCTGCGAGGAGGGCGGGAATGCCGCCCACAGCAGGATGCCGCTGAGTGCGGCGGCCGCAACGGCGAGCCCTCGCCTGCACCTTAAGCGTTGAGTGTTGAGCGTTGAGCGTTGAGCGTTCAAAAAATCCTCTCGATCCTTCGCATAGGCCACCCTGCGGTCACGGAAACAGCGTCATCAGCGCGTCGGCGAACAGGCTCATGCCGAACGGATTCGGGTGGTTGATGTTATTCATCAAAAGCGTAGAATAGGGAATGCCTTGCCGCCACAGACGTCCCCAGCGCAGCGAAGCGTCCGCAAGAGCCAGATGGTTCTCGACAGCGAACCCGCGCAGCGCTTTGACATAGGGCCGCGGGTCTTCGTCGCACTGCCGTTCCTCCGAAAAGCCCATCCAGTCAGGCCGCACATAATGCGGCGTCAGGATAATCCACTCCGCGCCGATCTTTTTGAGGTCGTCGCGGATGCATCCGTAATGCTTTGCGACGCCGGCGGCATCGAGTCCCGCGTCATTCACGAATTCCGAGACAACCAAGTTGGGCCGCGCGTCCAGAACTTTCTCCTGATAGTTGTGAGGGCTTCCCGGCGGCTCGTTGAAATAGCTGCCGGTGTTGCGTCCGCCCCAGGCCTCGGTCACCAGCTCGATCGACGCCGCGGGATAAGCCGCGCGCAGACGGCGCACGAATTGCTCCTGCCAGCGGGTCTTCGCTGGTTCCGGCAGATACCTGGCGTCGGTGACACTGTCGCCCCACGCCAGCACGCGCAGCCGTCCGCCGGCCTTCAACGTCGCCATCGTCTTGGGCAGGCAACGCTCCGCCACGCTAGGCACCGGTTTCGGCGGTTCGGGATAGGCCGTTTCCAGCACGGGGAAAAAATGGGATGCCGTCAGACGTGCGAGCCGCGGGGTGATCCAAATCGAGGCGAGGCGGCGCTCTCCCGCTGCCAGCGGGGGCAGTTCAGGCAGCGATACGTGCGCGACACCGCGGCGCAACACGATTTGCCGGTCTGCCGTCAGCACCACGGCATCCATCCGCATTGTGCCGTATGCGTAAGCGATCCTTACCGGCGTATCGGCGCCGATCGCTCCGCCCTCCAGGCGGCCCACGCAGCCCCAGCTCGCTTCAGCCTCGTAGTCGCGTCCGCGCGCAAAGGTGACCGTTCCCGCCGCATCCATCACCTTCAGGGATTCCGGATCCAGCGCATGCCGCACCGTGCACTCCTGCGCCCGCACGCCGTTCAGCTTCGCGCCGCGCGCGTACTGGGCGGCTTTGGGCGCATAGAGCGGCAGCCGCGGCAACGCCTCGGCATCAACCCGCACGATCTCCGGTGGCTCAACCGTCAGCACGGCGACCGCACCTTCAGCTACGGCCCTAACCTGCCAGTCCCCCGCCACGCTCAGATCCACGGACGGCCCGGCAAGCACCGCGCCAACATACATCACGCACAGACTTAACAACGCTCGACGCACAGTTCCTCGCTTACAGGTTTACTGTTTCCGCACTTTCAGTTTGAACACGCGCAACATCGCCGGCGGCGGCACCCCGCCGGGCTGCGGACGGTCGCGGTTCGCCGGCAGCGATTCCCAGCACGCCCGGTACATGAAACCGTCGCACGACAGCCCGGTCGCAGAATCGGCCGCCCAATCCCCCGCGTGACGCACGGACATGCCAGGCGTATCGTGTTCTTTGCGGCCGACGTCCGGAGGGAATCGAAACCGCCCGCCGATCTTGCCCGCAGGCTTGAGCGTCACGTTGTCCAGCAACCAGCGCCCGCCGCCCTGTTTGGCGTGCGTAAAGCTCTGCGCCAATTTCCCTTCCTGAACCTCCACCGGCCCCACCCCCCCCCCGGATATGATCGACCCGCCCCCCGCGAAGGCCCACCGGTGATTCCAGTCGGAAGTCTGCACCTTGCGCCATGCGCCTTCCTCCCAGCGTGCGTTCATCAACTGCGTATGGCCTGCGGCATCGTACTTCGTGTAGGTCACGACCACACGTCCCTGCGTGTCAAACCCGATCGCCTGACACGGATTGATGAGCCCGCCCTTGACCGGCACTGGATCGACCACCACATCCGCCCCAAGCCGGATCGGCAACGCGACAGACCGTCCCGCAGCGTTCTCCCAGCTCCGCATGTCGCGGCTGCGGATATAGCTGATATCATGACACGTCTCGCACGCCGGCGTGTCGCGCCACACCCAGCTCATGTGGTAGAAGCCATCCGGGCCCAACGTCGGCCCCATCGGATACGCATTGCGCTGTCCCTCGCCGTCGAACAGCGGCGCGTCCATCAGCCGCAACCAGGTTTTCGTCACGCGGTCGTAGCGGTTCCACAGCGTGGAGCCGTTGCCGCTGCCGCCTTCGCGGTACGTGAACAAAAAGGTGCCTCCCGGGCCTTTGATGAAGCGCGGATATGTCACGCGCCGTTCCTGATCGCCGGTCATGCGGTGCACCGGCTCCATCGCGTGGATGTCCAGCGGACGAATGCTGCGGAAATAGACAAGCGGCACGCCGTGCATGTTTCCGGAAACGTGCAGCATGCCGTCGCCGTCAATCGCCATCGCGATGTAGTTGTGGCTGTCCCAGCCCAGCGTTGACGGCAGTTCAGCGAAGGACCACTCTCCGCCCGGCTGATCGCGCTGCGCGAGGGTCATCACGCGCCTCGCGTTGTAAAAGGCGAGGAACTGACGGTTGGTATGGGTCACCAGCGCGAACCCAACCGGACATCCGGACCACGCCGGCGCGACGTCCGCCCGCTCAACAACGTCAAGAGTCTGCGCGCAACGGCCCGACACCGCCGCCCAACACAACATCCCGACCGCAATCCAACGTTTCATGATACCCCTTTTTTCCGTCACTATACGGTGGCGTGAGACGAGCGTCAAGTGCGCGGGGCGAAATCGGTGGCAGGGATGATCGAAGGTGAATCGACAAACTAACCGCGCCCCCCCGGCGCAGCCGGGGGCGCAGTTAGTTCGTCAAGGGGTGGGGACGCGGTTAATGAGCCACAACGTGTAGGCGGAGGCGAGCCGGGTGGGCAAGGACATGGACCTCCCCCTTGGGGGAGGGGTGTGTTTACTTTGAGAAACCCCGCAGAGTGCCCCGTCCGCGCTTCCTGCTTGCCAGCGGCATTACGCTTGTGCTGTAATCGATGCGCGATGGAAAAAAAGAATTCGTATACGTTTGTGCTCAACAAAGAGCAGCAGGAAGCGCTGAAAATCCTGCTCAGGATGGGCAACTACCGCCCGAAGCAGGTGCCGCACACCGTGATCGCGGTCGAGGCGCAGGACTGCGTGGTCAATCTCTACAAGAGCGGCAAGTGCCTGGTGCAGGGCAAGGGCGCTGAAGATTTCGTCCTCTTCTTTCTGGAGCCGAACGTGCTGCAGACCGCCACCGTCGGATACGAGGAGACGCTCAACCCGGATCTGGTGGCGCCGCACATGGGCATCGATGAGAGCGGCAAAGGCGATTTCTTCGGGCCGCTGGTGGCCTGCGCGGTGTATGTCGACCCCGACATCGCGCACGCCATGCAGGAACTCGGCGTCAAAGACTGCAAGCAGCTCAGCGACAAAGCGGTTTTTTTCATCGGGACCAAGACGCGACAGTTGCTCGGGCCCAAACGCTTCGCCATGGTGTCGATCGGCCCCGAGGCCTACAACCGGCTCTACATGAAGATCCGCAACGTCAACTCGCTGCTGGCCTGGGCACACGCGCGCTGTATCGAGAACCTGTTGGAGACCGTGCCGGACTGCCCGCGTGCCGTGGCCGACCAGTTCGGGGCCAAGCAGGTGATCGAACGGGCGCTGATGAAGAAGGGCCGCTCGATCAAGCTCGAACAGCGCCATAAGGCTGAGTCAGACATCGCGGTCGCAGCGGCTTCCGTGCTGGCGCGCGAAGCCTTTCTGCGCGGCTTGGGCCGCTTGGGCGAAACTTACGGCATCCAGGCGCACAAAGGGGCCTCGGAGCAGGTCAAGGCCTCGGCCATCGAGCTGGTCAAGAAAGCCGGGCCCGAGGTGCTTCTCAAAACCTGCAAGTGTCACTTCAAGACCGCCGATCAGGTCTTGGCCGCCTGCGGCTCTTCACGCGCCGCGCTCGGCCCCGAAGGTCAGGCGGTCTCGCGCAGCAAAGAGAAAATCCCTTAACCTCTAACGCGGGCGCTGCCCGCAACCCAAGATTCTCACCACGAAGTCACGAAGGTACACGAAGAAGGGGCGAGTCATTAAAAAACTTCGTGCTCTTCGTGCCTTCGTGGTGCAACAAATTATTTTTTAATTGTGTTTGTCGGTTCGTAAGGCACTAACCATTTTCTCTGTGCCTCCGTGTCTCTGTGGTGAAATGATTAAACCACAGAGACACGGAGGCACAGCGGTTTTTTTGATGCCCCACCCTTCCCCTTTGTGCGTGGTAAAAGAACTTGTTTTTTATTGCTGGTGTTGGTTCGTAAGGCACTAACCTGCACTCCAGTGCCTGCAACCCGAAACCCGAAACCCGAAACCAGGAACCCGAAACCAGAAACCCGCCCAACCCCTTATTCCACCCACTCACGTATGCGGCGGATCTCCCAGCGCCCCGGCTGCCACTGTTTGCAGCGCCGTCCGTACGCATCGACAGCCTCGACCCAGCACCCCTCGAGCCACACACGTTCCTCGCGCTCCCTCCAGTAACCGCGCGGCGTCACCACCACCGGCGGCGGCGCGATGATCACGGGCGGCGGCAGATAACCGAAAGGGTGCAGATGCGGCATCGGGCGGCCGTGATGATGGAAGCGCCCGGGATGACGGGTGGGCCCCCGTCCTCCGCTGTTGATCCCGAGGGCAAAAAAACCGCCGCCGCTGCCCACGCCCAACCCGACACTCACGCGGTCGGCACGCGCCGGCACGGCCAGCAACAGGACCGCAACGATGGCCGCTCCAAAAATAGCCGTATGCTTCATGGTGTTCATGTCTCCGCCTTTCTGACGCCTGCGGGCGGACCCTCCGCCCTTTGAATGCGTCGTTTAAACATGTGCATTAAACGCTTGATTAATCGCTCTATTGCCGAGCCCTCACTTTTTTTTTGCCGGCGGCTGGCAATTGTGGCTTAATACTGCGCACAAAAAGGACGCTCAGATGGCTGAATTGATTGTTGCTCTCGATGTCGCCTCCACCGCCGAAGTCGAACAGACCGTCGGCCGCCTAGGAGACGCGGTCACCTTTTACAAGATCGGGCTGGAGCTCTTCAGCGCGGCGGGACCGGATGTCGTGCGCGCGGTGAAAGGCCGCGGCAAGCGCGTCTTTCTCGACCTCAAGCTGCACGATATCCCGCGCACCGTAGAACGCGCGGTCAGCGCCGGCGCGTCGCTGGGCGTAGACCTGATGACGATCCACGCGGTCGGCGGCAAGGCGATGATCCAAGCGGCCAAGACCGCAGCGCTCGCCGCCGGTGCGGATGCCCCCAAAATTCTCGCCGTCACAATCCTGACCAGCCTTGATCAGTCCGACCTGGATGACATCGGCATCACCCGCTCGATGACGGCGCAGGTCGAGGCGCTCGGACGCCTCGCCTGCGGCAACGGCGCAGACGGCATCGTCTGCTCGCCGCGCGAAGTGGCCGCCCTGCGAGCGGCGCTGGTCCCACAGGCGCTGCTGGTGACACCGGGCGTACGCCCTGCCGGCGCGGAGGTGGGCGACCAGAAGCGTGTCGCCACGCCGGCGCAGGCGGTGGCGGACGGCTCAACCCACCTGGTCGTGGGCCGCCCGATCCTCGCGGCGCCCGACCCTCGCGCCGCCGCACGCGCCATCGCCGCCGAAATGGCCCAGTCCCTAAATCCCAACTCCTGACCCCCTTTCTCTCTCCTCCCTCCTCCCTTCTCCTTCCTCCTTTCTCCCTTCTCCCTTCTTCATCGCGTCACGGTCAACCACGCGGCCAGAATCGCCAGCGAGGCCAGTGTCACCGGCACGCCGGCGCGGGCGTGCTCGCCGAACCCGAGCATGACCCCGTGCTGGCGCGCCTGCTCGATCACGATCAGGTTTGCAATGCTGCCTAACGTGATCAGATTGCCGGCAAAGGTGCTGGCCAGCGCCAGCGCGTACCAGGATTCCGTCTCAGCCCCGTTCAGAAAGCGCACCAGCAGCATCACGGCCGGCACGTTGCTCACCAGATTACTCAGCAGCGCGCCGACCGCAGTCAACGCAAAAGGATCGGCGAACGATACGCCGTGCCGTCCGAGCCAGGCCAGCAACCGTTCCGGCGCACCGGTGGTTTCCAGTCCGGCAATCACCACGAACAGCCCGCAGAAAAGCATGATCAGGCTCCAGTCGATCAGTCCCAACAGCTTGCGCACATCCATGCGGCGACTGCACAGTAGCAGGCCACCCGCCGTCAGCGCCGTCAGTTCGCGCGGCACGGCGGTGAAAAAGCAGGCGATCACGCCGGCCAGAACCAGCAGGCCTTTCCACATAGGCCAGGTGATCGATTCGCGCGGCGGGATTCCGCCCTTATCCGCGACTGGGGCCGGCCCGCGCAGGCGGCCGCGGTAGAGGAGCAGCAGCACGCCATACGCCGCCGCCAGCGCGGCGAACGTCGGCACGCCGCACCAGGTTAAAAAGCGGCCGAAAGCGAGCTGTCCGACCTGTCCGATCAGCATGTTTTGCGGATTGCCGATTACTGTCGCCGCCGACCCGATGTTGCTGGCGCAGGCCAAGCCGATCAAGTACGGCATCGGATTCAGGCCCGCCCGCAATACCGCCAGTGTCAGAACCGGCGTGAAGGCCAGGCATACAATATCGTTCACCAACACTGCGGAAAGGATGCCGCCGGCCAACATCGTCAGGAGCAGGAAGCGGCGCGGATGCGCGGTGAACCGAGCAAGCGCTGCCGCAGCATGGACATAAAAACCGCTCAGCCGGAGTTGGGCCGACACCAGCATCAGCCCGAACAGCAAGAGCAGCGTCGACGCATCAATCCCCGCCAGCGCGGCATCCAGCGGCACAACACCCGTCACGACCATAGCGATCGCCCCCAACAGCGCAATGCCGGTCCGGTCCAGCGTCAACCCCGGCACGCCGCCCACCGCGATGCCGCAGTAGGTGACGCCGAAGATCAGGTAACAGATCCATGCGTGTGTCATGGCGCCGGATTATACAGCAAGACGGCGGGCGGTTGATAGCGGGATGCCGTACGGCCGCGTCATTCCGTCTGTCGCGCCAAGCCCTTTTCCGAGAGATCCGTCAGAAAACGATCGATCTCCGCACGCGCCGTCGCCTCATCGACCTCGTACTCCGCCAGCATCGCCCCGAGCAGTTCCGCCTTCGCGACCGGCCGGGCCATCTGCTCCCAAAACCAGAGCCCCATGCCGTTCAAGCTGAACATCTTGGACTCGCCGGCATGCAGCACGATGAGAAAATACTCGCCCGCGATCGTCCGCAGTTCAATATCGTCCGCTCTGCCAAAACGCTTGTCGTTCATCACGTACCCCCTCACGGTTCACTGGTCAGTTTATAGAAGCGCCGCCGCACACTCCCCTCGAACGGCACCTCGACCTGCTTGAGCGGCCAATCCCCCGGAATCGGGCCGGTGGTCCACGCTTCTCCGCCGACAGGCCGCCACGGAAGCGGCGTCCACAAGGCACTTCCCGGATCATCCGCCGCCACTACCGTGAATGACAAACCGCCCAGCGTCTCGATATTCAGCGCGAGAGCCGGCGCGGCGGGGTCCGGCACCGCGGCCAGCGGATCGTAGCTCCCGGCCTGCGGCAGCGCCAGCCGGCTGACGCGCATCCCGCCCACGAGCGCCCCGGTACCGGCCTGCGCCTCGACCCACGTCGCAAACCCGTCGCCGTCCTGATCGAGAAGATCCGCGTAGGGATCTCCTGACAGCCCCTGCGCCAGCAGCCAATCGGCCGACGTCCCGCGCGCGGTCTGGTCAGGCCGCATGCAGAGCGACGGATCGCCCAGCAGCACCATGTGCCGCAACGACAAGGCGCGATCGTGCCCCAGCGTTGCGAACGCCCCGCGCCAGACATCGCCCAGCCGTCGCGCGCCGGACGCAATCTGCCCGCCGAACGCCTGCGAAAAAGAGGCGGCCTCCGCCGTCGTCATATATCCGGCCGCGCTGACAACGGCCGCGAAACCAGACTCGGGATTCCTGACGCCCGCCTCGGCGATCGCCTGCTGTTCGCTCTTGAGGTCAAGCAGCGTCCAACGTCCCATACGGCATCCCATCAGCAGCGCCACCGGCGCGAACTGCCAGGACGCGGCCCGCAGCATCGGCGCATCAAACAATTTGTTCGCCCCGGAGTTGCCCGCAATCAAGTCGCTGGAATGGCCGACGAAATAATAGAAGCCGGACCCTTCCTGCAGCTCATAGGAGATGCCTGTTCTGTAATACGTGTCGCGCCACAACGGCGCGAGATAACTCTGGTCCGGCGCGGGATAAAACGTTTCGAGCCACCACCCCGCGCCCGGAAAAGAAGCGGCGGTGGCCGCGGCGATCCCGGGGAAATTCGCGTATTTCGCGCCGACATTCTGCCAGTCGCACGAGAAGACAGCCTTGCGCTTCCACGTCTCGGTCAGCTCATACCGGATGGTCTTCTGCACCATGTGCGCCAGCTCCAGCGCGTTGGTCGCCAGGAATCGCCCGACCGCGACCTCCGGCACCGCATCCCCCTGCACATCGCCCAGCACCGGATCATTCGGCAGCAGCAGAGCCCCCGGCGGGTTGGCGACGGTCTCCACCTGCGGCACCAGATACAAAGGGAACAGCGCGGGATAGGCGCCCGCCCCGCCGGGCGGGAACACCTCCAACTTGTAATCGCTCCCGCCGTGCCCGGCAAACAACAGATAGCGCAACACCGGACCGCCCGCCTGCGCGACGCCGGCCGCGCTGAACCGCCGGAAGGCCTCCGGATGCGCCAAGCCGTCCGTGAAGGCGTTGTAGATCTCTTCCGCATCGATCACCCGCGCGCGCAGCCCCTGCGCCTCGCGGAACGCGGCCAGCGGTGCCGTCGCCTCCGCAAAGCCCGGCCACCACCGGCGCGGCGGCGTCACGATCGCCAGCTCGGGCATCTCGCCCGGTGCCGACCAATCGACATCACGCACACCGCTGACGGACGGCGCAAATCCTCCCTGCAACCGGTCAAAAACCACGTAGCGCGCCGCCGCGCCGCCGCATGCAAACAGCGCCTGCCAACCTCCCGCGCCGTCCTGCGCCACGCACACCTCGGTCAGCGCCGTCGGCTGATCAGGGTCCGTCACCTCCCAAACAACCAGATCCTGCGCGGTGAAACCGCCCGCCGCAATCACCGGGCTCTCCCCGCCTGTACAGTTCAGCATGTCCTCCCGCGCCGCGTAACGTCGCGGGTAGCGTACTGCCGCGTCCAGCACCATGAACTCGCCGGCGAGCAGCGTGTCTCCCGCGTTGCGCACGGTCAGTTCAATCGCCCCGTTCGTCACCACGCCTGCCGGCACGGTATAGTCAAACGTCACGGCCTGCTCCCCTGCCCACCCGTGCACGCCGCCGCTCACCCCATTCACGCGGACCTCGCAAAGATGGTCATCCGGCGTCGTAAAATCGCGGTAAGACGCCAGCTCGACCCGCACGGTGATGCCCGTCGCCGCATCGGCGCACCATCCCGGCAGCGTCACGGTCCGGCTCTGCGCGCGCACCGTTTCATCGGCGGCGGAACCGATCCACTCGCCGAAATTCAACACGTTGGTGAGCGTGCCCACCGAACTGCGTCGGTCGCGCGGCTCATAAGGCGCCAAGAAGGCCGCGCGGCCATGCTCTTCATGCTCGAACCAAGCATTGGTCGCGCCGCTCCCGGGAGCGGCTGTTTCTTCCGGCATCACCGTCCCGCTTGCCAGCGTCAGCCAATAAACATTTTCCGGCGCGTAAAGCTCGCTCGTCGGCTGACCGTAAAAAAACAGGACGTCCCCTTCCGCGCGCCACACCACTGGCGCGCCGCCGCACACGAGCGCCACCCCGCCCTGCGCCAGCGCCGCGCGCAGCGTGCCCGCGTCCCAGCCCGCGGCCAGCGCCACCTCTTCGGCGGTCACGCGATATACACCCTCGTCGCGCACGCCGATGCGCACGCGGTCCGCCGGTTCGGCTGACTCCCAAGGCACCACGCGCGGCGCCACGCCGATCCAGTGCTGCGCACCCAAGGCCAGCATCGGCCAGCACGCAACCAGCGCCCGGCGCACGCACCTATAACTTCCTCTCGCCACGTGCCTTATTTAACCACATCGCCGAAACCGGAGGAAACAGAATCTGCCTC
>Ga0116148_1005127_pt1 | contig 11088 bp, 12 predicted proteins | sample AD_UKC055_MetaG_FD_89786 | JGI IMG/M metagenome (GOLD analysis project Ga0116148, IMG submission 89786) | Active sludge microbial communities of municipal wastewater-treating anaerobic digesters from USA - AD_UKC055_MetaG | ecosystem: Engineered > Bioreactor > Anaerobic > Digestate | place: USA... | reverse complement strand
TCTTCTGCTGCGATTCCTCGACGTCACGCAGCCTGATCGGCCCCATGAAGTCCATATCCTCGCGAAGCAGGGCCGACGCGCGCTTCGACATGTTCCGGTATATCTTCTCCTGCACCTCGGCGTCGACGCCCTTGAGGGCCTTCGCCAGCTCCTGGTTCTCCACCTCGCGGAGAACCTTCTGGATCGACCGGTCGTCGAGCAGGACGATGTCTTCGAAGACGAACATCCGCTTCTTGATCTCTTCCGCCAGCTCCGGGTCTTCCTCTTCCAGGGCCTCGATGATGATCTTCTCCGTTCCGCGGTCGACGTTGTTCAGGACCTCGACAATGGAGTCGATGCCGCCGGCCGAGGTGAAGTCCTCGCTGGCCAGGGTGGAGAGCTTGCGCTCGAGAACGCGCTCGACCTCGCGAAGAACGTCCGGCGAGGTGCGGTCCATCTGCGCGATCCGCTTGGCTACGTCCGCCTGGATCTGGTGCGAGAGGCCGCCCAGTATCTGTGCCGCTTTCTGCGGATCGAGGTATGCCAGTATCAGGGCTATGGTTTGCGGGTGCTCGCCCTGGATGAAGTTCAAAAGATGGCTCGGGTCGGTGCGCCGGATAAAGTCGAACGGCCTGACCTGGAGGGACGAGGTCAGGCGGTTTACGATGTCGATGGCTTTCTGGGTGCCGAGGGCCCGCTCCAGGACGTCGCGGGCGTAATCGATACCGCCGTTCTGGATGAACTCCTGTGCCATCATCATTTCCTGGAACTCTTGCAGAACCTTGTCCCGGTCTTCAGGCTCGATCCTGTCAAGGCGGGCTATTTCGAAGGTCAACTGCTCGATTTCGTCTTCACGCAGGTGCTTGAATATTTCCGAGGAAACCTCGGAACCGAGGGAAACGAGGAAAATGGCCGCTTTCTGGCGCCCCGTCAGTTGTGTCTTTTTCGTTTGAAGCATCTCTCACTCCATCCTACGGTCAGGTGGAACTCGTTTCCTATATTATCGGCCTGCACATCAAATTAACAGTATAAATATATCAAAGTCAAACCAAAATTAGGCCCCAGACGCTCCTTGCCGGGTGAAGAATGGGGGTCAGAGCCCCCCCTTGTCAGGAAGGGGGGGGGTCAGAGCCCCCGGGATAAGGGGGACTATTCCTCCGCCAGCCAGGTACGCAGGAGCTGGGCCACGTCGTCCGGCCTCTCCCGGGCCAGGTTCATGGCATTTTCCTGCAGCTCCAGCCTCGCACGCTCTTCCAGTGAGAGCTCCACGTCTATACCCTCCTCCTCCGCAGCCCGCAGGGCGGCCTCCCGCATGCGCTGCTGCTCCAGGGCAAGGGCCTCCTCCTTCGCCCTCCTCCGGCGCTCCAGCTCCTTGGTGATTGCGCGGAACAGGATAAAACCGATGAACAGCGAAATGACCCCGCTCAGGGCCGCCAGGAGTATCTTCTTGACCTGCTCTTTCTTCCTGAACTCGGCACGGAGGGACTCCCAGTACTTGCTGCGGTCGAACATGATGTTCTCGACCGCCACCTGATCGCCCCTGCCCTCGTCAAAATTGATCGATTTTTTTACGATATTCTCGGCCTTCTTCAGCTCCTCCTGCGACAGGCCGGCCTGGACCGGCTCCTTTGTCGGGTCAAGGTCGTATTCCCCGCTCGGCAGCTTCGGCAGGTTCTGGACGCCATCAATGGCGATGGCGACCGATACTTTCGATATGTCGTACGGATCCCGCTCTATCTTACGCGTGGTCTTGTTGACCGCGTTGTTCTTTATGTCCTCGCTCTTGCTGTACTTGGAGTACTGGTCGTCGCTGGCCTTGTAGCCCGGGGGAACGTTCCCCTCGGTGCCGGCCGGCCCCTCCGGGTTCCAGCCATGGCCCTGGAAGCGCTCCTTCGTGTTTTTCTCGGAAATGACCAGGTTGTCCTTTGTTTCGCGCTCGGAGTACGGAGTGGCCGGGTTGTCCTTCACCATTTCAATCGGGGTGTACTCCTCCTGCTCCTCCGCCACCTTGTCCCAGTTGAATTCCATGTTGAGCCGCAGTATCTGTATCCGGTCTGCAGAATAGATACGCTCCAGGCCGGCCCTGATATCCTTGAGCATCCTGACGCGCGCCCGCTCTTCCAGCTTGTGCCGGTACTCAAGGATGGTGTATTCCGTTTTCGCCTTGTCGAGCTCGTCGTCGAAATCAGATATGATATTTCCCGTTTCGTCCGTTACCGTGACGTTTTCCGGCTTCAATCTGTTGCCGACCGCCCGCGACACGAGATATATGATGCCTTTAATCTCCTTCTGGCTGAGCTTGTCATACCCCGCCTTTAAATGCACCGTGACCGCGGCCGTGTATGGAGTATCCTTTTCGGAGTAAATGCTCTCCTCGGTCATGGCTATGTCGATGTCAGCCTGCTCGATGTTCTCGAGCGACTCGATGTGCCGCTTGATCTCGTCCCTGAGGGACCGCATGAACTTCACGTCAAGCTCGCGCTCTGTCTCGGTCCACTTCGTCATGTCGAAGAGCTTCCACCCGGGGATGCCCTTGGGTATCATCTTCTCCTGCGCGAGCTTGGTCAGGATCAGGTCGCGCTGGGCGGGCCGCACCATGATGCTCGTCTGGCCGGAGGTCTGGTACGGGTATCCCATCTCTTCCAGCTTTTTCGTCACCTGCCCGAAATCATCCGCAGAGAGCTCGGTGAACAGCACGACATTGGGCTGGCCGCTTGAAACCGAGAAGAGAACGATAAAGGCCACCACCACGACGCCGGTTACGACGCCGATAATGATTTTTTTCGTCCGGTCGAGCTTGCCGAACAACTCCTTCATCTGGCCGAACAGTTTTTTTAAGAATTCCTGCATATGGTCCTCCCCAGGCCGCCAGGGGCACGGCTGTACCTGAACGTTATCACATTACGGGTAAACACAATGAGACATAATACACTTTAGCAAAACAAAAAAAAATGTCAATTAATTTTTCTAAAAATAATAATAAAAATATACATAAAAATTAATTGAATCAGGGGCGTTCCGGGTTGGATAAATATCAAACCTTCAGCATCACCCTCCCCCATCCCCTCCCATCAAGGGAGGGGTGAAGGGCCAACCTGTTACCTAAGGTTAATCAGCTCCCGGTACGCGCGGATCGCCTCGTCCCGCACCGCCTTGGTGAAGCTCATCGCGACTTCCGCCTTCTGGGCAGCTATCATGACCGTATGGATGTCCACCGATTCAGGCTCGTACATCATCTTCTGGGCCAGGTCTTCCGAATTCGTCTGCAGATCGTTCACCTTTCCCAGGGCTTTCATCAGGGCATCGGCAAATGATGTGGAAACATCATCATACCCCGGTTCGCGCTTCACGCTGTTGTCATAGTGAAGCGGGTGGGTTTTCTTCATCTCCACGATGTTGCCGATCGGTTCGCCGCTCAGGATGTTCATTATTGCACTCCTTTTATATCATTGTACCGCATCTCGATCTTGGACGCCAGCCCCAGGTCGTCGATACGGTCCCAGGTCCTCTCATCGCGCTTCAGGCAGAACCGCCTGGACAGTGTATGCGAAATATGGACTTCACTGCTTACTGCCGCTTCCCTGTACATGATCTACCTCCTTATACCCCGCCCCTTCCGATTTCAAGGGCCTTGTTGAACATTGCCTTCTCGTTGTTGATCATCTGCACGTTGGCCTCGTAGGACCGGGAGGCCGAAATCAGGTCCGTCATCTCCATGACGATGTTTATATTCGGCATCTCGACATACCCGGTCTTGGGACCTGTCTTGATGGCGTCGGGATGTGTCGGGTCGTATACGAGCCTGAACGGGGCCTGGTCGTCCTCGATCTTTACCACCCGTACGCCCTTTCCGATACCGCTCTCGATGCGGTTCGGCACTATGGGCGACTTGTAGTTGGGCCGTATGTTGACCGGCGCGAAGATCGCCCGCTTCCTCCGATACGGGCCGCCTTCGGGCGTGCGCGTGGTGGTTGCGTTGGCGACGTTGTTGCTGATCAGGTCCATCCGCAGGCGCTGGGCGGTGAGCCCGGTTGCCGATGTATTAAAGCTGTCGAACATTCCCATTCCGAGTCTCCTTTACCTAAGCCGTCCGCATGACAAACTTGAGCATCTTGAAATTGTTGTTCAGGCTGGTCGTGAACGCGTTATAGCGCATAAGGTTCTTGGCCGCGTCGACCATTTCCTTTTCTATGTCCACGTTGTTGCCGTCATTGCGGTACGAGGTGTTATAATCAAGGTTAATGCGCGAGCGCACCGTGGTAATGTCGCGGGGCACGAAAAACGGGATGTGGCGCTCGTCTGTCATCAGGGCCGGCAGCTTGTTCTCCTTCTCTTCCCTGTCAAGGATCGCCCGCTTCAGCTCGCTCTCGAAATTGACCTCGCTCCTTTTAAAGTGAGGCACGTCCACGTTGGCGATATTGTTGGCGATCACCTTTCTCCTGAGCGACTCGTTATCGAGCCCCTTTTCCAGGAGGTAGTTGGTCATCATCATCTTACTGTTCTCGAACATCTTGTGTCCTCGCTAATGCGGATTTACAGCCTAATAATCTCATCGGCGTAACAGTGAATACTTTAAGCTTTTTTTGCAACGGGACATAATTTTTTTTGCATTGGGATAGTTATCGCCATGCAGGAGGGGGTCAGAGCCTCGACTATTGCGACATCCTGTCGTAAGACGGAACTTTGCCATCCTGGCTCAGCCTCGTTTCCCGATTGTTGTCGGAATTTCGAGGATAGTTCTCGCCATATTTCGGGGTCAGAGCCCTGTTTCGTGCTTCGGAATATCCGTAATAGTAATAGCCCTCTTGATGACCATATTTTTTATTATGTTTATATTTATTTGCATTACTATCAACGCCATGAATAATAAAATATTTGAGCAGCGTCCAATTTTATTGTTTCGTTATTTTCATTCATGTAACCATGTAGCATATAACACATGAAAGGTACGGGCAATCAGTCCGGTCATACAAAACAACAATAACAGGGGGGGAACACGTGAAACATATTCTTTCGATGGGGTTTACCGCGCTCATTCTTCTCTTTGCATCGTCATCAGCAATGGCAATCGGCGTCGGCGTGTACGGCGATTTCCAGCGGGGCACAACAAGCTCCAGGACTTATTTTAATGTATCTTCGGACGATATAGGGGTATCGGGTGGTCTGGTCCTTGACACGAACGTGGCAAAAAACAATCTGTTCAATTACCGGGTGCGCCTGGGAGCGGGACAGACCTGGGCCAGCAAAAAACCGATTACGCGCGCAAGCCTTATCCAGTCATTCGGCGTCTCACCCGCTCCGCTTCGCGGTGATTTTGCGAGGTTCTGGTTCGGGCCGAGGATCGGACTCCACTACATAAACGCACAAATGACCAGCAGCAATGATATGGATATGATGATGCTCATGTCGATTGCGTCAGGGTTTCCGATGCTGTTTCCCGAGGAAAAAATCTTTATGAATGCCTTCAAGGCGGATATAGGGCTGGTGGTGGCCGGCTTCAACTTCAATTTTGGTGACAGATTCACCCTTTCCTTTGAGCTGGGCTTCGATTACGGATTCATGGTAGGCAAGGCTAAATACGCATCATCCGGCCAGAAGCTCGACGCCTCGGGCGAGGGGATAGAGGGCTTCGCTACCATGGCGGTCCTGTTCAGGATCAACGATACCTTCGCCGCAAAACCGGACGGGGCGTCAACTACCGACACCGGAAATAAAATCAAGATCGATATTCAGGAATAACAGCAAACCTGAACGCTTCACTTCCGCTCCGCATGGCACCATGCGGAGCGGAAGGGTTATGCACCCGCTTTTTTTCACTTTACTTTCTTTAACTAAGTGTATAGTATTACCATAATAATAATAGCGGACGATTTAATAGCACGGGAAGGGAAATACGTCTCTATCCCGGCAAAACCGCCTGTTTATTAAGAACTTTTTTCAATACATTTCGATCAAATATCTACCATGAAGCAGTGGAGGATTTTTCATGAAAAAGCAATGCAGTCTTTCCATACTGACCGGATTGTTCGTCTTGTTCACCGCGTCGTCCGCCTGGGCAGTCGGCATCGGCGCCTATATTGACGCAGCGGGCGGTGAAGGATACCGAAAGGTCAAGTCCCGCTCCCTCGAGGACAGCGGCGGCACGGCCACGAACTACGGGTTCAGGGCCGGCCTCGTGTTCGACACCTGCGTGGCCTGCGACAGCGCGGTCAGCTACCGGATGAAGCTCGGCGGCGGCCTGTTTCGTAACGACCTCCTGACCAAATCCAATTTCAACAGCCTGCACTGGAGCAACACGCTGGCGTTCGCGCTGGTGAAAAACGACTACGTGAAGTTCTGGCTCGGACCGCAGATCGGGTTCCAGTACTACCGGGGCAACGGCGACCGCCTGTTCATCGGCACCGAGAACCCGAACGCGGTGCTCTTCCTGAGTGGAACTGCTCCAGACTGGTTTTACCAGGGAATATTCAAAGAACGGAACAGGTACAGCATCTTCGGAGCTGACGCCGGCCTGGCCTTCGGCGTGAACATCAACCTTGGCGACTATGTGAGCCTGCTGTTTGATGCGGGCGTGACATACGGTTACCGCATGGGAACGCAGAAACGCGAGGTGATCGCAGCCATCATCCCCTACATGCCGTTCAACAAGTTCAACGACAGAATCACGGAGCACGGCATCGAGGGATATGCCTCTGTCGGCCTCATGTTCCGGTTCGTGGACACGTACCAATAGGCGGGGTTACGTAACGGAGGGCGGGGTCACGTGACCCCGCCTGCCAAATTATTCCCTACTCGTCGTAGCACCCGATCTTTCTCGAGATTACGATCCGCTGCACTTCCGACGTCCCCTCGCCGATGGTGAGGAGCTTATAGTCCCGGAAGAAGCGCTCTATGTTGTACTCCTTCATCAGACCGTACCCGCCGTGGAGCTGGACCGCCTCGTCCACAACGCGCCCCATCACCTCGGAGCAGTAAAGCTTGGCCATTGCCGCTTCCTTGCCGAAAGGCTTTTTCTGGTCCTTGAGATAGCAGGCCTTGTACAATAAATTGCGCGCGGCCTCGATCTCGGTGGCCATGTCGGCCAGCTTGAAGGCATTGACCTGGAACGTCGAGATCGGCTTGCCGAACTGCTTCCGCTCCTTGGCGTACTTCATCGCCAGCTCGTACGCGCCCTGCGCCCCGCCCAGGCCCATGGCCGCGATGGCCAGCCGCCCGTTGTCCAGGGTCTGCAGCATCTGGTGGAAGCCCTCGCCCCGCTTGCCCAGGAGATTTTCCTCCGGAACGCGGCAGTCATCGAAATAGAGCTCACCGGTGTCCGACGCGCGCCACATCATCTTTTTCGTCATCTTCTTCTGGGTATAGCCCTTCGTTCCGTTGGGGACAAGGATGCAGGAGACTTCCTTCTTGTCGCCTTTCGTCCCGGTGATGGCCTGTACCGTGCATACCCCGGCCATCTTGTTAGTCGAGTTCGTGATGAAGATCTTGCTACCGTTGATAATCCACTGCCCGTTCTCGAGCTTGGCGTTCGTCTTGCTCGCCCCGGCGTCGGAGCCTGCTTCCGGCTCGGTCAGGCCGAAGGAGGCCAGTATCTCGCCCTTGCATAGCCGTGGCAGCCACTCCTTCTTTTGCTTCTCGCTGCCGTAGTAGTAGATGGGTCCGATGCCGAGGGAGTTGCCCGCCGCCACGGTGGCGCCGTGCGATCCGTCGATCCGGCATATCTCCTCGACCGCGACGCAGTAGGACAGATAGTCCATGCCGGCTCCGCCCCATTCTTCCGGCACGTAAATGCCGAAGAGTCCGAGGTCCGCCATTTTTTTCGTTATATCGTAGGAAAACTCTTCCTTCTCGTCAAGCTCCTGCGCCTTCGGTTTGATCTCCTTTTCCGCGAACTCCCGGATGTTGTACCGGAGCATTTTTTGTTCGTCATTAAGCCAGAAATCCATAGTTATCCTCCCAATGTTACCGCCGTTGTCCCCGCATAAAGGCCCCCTCCGCCGGCAAGGTACTTTTCAGCTCCTTAAAATCACATGAATCGCAGAGACCGCAGAGACCGCGGAGGATTTGAGACGGTAAAGGTCAACATTGTGTCTCTGCGTTCTCCGCGTTCTCTGCGCTATTTTTTTTCTTTGTTGTGCGTACCTCAACCGGCGGAACGCCGCCCTAGAACGAGAACCCCCTGGGCAGTTGATCCGCCTTGGTCCCTTCGGGAACCCATGCAAGGTCAAGAATGGTATATGTCGGGTCTTTTTTCTGAAAAATCGGAACCACGCGCATGCCCATTTTCGGTTCACCGACCGCAAGGTAGCTGAATAAAATCGTGCAAACCCCGTCAAATTCAATGTTGATAAATTTGATCGGCTTATCCAGCAAATTGAAGGCCCCTGAGCGCTCGCACACCATAAAGGTATGGATCTTCGCTGTTTTCTTGGCCAAATCGGTCATGTCAAAGGGAGTCATCTTCACCAGGCAGTCCGGGCAGATGGTCCTGAACGGCTGATAGATCGAGCCCTTGTTTTCACATTTACCGTTGTCGCAGCGGGCCGCCATGAGCTTGCCCTGCGAAAGCGACTCGAAAAAGACGGCCTCTCCGCCGTAAGAATGCATGTGAATCATCGTCCGGGGATTGGTTATTCCAAGCAAGTGCCAGTCATCGTCCGCGTTGCGAATCGGCTGGCCCAGCTCAAGGTGGTGAAAGTCGCCTTTTATTTTATACTTGTTGTCTTTAACGGATACCTGTCCACTCATGCTCATAGTTCGTCCTCCTATGCGTCCTTTTTAATTAGATGATCGGGGTTCTGCAGAATTGTACATGTCACATGAGAACCGACACCGGCGTGGCTGATAGCCAGAGCCCGTTTCGCTCCCTTGACCTGAAGGTCTGTCCAGTCCGAAGGCTTCTGGCGGCCAAAGGCCTTCCACCTCTTTTCGTCGCCGTGTACTTCGGCCCACCTGTTCCACAGGTGGCACGCGATCTCGAACACCTGCATGATCCCGGTCGCGCCGACCGAGTGCATGCAGCCGATCAGGCCGCCCGAAAGGTTCGAGGGGAGCTTGCCCGGCTTGCCGGTCTTCGGGTTCGTGTGATAGCAGTCGCCCGATTCGACATAGTCGCGCCCGTACCCGTACGGACGGACTCCGATGTCCTCATAGGTCTGTATGTCGCTGATGGTAAAGGCGTCGTGGAGCTCTATCACGTCGAGGTCCTCTGTCGGATCCTTGATCCCGACCTGGTTGTATGCGTAATAGGCGGCCATGCGGGCAGCCAGGAATCCGGTGAAGCCCGGGTAGCGCTCGCCGCCAGGGAATTTCTTGCCAAGGTCTTTATACTGATCCTTGGTCTCGTTCGGCAGGAGAGGGATTTCCATGTCGCGCCGGTCTGCCGCGCGCAGGGTGTGCGAGCCGGCGGTGACCCATATACGCAGCGGCTTGTGCGGTGAATTTTTCGAAAGCTTCATAGCAGTCTCCTCGTCGCAGAGAATGCCGCAGGCCGCGCCGACGCTCATGACGCAGCAGTCCAGGGCGCGAAGGGGGAATGCCACAACCGGTGATTTGAGAACGTCATCCACCGTGATCTTCATCGGGGCATGGGCATAGGGGTTCATGCGCGCGTAGCCGTGGTGCTTGACCGCGATCTCTGCCATGGTCTTCCGGAAGGAATCCTCCTGCTTGCCGAAGACCTGCCAGTATTTCTGCGCCATAACTGCGTAGTATCCGGTATAGATATGGCCCATGGGACCTTCCCAGTCCTTGTCAGCGGCGCAGGAAATGTAAAAGTTACCTTCGTCCGTGGGGACCTCATCCATCCGCTCCCACCCCATGCAGAGCACGCAGTTTGAGTAGCCTGACGCGACGGCCTTTACGCCTTCCCACAGGGTCGTACCCCCGGTGGCGCCGCCCGTCTTAACACCGCAGTTGCCCAGGGGATCAAGGCCCAGGCGGTCATGGATGAGCGCTTCACCGAGCAATTGATCGCCGAAGTGGTCTGCGAAGTGCCCGTAGTAGCACGTATGAATATAGCTCTTCAGTTCCGCCGGTGACATATTGATCATCTCCGCCGCCTGGACGAGCGCGTCTACACAGAGCTCTTCCGTACGCTTGTCCGGAAACGCCCTGTCGAACTTTGACTGTCCGGCTGTAACAAGGTACACCGGCCTCATCAATTTTGGAATTGCCAATTGCTTGTCGCTGAATTTAATCATAAGCCAAACACCTCTTTTTTTAATCTTGTATGTTATTCTTGATTCTCTATAACGTTCCCATCCATGCCACCACCGCGTTTCCAGCGCTCATGCCGATTATCCTCTGGCGGGCCGGGTTAGACCAGTAGTGGATCGCATCTCCCTCGGCCAGGGGGATCCTGTCGTCGCCAAGCTCGAGCTCCACCTTGCCCTTGAGCACGCACAGGAGCTCCTGGCTGTTCCGAATGTTCTTCCGCACCGGGATCGACGTGCCTTTCTTTATCGTGAGTATCGCGGTATCGACGAGTGTGCGGTTGTCCGGCGAGAAAAATCGCTTGGTTGCGAACCCCGAATGGGGGATGTCGATTTCCGCCCAGTCCGCCCTGCGTATCACCACGAACCGGTCCTGCTTTTCAATCTGGTTCAGCACGTCTCCCGCGTTAATACCGACTGCCCCGCAAATGTTCCGGAGCGTTTCGACCGAAGGCGAGTTGACATTGTTCTCGATCTGGCTCAGGAACCCTTCTGAAATGCCCGCCCGCTCAGCCACTTCCTTCATGGTGAGCTTGAGCTCTTTCCTTCGCTTTCTGATTATTGAGCCGAGGTTCATCATACCGTCCTGAAACCGGCCCGGATGCGGGCTCCGGCAGGGGATTTGTAAATATTTTCCATTATGATATATTTAGTTATTGTTAATATTTACAATAGATAAATATTTACTATTTACGTCAAGCAGAAATAATGTAATATATTAAAACGTGCGGATTTTTTTAATAAGAATATGCTTGTTATATATGAGCGTGAACTGCTCAACGGCCTCATCCCCCATTCCCCCTTCTCCCCGCAGGAGAAGGGGGTTGCCGTCCATCCTCCCCCTCTCCCCATGGGAGAGGTTTTAGTCAGGAGGTCGCAACAGCGAGCGCGGACAGGA
>Ga0116148_1005122_pt1 | contig 11096 bp, 7 predicted proteins | sample AD_UKC055_MetaG_FD_89786 | JGI IMG/M metagenome (GOLD analysis project Ga0116148, IMG submission 89786) | Active sludge microbial communities of municipal wastewater-treating anaerobic digesters from USA - AD_UKC055_MetaG | ecosystem: Engineered > Bioreactor > Anaerobic > Digestate | place: USA... | reverse complement strand
ACCTTAGGACAAGTATAGGCAAAGGGCTCAATACCCAAAATACCGCGTACTGCATTTTGCATTAATAATTGACTGGGTTTTTTACTATCACCAATCAGGCCTTCGCTATCTGCTCCCGAAACATTAAAATATCGTAAAATCACATAAGGCAGATCATAACGCTCCCCATACCATTTAATCATTTTTTCAACCATTAATTTAGATTCTCCATAAGGATTAGCGGGATTTAGCGGGTGGGCTTCATCTACCGGAAGATATTGACTCTCGCCATAAACAGCACAGGTAGAAGAAAAAATAAAGGGGATAGGGTCATGACGTCTCAACTCCTCTAATAAATTTAAGCTGCCAATAACATTATTGTAAAAATAAAGTTCGGGCTTAGACATTGACTCATCAACCAGACACAGAGCGGCAAAATGTAAGACCCCGTCAAGATTATAATGATTAAATACTGAGGCTAAATCCTCGGGTGAAGTTAAGTCTCCGCGGATAAAAATTAAATCTCCCCGGCGAGCTAAAATATCTAGCGGCTCCTGCCACCCCCGATATAAATTATCAAAAACTACCACCCGGTAGCCTTGATCTAGAAATAGCTTAACAGCATGAGAGCCAATATAACCTGCCCCGCCAGTAATAAGAAGGGTCGGCCGAGCCATATTAATTTTCTAAAATTGCCTTAATGCGCCGTACGCCAGCACTGCTGCTCTCTTCTTTAATAATTCGGAAATGGCCCAATTCTCCAGTATGCTGTACATGAGGGCCACCGCAAATTTCCTGACTAAAAGGCTGATCACTGCCAATAGTATATACCTTGACTCTGTCCCCATATTTAGCGTCAAAAATACCCATAGCGCCTGCCTGGCGCGCTTCCTGAAGCGACATCTCTCTACAGGTAACTGGCAAGTCCAGGACGATCTGTTGATTAACTATATCCTCTACTCGCTTTATTTCCTCGGGGGTTAATTTATTAGGATAAGAAAAATCAAAACGTAAACGTTCTGGCGTAATATTGCTGCCCCGCTGGTAAACCCCCTCTCCGAGCACTTGCCGCAAAGCCTGCAATAAAAGATGCGCCGCAGTATGCAGCCGAGTAGTAGCCAAAGAATTATCCGCCAATCCTCCCTTAAATTTACCGGCAGCCGCAGTACGGGATAATTGTTGATGCCGGCTCATTTCTTCTTGAAAGCCAGCTTCATCTACTGTTCCGCCCCGCTCTTGGGCTAACTCTTTAGTCATTTCTAAAGGGAAACCATAGCTTTGATAAAGCATAAAAGCATCAACACCACTAATAAGACGACTATCGCCAACTAATCTGGCAAACTCTTTAAGTCCGCGGTCTAAAGTATGATTAAACTTATTAATTTCTTTAGTAATCTCGGCAATAATAAAATCATGCCGTCTTACTAATTCAGGATAAGCTTCGCCCATCGTAGCAATAATTTGCTCAACGACACCGCTTAAAATTGCTGAAGCTGGTATGGGCCAATTATATACTAAGCGGACAGCCCGCCGAATCAAACGTCGCAGGATATAACCCTGGTCCTTATTGCTAGGTGTTACTGCCTTTTCATCAGCTAATAAAAAAGCACTAGCCCTTAAGTGGTCAGCAATAATTCTAAAAGTCCTAGCCTCATCAAGATACGAACGGCCGCTTACTTTTTGTAAATAACTAATAATTGGCTGGAATAAATCACTTAAATAAATATCTGATTCATGATTTAACACGGCTAGCACCCTTTCTAGTCCTAACCCAGTGTCTACATTGCGTTGTTTAAGGGGCACAAAAGAACCATCAGGCTGTTCATTATAGGCCATAAAAACATTATTCCAAATCTCTACCCATGCCGGATCAGCTGGATCAAATGCTTCGGGCACTGGCTCAGGACCAGTCCAATAAAAAACTTCAGTGTCCGGACCGCAGGGCCCTAAATGGCTAGCCAGACCCCACCAATTATCTTCTTTGCCTAATTTAGCCAAACGTTTATCTGGCAAACCCGCTTGCTGCCACAACTCGTAAGAACGGCGATCAAAAGGAGCATCGGCATCGCCAGCAAAAACGCTAGCCGCGAGATGATCGGCTGGCAGTCCCAGCCACTGACTAGCGGTCAAAAATTCCCAGCTCCAGGCAATGGCTTCTTCCTGGAAATAATCACCCAACGACCAATTGCCCAGCATCTCAAAAAAAGTTAAATGAACCATATCGCCAACCCGGTCAATATCGTCAGTGCGTAAGCATTTCTGAGCATCAGCCAGCCGCCGTCCCAAAGGATGAGGCTCACCCAATAAATAAGGTACCAAGGGCTGCATACCAGCAGTATTAAATAATACCGAAGGGTCATTATCTGGAATAAGAGAAGCGCTAGGAATAATAGCGTGATCCTTGGACCTAAAAAAATCTAAAAATTTTTGCCGTAATTCTTGGGAAGTTAAATTCATATTATTCAATCACAAACGGCTAGCGGAAAAGCAACCGCCAGCCGCTGTAAATACAATATTATAACAATATTATTCAGCTAATAAATCTGCAAACTGCTGTTCAATAACTGGTTTATCTGTTTCCTGGGCCTGGCTTAACAAATTATTTACTGTCTCACGCGCTAAATCGGTTTGACCTGAATCGCGGTAAATCATAGCTAAAATATACAGAGCGTTAACGTTGCTCTCGTCGCTAGCTAATATACCTTCCACTAGTTGCTGAGCCTGAGCTCGTAAATTAGTGGCCGAATCGGTTTCCTTTTTAGCCCGTTCATTTAATAATTGCGCTAAAGGCAAAACATAATTAATAGCCCCGCCAGAATTATTAACCGCCAACACCAAGTCCTGAGTAGCCTCCACTGGCTTTTCAACAGCCTGATAAAGTACTGCCCGGTAATAATAAGCTTCAGCCCAATCTGGTTTTAATTCTATCGCTTTCTGATAGCCACTGAGCGCCTCCTCTACTAATTTATCCTTAGTTTCCTTGTCCTGCGCCTGATAAGCCTGAAGAACTTTTAGTTGAGCTATTTTGGCATAAGACCAAGGATTATTAGGATCAAGTTCACTTAGCTTTTGGTAGCCCGCCATAGCCCCATTAATATCACCAATTGTTTCATAAAGCAGGGCCGCCATTTTAAGACCAGCTGGCTGATTATTTACTAGCTTGCTAGTCTGATCCAAAACTGCCTTGGCTTGCTGAACATAGGATTGAGCGGCAGTTTGAGCTTCCATCGCTGGAGTACCGGTAGCAGCCATGGCTCCTTGTGCTAGTTCATTAGCCTTTATCCAAGATAATTGAGCTAAGCCAAAACTATACATTTCCCGCCAGGGAGCTAGATTATAGGCTTTGGACATAGCCATCATTTGCTGGTCAGTAGATTGACCCTTAAGTGATTGAGCCGCTAAAATATCAGCAGTATAAATCTTTACTCCATAAGCCAAGCTAGCTAACAGAATAATAGCCACTGCAATAAAACCCACAGTCCAGGCAGCGCTACCCCGTTCATCGGCCTTGCGCCAATAAATAACAGCCTGGCGGCGAGGCCAATTATAAGTAACCACCATAAGCAAAACCCATAGCAAACCAAAAATTAATAATAAATTATTGCCCACTGGAATAAAGAGACCACCGGCCAACATAACGATAACCGCCGCCCACAAGCTAATTCCCAATTTAAGGTCAGCAGTTGGCAGTTCCATCTTAGACGAGAGCAGACGCCGTCCGGCTAAAATTAACCCCAATAACAAACCAATAATAATTAACAAGGAACCAAGTCCACCGACAATAACTAAACTTTCCGCCAACCAACCGGCCGGTATATCAAAATCAAGGTTCCACAATGCGGCCCCATTAAAATCAGGGCCCTTTAAGCGGCTAAAAGCGCTATTAAAACTAGCAAGACCATTACCAAAAATCGGCCGCTGAGCTAAACTCGCCCTGGCAATCTGCCACGAATAACTTCGAGATAGGCTAACCTCACTGGGTAAATCTATTTTCGGCCGCCCAATATTGCCAATAATCAACAAAACAAAACTAATAATTAATATCCCCACTGTCAGTCCTAGCTGTAAATGGCTGAATTTAAGAAAATGCGATAAAACAAAAATTAAAACAATCAATAAACCCAAAATAATCACTGGCCAGATATTAAATGATCCCAGAATAACTATAGCCGCTATATTAGCTAATATAGTAAGCACTAACCAAATATTCCACCACAACCGGCCATTTTTAGCCGAAGATCGTTCACAAAACTCCTCTTGACTACCCAGAGCAACAATAAAAAATGGTAAAGCCGCTGCTAAAAATAAAGCTAGATTAGATAGAGAGCCAACAGGGTTAAAGCCAATAGTCTTGGTAAAACTTAAAGGAATAATATAGAACCCTAAAAGTTGGCACAAAGAATAAATGGTAATAAAACTAAAGCTAATCAAAATTGCTAACCACGATGACCGCCTTACCCTGGAAGACCAATTATTAACAGCCAAAAAATATAATAAAATAAGAAATACTAAAAATACTAAACTGCGCATCGGCTGGCCATAACTACCCAAAAAGCTGGCACGCCAGGAGGGGCTCCAAAAACTAGCAATAGCGCTAACAGCTAAAATAGCCAAAGCTAACCAATCTAATTTGCGCCAGTGCCAAATTAATGTTCCATCTTTTATTACCTTAATTAGCCACACTGCCCAACCAACAATAACTAAGAAGCCTAAAATAAATAACTTGTCTAGACTAGCGCCTTGCCAAGAAATGTTAATAAAAAATAAGGGCAAAATAAAAAAAGTAAGGACCAACACCAAATTAATTACTCGTTCCGGCCAAGCAATTTTCGATGTTCGCCTTAACAAAGATGAATTTGTACTCATAGTCATATACTTAAAATTACTATAATTATTTTAAACAAAAATATATAAATCTTAACCTGACTCCACCGTCACGTTAATTGTAATTGTAGTTTAACAAAAAGAATCGGATAAAGCAATAACTCCGCCACCCAAAAGCTTGTCCCCCTCATAAAATACAGCGCTCTGCCCAGGGGTAACTGAATGCTCTGGCCTGGCTAGCTCTACTCGCCATTCTCCTTGAGCTCCCCTTGTTAATCGACAATCAAGCGGCTGATGATGATAGCGGATAACTACCTGGCAATCAACAGACCGCCGCGGCCGTCGGCCTGAAGACCAAAATAATTGGGAAATAAAAAAATTATTAGTTAGTAGCTGGGGATCGTCAATATTAGATGTAACTAATAAAGTATTAGATAAAAAATCATAACCCCTGACATAATAAGGGCCAGAGCCACCAACCTTAATACCTCGCCTTTGCCCAATAGTATATAGGGGCAAACCCTCATGCTCTCCGATTTGGTGGTCGGCGCTATCAACAATCGGGCCAGGCGTAAGAGGCAAGTAGTGCTTCAAAAAATTAGACAAACCATTATTAATAAAACAAACCTCCTGGCTGTCTTTTTTATTAGCCACTGGCAGATGATAATCCTTGGCTAAATCTCGCACCTCATTTTTAGTCAGGTTGCCCAAAGGAAAATAAAGACGGGCTAAATCCGCCTGGCTGAGCTGATATAAAAAATAAGACTGATCTTTAGCTTTGTCTTTAGCTCGCCATAGCTCATAGCGCCCAGAGTCTTTAATAAGCCGGGCATAATGACCGCTAGCTACGGCATCAAAACCAATCTGGTTGGCATAGCGAATAAGGCGCCGAAATTTAACTTGCTTATTACACACCACGCAGGGATTAGGAGTCGCGCCAGAGGCATAAGTAGCTAAAAAATAATTAACCACTCGCCGCTTAAACTCTTGAGCGCAATTTAGGGCATAAAAAGGAATACCCAGCTGCCGACAAACAGCCTGAGCGTCAGACCAAGGCTCTTTCTTGGCTTCTTGGCCACCAGAACGGTAATAATCGCCAGGCCATAATTCTAAATAAACACCAATAACTTCATGCCCCTCCTCTTTAAGCAGTTGGGCAGCCACTGCTGAATCAACGCCTCCCGAAAGAGCGACAATAATTTTTTGTTTTCTACCTCGTCGTTGAGCTACTACCATATTATTTTCTTCCACCACCTGGCAAAAAATTATGATATAACGGTTCGTAAATATCCTCACCGGGGTCTAACCATAGTTCAGAAGAACAATCATAATTAGTAAAATGTAAATCCTTAACTCCGCGGATAATAACCGCCGGCGTCTGCTCAGCACACTCCCCCATAACATATACAGCGGCAGTTGCTAAAGAATCAACAATATTAGTTTGAGAAATTTTCATAGGCCGACCAAATAAATCTAACTGACCACGATAATCTCGGAGCGGATAAAAACCAGCGCAAGCAAGGCCAACACCCACTACCCCCCGCCGCAAAGGCATAGAACGGCTATCGGTTAAAATTAAGCCAAGATTAGACAAATTATAATGATGAAGTAAAATATTACGCCAGTCCCTATTAATTTTTTCTGGTTCTGACGGCAATAAAATATAATGAGACGCTGCGTTGCTTTCATCAATACCCGCCGAGGGAGCTAAAACATGATTTTTAATAGTCAAAATAGCATAACCATGGGGCACCATTTCCCGCGGCAAATAATAATCGGCCTGACTAATAATCAATTGGTCTTTATCCTCCACACTGCTAATAGCTACGGCTCGTCCCTCATAAAGACTAACGATTTTAGAAGTAATAGCCAAAACATCGCCATCTTGAAGACCACCCATACTGTCTAAACCTTCTATTAGGGCGCCCAGAGAATCATCTTGCGGCGGTTGAAGCCGCCTAGTATGAACAGCGATTAATTCCATAATTATAGCTCATTATTAGCAATAGCCCCTCTAATTAAGGCCATAAGGTCATAATAAAATTCCAAATTATTCAAACTGGCTAAACGGCAACCTAATGGCTCTTGTATTTTATATAAATAATGTAAATAGCTCAACGAATAGCGCCGCAAAAGGGGCAAGCGAGATTGAGGATTAATCGGCTCATCTAATTGGGCAAATGAACTATTCCTAATATTTTCTACTCGGTAAAACTCTCGCACCCGGCCCGTCTCGTCAAGAAAATGCCTGTCAGGTTGCCAAAAAAACAATCGGCCATGACGGCCTTCTCTAGTGGGGATAACACAATCAAACATGTCTATGCCTCGCCTAACCGCTTCCACAATATTATCAGGATAACCCACTCCCATTAAATAACGAGTCTTGTCGCGAGGCAAAAGAGGCTCCAGCCATTCCAATACTTCATACATCTGTTCCGCCGTCTCCCCGACAGATAGCCCTCCAATATTATAACCGTCAAAATCCAAGGCTACCATATCTGAAAGACTTTGTTCTCGCCACTTACGGCTGACCCCGCCCTGAATAACTCCAAATAATAATGGCCTGGGCTGAGGTAAATTAAGATAATGGGCTTTAGCTCTCTTAGCCCAGTTAGTGGTCCGTTCAACCGACTGGCGAATTTTAACTAAACTGGCCGGCAAAGCTAAACATTCATCTAGCGCCACCGCAATATCAACCCCGCAAGCCACCTGCATATCTAAAGATGCCTCAGGTGTTAGATAATAACGACGACCATCGCGTGGTGAACTAAAATATACCCCATCAGCGGTTAACTTAACTAAATTATGGCTGTGTACCCGCCGACCGGTTAAAGAAAAAATCTGGAAACCGCCGCTATCAGTTAAAATTGGACCATTCCAGTCCATAAAATGATGCAGTCCGCCAACCCGCTTAAAAGCCTCAATACCCGGATTTAACAGTAAATGATAGGTATTAGCTAAAATTATTGGCGCTCCAAGTTCCCGTAATTCTTCAGTCGCTAAATGTTTGACCACTCCTGAAGTAGCCACCGTCATAAAAACTGGGGTCTTAACCTGGCCATGAGCTGTCGCTAAAAGACCCAGCCGAGCTGCCGACTGATTAGATTGCTGCTTTAAAGTAAACATCAACAATAATTAATTTTTAATCTTTTTAACCGCTAAATACAAAACCTCAGGCTGCTCTGGATCAACTAACAGCGCCTTACCGGCTCGACTAGTCGGTAGTTTCTTAGTAGACCAAGTCTTGCCTCCGTCTAATGACCGATAAAAAGTAGTATTGGTCACATAATAAATCTCTTGACTATTACGAGGATTAATGGCTAAGGCGTTAATGATCGTTTGACTCTCAGGCGTCAGTAATTCAATCTTTGTCCAACTATCTCCCAAGTTAACAGACTTAAAAAGACCATAATCAGTAGCTAAATAAGTGACTGGCTGATCTTCTAAAGAAATTGCTAAATCACGAAATTGGTTGCCAATCTTAAATTCCTCTAAGCTTTTATTAATATTCTCCCAGGTTGCTCCACCATCGGTAGTTCTAAATAGTCCTTTGCCGGCAGTAGCGGCAAACATCAAACGGCTGTCTTTCGGGCTCATAACAATGCGTTTTATGGTATTATTAAAGCGCTGGACGACTTGCCAAGTTGCTCCTCGATCATTGCTCTGTAAAATATCACCCCGCGAGGTCCCTAAAAAAACTACTCCAGAATTATAATGATCAGTTAATAAACTAGTAATAACCACATCAGGCGCATTATCATAATAAACTTGTTTCCAGCTGCGGCTACAATCTTCGGAACGCAATAAACGATTGCCCGAGGCAGCAAAAATTAAACATTTATTATAATAATCAATAGCCACAGCCCGAACATTAATGCGTCCCAAGCTAGTAGCAATTTGCCAATTCTGCCCCCCATCATAAGTAAAAGCTAAGCCATTATCTACACTGGCCAAATACAAAGCCCGATGGTCACTAGGATCCATAACAAGCATATTAGCATCTAAAGAGGCAATACTTCCCGGATGACCGCTGTTACTGGGAATCAAACTCACTGACTGCCAATTGTCGCCACGATTGCCACTACGAAAAACCCCACCAATATCGGCTTGGCTAGTTGGTTTATTAATAGCCGAACAACCACTAAGGCCAATTAGCAAAATCAGCCCCAGAAATAGATAGCGACCATGTTGCCATAAAATAGACATATAGTTTATGCGCCAACCGCTAAGTTATGAAAAACCAAGTTGGGAGCAACATTGGCTGTCAGATACTCGCGGGCTGCGCCTAAATTAGTAAATATTTTTAATAATACTGACAAAGATAAAACATCAGCGGCCTTTTCTAGCTCATCACGCAAAAACCAGTGTTGAATTAAGGGTAATTGATCTTGCTTAATCAATAGCAAGTCTCTAATAAGCCCCAGCCAGATCTGCCATAAGTTCCATTCTGTCTCCCCGGCCGAGATAGCCACCGAAGGATAAACTTGACGAAGATAAGCTAGACGATCAGCTAAAACTGGACTTGTTATTAATTGTAATAGAATTTTAGCGGTCTGACAATAATCTTGAAACAACTCAGGCTGTTCCAAAAACCGAATTGCTAAATTAGGCCGACCTAAACAAACTTGAGCTAAATTTTTAGCTAAATCGCGATTAGTTCCCCAATCATTAACTAGATGGTCATAAATTAAATCAGCCGCCACCGGATAAAATCTAAACACTTGGCTACGGGAAACAATGGTAGCTGGTAAAGCAGATAAATTCTCTACCAAAAAAATAAAAAGCGCCTGAGCTTGGGGCTCTTCTAAATTTTTCAGTAAAGCATTAGCCGCTGGTTCACTTAACTGGTCAGCGTGGCGAATTAAAGCCACCTCATAATTATTAGCTAATGATGATAAACCAACTTTATCTAGAAGCTGGCGCACTTGATCAATACTAATTTTTTGCTTATCCGGCAGGACATCCAATTCATAAAAATCTGGATAAATACCGCGAGCTGTCTGCCGGCAAGTTTCACACTGTTCACAGGGCCAATCTGACCCTGCTTGGTCACGCCGTTCACATACTAAAGTGCGCATAAAATTCTTGGCTACCATCGCCTTGCCTACATCAGCTGGACCAACTAAAATATAACTTTGCGCTAATTCACGCGAAGCCAAATGAGCAGCCCAACACCGAGTAACCCGCTCATTACCAATATGAAGCCAATGAAGCTGATGGCCTTGAATTTCCATATAGCTATTAGATTATCACGGGTCAAGCTAATTGGCAAATAATTAAAACTCCTCTAAATTAGGCCGAGCCAGCTCATACATCGTCTCTACCTGGACAGCGTTTAGGGCGCCTTGCCATATTGTTAATTCATCAAGTTCAAATGGCCAATTCTCTTGTTCTATGGTCAGAGAGGTCAACGGATTATTAAGCCACAGCGCCTCGCCCTGCCAATAAAGACGACCATCTAAATATAAAGATGGACGATAAGCATAAGAATCATAAACTAAAACTGTCTGATGCCACTTGGCATCTTCAATGCGGCTGTCTACGGGGTACCATCTGCCACCATTATAATAAATACCCGCGCCCCAAGTACCAACCACCATTCCAAATAGTGCTTGACCGTTTAGGTCGCGTAAAACAATACCACCTCGACTCTCGTTAGGGTATGAGCTACTATGCCACCATAAAGATAAAGATACATCTTGGTTATTAATGACCGGAGACAATGTAGTCTGCGGATCATTAGGATGTCCTATCCGTACTCCCAAATTAAAAGGACTGTATACCCAACGACCAATTGGAGATAAAGCAGCGCGCTGTAAATTATCATAAGCTATATCGCCATCACCATCATCAAAAGCCCAATAATAAACAGCGACTGGCGCAAGTTGCTCAGGACGATTAAGTCGCGGGCTTAAAGGTAAAGACAATTGCTGAAGACGACGCACCTCAGCTGGGCTTAAAACCCGTTGCCAAATTGCCAGTTCATCACGGTCAATGGGCCAATTCTCGTCAGCTAAATCCAGCCTAGTAATCATCCGCGGTGGATTATAGTCAGCGGCCATCGTCCACTTTAATTGCCCATCAACATATAGTTTAAGCTGGTTATTCTCTTGACTTGCCACTAAAAGATGCCAATTAGCATCCTGCGGCAGAACATCTAAAATAATATAATACTGGCCATAATGCCAAAATTGGACTGACCCCATTGCTGAAGGAGTAAGTCCAAAGATGATCTGGCCATCCGCACCCACGAGATACTCATGACCTCGACCTTCATTAGGATAAGAAGCGTT
>Ga0116148_1005119_pt1 | contig 11103 bp, 8 predicted proteins | sample AD_UKC055_MetaG_FD_89786 | JGI IMG/M metagenome (GOLD analysis project Ga0116148, IMG submission 89786) | Active sludge microbial communities of municipal wastewater-treating anaerobic digesters from USA - AD_UKC055_MetaG | ecosystem: Engineered > Bioreactor > Anaerobic > Digestate | place: USA... | reverse complement strand
GGCGGGGCCGTGGTGCTTTCAAAACTTTCGATAAAATTATTGCTGCTGATTGGGTTGCAGTCGGCTGTAAAGTTAACAGGTCCTGCCCAGCCACTCGAAGCCCCGGAGCAGACGGTTTTCACATAAGCCTGATAGCTGGTGCCTTCACTCAGCCCGAATATGGTATATGGGTTTGTTGTAATGTTGTCGATAAGAGTACCGCTACCCTGAGTAAACCCACTCAGTCCATACTCAATCTGCCACAGGTTGCCATTGGATGTCCAGCCCAGGTTAACCGACTCGGTTGAGGTACTGAATACCTGAAATCCTGTAGGAGTATTACAGGTAGGTGCGTTGTCAACCACAATCTGGTCGATTACCACACCAAAGCCATAGCCTGATTGGGCTTTGAACCCGATATAGTATTCCGACCCTGTATTGGGCAATTCAATGGTTCGCTGTGTCCAAGCAGTTACCGCGGTAGTGTACGAAGCGAGTAGAATCCATTCGCCGCTTGCGCTGGTCTTGTAATAAACCCATAGTTTGTCCTGATCGGTATCCCAGTTGTACTGAGCATGCCAAAACTTGAGGCGGGGATTCGAAACTGCCGAAAAATCAAACGCCGGACTTACCATAAAAGTTTCGTTTCCGTCGTAATTGGGACTCGAAAAAAGGGCATTCCCACTTCCCGAATAGGGTGCCGATGGGCTGCCCGAAAAGCCCCCGTAAGATACAACCCAATTTGCAGATCCCGAAATATATTCCTGAGACCAGGCTGTTGGAAAGCTACCCGAGTCGAACGATTCGGTATAAGGAAAAGTGGAAATTTGTGCTTGTGATAGCGTCGAAAGGCAGATGCCCGACAGTATGAGAAATACGATTTTTTTCATAATCAGATTCTAAAACATTCTAACGCAGACCACCTCCATTTGGCTGCATCAAAAAACCGTTAAAGTTAAATATTTTTTTAAAGCAATTCGCCGACTTTTTCAGGTGATTTTTCCTGATGGTAAACATCAATGGCGACTACAATGGCAAAGAATGCCCAAAATGGAGCCGAAGCCTTATCTGTATCCAGAAAATTATTCATCAAACCATGAATAAAGTAGGTTGTCATGCCGCATATAATGCTGACAATGAGCGTTTTGGTTTTTGGGTCTTTGAGCTTGTAATAAAGTCGTATCGAAGTGAGGTAGAAAACAATTACAATCGCCAGCATCGAAAGCATTCCGAAAATGCCCGATTCCGATAGAGGCCCCAAATACTCACTATGCGCATTTCCCATGTCCCCGGCATTGGTACTGATTATGGTTTTTTCGTAGGAGAACTGATAGGGTGCATATTTAAACTGATAGGTTCCGGGCCCGAAGCCAAACAGTGGTTTTTCCTGAAACATGCGGATAGCACAGTTCCAGCGATTGATACGTTCCAGGTTACTGGCATCGGTGGCAACATTTGAAATTGATTTTACGTGTTCCTGTAAATTTGTTGATGAATCTTGTTTGTTCTGTTCCAGATTCATCATAATCTGACCCTGATACAGTATAAAAAGTGTTCCAACTATACCTGCACCAATAAACAGTGTGCGGATTTTTACTTTTAATTTCAATAAAACAAACAAACCCATCGCAGCAATAAGTCCAACCCAGGAAGCTCGAGTATAACTGAAAACAATCGCAACTACAAAAAGACCCAAAACGCCAAGACTGATTATTCTGGTTATTTTTCGACCCGTTTTGTCGAGAACCATTCCGGCAATTATCGGTATATACATGGCCAGCAATGCACCGTAGGATGTGTGGTCATTAAAAAAGGGTGTCATTACAAAATTCGAAGATTTTTGGTCGAAATAGTGGGGAGCGTGCCTGACTAATGTGTAAATGATTACAATAATAAATGGAACAATATAAAACCAAAACGATTTGTAAATATTGGGTTTATTTTTAAAAACCTGTGTGAGTAAAAAGTAAAACGGAATAATGAACCAGAGTTTTACCATTAAATATTTTAGCGACACCAGTGGCATACTGCTTGTAATGGTAGTAATGGCAATCCATCCCAGATAAAAATACAATACCTTGCTTACAGGATGTTTCAGTATGTTTTTATCGAAATCACGGTCACGGATTTGTTTCAGAATAAAAATCAGTAATATCAGAAAAAGCAATGGCTCTGTGGGAAGTGCCATGTCGAAATCAAGGCCGGGAAGAAACTCTTTTAACGGGACGGAGAGAGGGACCAACGCAAACGATAGAATTAACATTTTATCGAGCGCAAAGAGCGAAAATAGTAAAAACAGAAAAACAAGGGGAATAGCGCTAAAAAGGTAAGATTCTGTTAAATATACTATGAGCCCGTTTGCTGCAACAAACAGCAACGATAAAATATAAAATGCCGTTATCTTCTTTTTAGACAGCACTCTTCCGGCTTTTTTCCCTGCGGCTTTCGATGATTGAAATGGTCAGCACCGATGCAAACAATGCACCTAAAACCGAAAACAATACGATGAGCCACCTCACGGGATACGACTTTTTATCGGCTGGATAGGGATGGGTAATTACATGGGCGAATGTTACTTCTTTTGTAGCATGCATATAAGCTTCATCATATTCCTTTTTAAAACGATGTAAATCGTTGATAGCATACCATAAAGTCGAGTCGGTTTTTTGATATTCAGCCCCAAGTTGCTTCCAGTTATCCAGCACTTTTCTGGCTTCATCAAGGCTGCGACCTTCGCTTACCGCTTCAGAGTAGACTTTTACCTGTGTTTTGTAATCCAACAGGTTGTTTTTTTGCCGGTATTCGTTGATTGTACTGGTGAGGCTGTCGATTTCATGCTGCTTGCGGTTCATGCTGAGCTGTTTTAGCTGTAATATTTCAGCGGCTTTTCCACGTAAGAGCACGAGCATTTTTTGCGTATAAAAAGAAAGAATCGAATCAACCATGTCGGAGGCCATCTGAGGATCGATGTCGGTCACCGTAATTTCGATGGCTTCATTTGGGGTTTTCTGAAATGTTACATTGCTCTCAAACTCATTGTTCATCAATGTCTTAAAGTGCGGATGTTTTGGGTCGATACCATAGTGCTCTGCCAGGTTGAAAGCATCAAAAAGTCTGAAACGGATATCTCTTGACTGTATAATTTCGAGCATCTGTTCGGTCTCTGATTCTTCCGAAAAAGTTGAAATATTGGCTGGGTATACAACGGCCACTGATTTGTACTTTGGTTTAATGATAAGCGGCGATGAAATAAACGTGCCGATGGCAGCCGCAGCAATGGCAACTATTAGTAGATGCCATTTCCATTTAAGCGACAGTTCGAAAAGTTTTTGAGTTCTGAAATACTGTTCCATAACATTATAGTTTATTTCGTAGTTTCCTTTTTTAGACAACAATTTCAAAGCCAGTTCCCGGATGCTCCGGGCTTGGCTTTTTTTTTTACTTTCACCATCAGTCAGCAGCAAGACAATTAACCCAAAAAGGAATGCTGACAGAGTACTAACCAAAACAATAAGCCATCGTATCGGATAGGCTTTCTTTTCGGGAATTTCGCCTTTACTGACAACATATTTATGTGGCAGATCCTGCTCAAGGTCTATTTTGGCTTCGGCATATTTGGCTTCTATTTTGGAAAGTTTCTTTACTTCTTCCTGTAACTGGTCACGAAGTTTGGTGTATTGACTACCATAGGTCGCAAGAACTTCAAGGCGCTTCTCGATTTCAGCTACCCCACGCATGTTGCCTTGTGCAAGGGCAACCGCAAGCTGATCATTATACACTTCACTCTGCGATTCAAATTCAAAAATTCCCAGTTTATGAATTTTTTGCAGCGTGTCCTGTATCCCCTGAATTCTATTTTTCAGATTATTGTATTCGTTTTCAACGAGCAGAAATGCTTTCAATGCTCGTTCCCGCTGCATGTTGTTTACCGTGCTGTCGTATAATGCGGCTATATCGTTGGCAATTGATGCAGCAATTACCGGATTACGGTCGTAAACATCAATCTTCACCGACATGTATTCGGTGCGCGTAACTTTTACATTTTTCTGATAATGCCGGTGTAGCGATGTAATGGGATAATCTCCGGTTTTGTCAATGTCGTAATGCTTGAATAAATCGTATTTCTCGATTATTCTATCGCGAATGGCCGACGATTGCAGAATCTGCATCATTTGCTCCACTTGCTCCTGCTCCCCAAATTTTAATAACTCTTTTTCGGCAAAGCTTTCCGACAACAGGCTCTGAGAAATCGAACCCGGTGAGGCCGGATAAAGAATAACTGTCGATTTATACTCAACAGGGATTAAATAACTGATTATAAGTGAAACCACTAAAGCAGCCAGCGAAACATACAGCAAAGGCAATTGTTTTTTAACAATAAACCTGAAAAGATTGTCCGTATCGAAACTGAATTGCTTTTCTTTATCGCTCATCTCAACATTCGGTACTTAATTTTGAATTGGGCAAAGTTATAAAAATAAAATTTGCCACAAAATGTAATTTCATTATTCAGTTCTTCGTTTTCGAAAGCTTACGAAGCAGACATCACAACGATGCATAACATTTTTAGCATTTGAAGTTTATGTTGTATCTTTGCAAAAAAATAGCATTAAGCAATGAGTAATTACTTCGAAGAACCCATTTGTAAAAATTGTATTGGAACCAGTCGAAATATTTTCAGAAAACTGAACCCCGAGGAGTTGGATTATGTGAATGCCCGTAAAACCTGTTCATCCTACCGTAAATCTTCTGTCATTTACAAAGAGGGACAACGAATCAGCGGGATATATTGCATTAACTCCGGTGTTGTTAAAATCTATAAAACTGGAGTGGCTGGCAAAGAACAGATTATTAAGTTTGCAAAGCCGGGCGATGTTTTTGGCTACCGGTCAATAATGAACGGCGAGCCGGCTTGCACCAGTGCAAAGGTACATGATGATGCGGTTGTTTGCCATGTTATTGCCTCCGATTTGTACGCATTACTCCGTAAAAATAACGAGTTTGCCATCGATATGCTTCAGTTGGCGTGTGCAGAATTGGGCGAGGCCAATAACTTTATAACCGATATGGCACAGAAAAGTGTTAGGGAGCGGCTTGCCGAAATTCTTATTTTTATTAAAGATGAGTTTGGTACAGACGCCGAGAATGTACTTAAGATAACGCTGACACGGGAAGAGTTGGCGAACCTGATTGGTACCGCTACTGAATCGGTAATCAGACTACTCTCTGAATTTAAGTCCGAAAACATTATTGAACTTCGTGGCAGACGCATTAAAATTGTTGATGAGGGCAAATTGCGTAAAATGGGCAACATGTAGGTTGATGCCCGGTTTCAAATGTCGTATGCAAAATCAATAGAGAAAATAATTGGCAGAGGATATGCTCCCGATTCCGAAGAAGCACTGAGATTGTATCAGGAAACCCCCTTGCCATTGCTGATGCATGTTGCCGATTCAATCAGGCAGCAGTTGCATCCCGGTAAGAATGTAAGCTGGATGGTCGATATGAATGTAAACATTACTAATGTTTGCGTGGTGCATTGTAAATTTTGTAATTTTTGTACCGGCATCAATAGTATGGATGCCTACGTTCTTTCGGACGAAGAATACCTCAGAAAACTGGAGAAACTTTTTGCGGCCGGAGGAAATCAGTTGTTAATTCAGGGAGGATTGCACCCCAATCTTCATCTCGATTTTTATACTTCGTTGTTTACGAGGCTTAAAAAACGGTTTCCGGAATTGAAACTACATGCACTCGGGCCACCCGAAATTGTACATCTGTCACGACTCGGAAAATTGAGCTTCCGCGAAACGCTGGTTGCTTTAATGCAATCCGGACTGGATTCTTTACCCGGTGCAGGCGCCGAAATACTGAGTAACAGGGTGCGAAAATTGATAAGTCCGGCAAAATGCTCGGCTGAGGAATGGCTGGCTGTGATGTCAGAGGCACATCAACTTGGACTCAGCACATCGGCAACCATGATGTTTGGTCATTTGGAAAGTATAGAAGAGCGAATTCAGCATTTAATTATGCTTCGCGATTTGCAATCGAAAAAGCCTGAAGGGGCTGCCGGCTTTTTGGCTTTTATCCCCTGGCCTTTTGCAATGACCAATACCCGTTTGCTGCGCGAGCATCCGTCTATTCAGCCGGTAAATGCTTCCGAGTACCTTCGTATGATAGCCATCAGCCGCATTGTTTTGACCAATATCCCCCATATTCAGGCATCATGGCTTACGGTGGGGCCCGAAACAGCAGCTCTTAGTCTGCGGGGCGGTGCCGACGATCTTGGGTCGGTAATGATTGAAGAGAATGTGGTTTCGGCAGCTGGTGTGCAATATACGCTGGATGCTTCAGCTATGAAAAAACTGATTGAGTCGAATGGTTTTGTGCCCCTGCTTCGCAATCAGCATTATCATTACCTCTAAAATCCGGGTTTTCTGACAGCATGATATATTTTTCGAAACATTTTTTGAATATTTGTTGAAATTTCCTGATATGCTGATTAATGGTGCTGAACTTTGGAAGGAATATGAACTGATCGATACGGGTAACTTCCGTAAACTCGAGCGTTTTGGTTCCGCAATAGTATCCCGTCCTGAACCTCAGGCGTGGTGGAATACCGCTTTACCCGAAAAAGAATGGGACAAATTGAGTCATGCCGTTTTTACCCGTGCCATCAGTAACGACGATTTGGGTCAGGGCGAAAAAGGAAACTGGAAGCTGATGAAAACCATGCCTGCTGATTGGAAAGTTTGTTTCACCCTGAACAACAAAAAGTTGTCGTTTCAGTTGGGAATGAGTGCTTTTAAGCATGTGGGCTTATTCCCCGAACAGGCTGCAAACTGGACGTATATCTACAATTCGGTATCAGCAATCCCTAAGCCATGCCGTGTGTTGAACCTGTTTGCATATACCGGCGGAGCGTCGCTGGTGGCAAGGGCTGCCGGAGCCGAGGTGTATCATGTCGATTCGGTAAAGCAGGTAGTAACATGGGCAAACCAAAACATGCTTGCATCCGGTTTAACCGATATTCACTGGGTTGTGGAAGATGCAACGAAGTTTGTTAAGCGCGAAGCTACCCGCGGAAGCCGGTATCAGGGCATTATACTCGACCCACCGGTGTATGGCCGTGGACCTGCCGGTGAAAAATGGACTCTTGCTCAACATCTCAATCCCTTGCTTGAATTATGCAGGAAACTTCTCGATTCCAATAACTCATTTATACTGCTCAACACCTATTCGCTGGGTATTTCGCCATTAATTACCGATAATTTAATCCGGTATCATTTTCCAGCTGCAAATCCCGAAAGTGGCGAAATCTATATCGCCGATGCAGCGGGAAGAAAATTGCCGCTGGGCGCCGTTACCCGGTTCAGAATTTAATCGACAGGTAATAATTATTGCAATAAGGTCTTGAAACATTTTTTTACCTCGACAATACTGTATATTTTTATCACAGTAAAAAATTCATTTGCATGAGCACAATTATTGCCCCCTCGATGCTATCGGCAAACTTTCTGAACCTATCAGCAGACATTGATATGATTAACCGTAGCGAAGCCGATTGGTTTCACCTCGATATAATGGATGGTGTGTTCGTGCCGAATATTTCGTTTGGACTTCCGGTGGTAAAGGCCATTAAAAAAGATGCGCATAAACCCCTCGATGTACACCTGATGATTGTGTCGCCCGAAAAATATATTCAGGCTTTTCGCGACGCAGGTGCCGATATTCTAACGGTTCATGTGGAAGCCTGCACACACCTGCACCGCACCGTTCAGGAAATTAAAAATGCAGGCATGAAGGCTGGCATTTCATTAAATCCACATACTCCGGTGCAGATGCTCGAAAATGTGATTGCCGATATCGACCTGGTGCTGGTGATGTCGGTGAATCCCGGCTTTGGCGGGCAAAGTTTTATTCAGTCGACCTACCGCAAGCTGGAATTGTTAGCGGAGTTAAAGCAATTCGACAATCCTGATTTAATTATTGAAGTGGATGGCGGAGTTACCCTCGAAAATTCTCCCGAACTGGTGAAAGCCGGAGTAAATGCACTGGTGGCAGGTAATACAGTGTTCGCATCGAAAAATCCTGTCGAAACCATTCGGCAATTGAAGCTTGTGGGATAATTTTTGGGGTAATGCAAGCAATAAAAGATAACAATTATCTGGACTTCAGAATGCAGGTGACAGAATACAGAAGGGGCATTCTTTTACAATTGTCAGCCTAAGTAGCGCAGCGGTAATAGAATTTGTCACTCTGACTAGCGAAACGTAGTGAAATGCTCATCGAAGGGTGAATCCGAAGACGTTTTCTCTCTAAACCCCTGTCTATGCTTCGATTAGCCTTCCGCTACGCTCCAGTACTCAGCATGACAGGGGCTTTATCAATCAGGTAACATTCATCTCTGGCTGAAATTACTAGTTTCTAGGAGCAGCGGGTTTCTCTCTCCCAACGAAATACCACCTTCTGTATTCTGACTCCTGTATTCTACCTAACTACTTTCCATTCAGAAATTCCTCTAGATAAGCATACCTCTCGGTAAGTTTTCCATCGCTGCAAATGGTACCCCGCATAATGATTCCTTTATCATCGCCACGAACAATAGCCGGAATCACTTCCTCAATAAAGCGTGCCCCAAACTCACCCGAAGCATCGCGCGGCAATTCGCCGGGCAGGTTATCTACAGCCATTACAGTAACATTGTTTTTGTCGAAAGCATTACATTCTTTCTGAGTTATCGGATTGTAGCCGTAAAAAGGTTCCTTTATGCTTGATGAATGTAATGTGGAAGGTATCGGGTCGATCAGATCGCAACTTACATCGGCAATCAGTTGAATGCGAAAGTCCGGAGCCTGATAGTCGGCAGGTTTTAAAAAAGCCGGTGAATTCTGATCCCAGAAATGGCAGGGAATCCAGATGTCGGTAACTTTCGAAAATGGGGTAAATGTTGATACAAACTCGTCAGGGTGTTTAAAGAAATACGGGAAATCTTTCCAGCCGCCGTCTTTGTGTTCCACATACTCATCAGCATCGATCTGACAAATTACAGGCTCGTTAAACTGTTGGGTAAGAAATTCTTTCGCTGTAACCATTTTTAATTTCAGCCCCGAAAGAGTCTCCATGGCACCCATTCCAACGCGACCTTTGCCTGTGATAAGAATTTTCAGGTTTTTCGCCAGTGTTACATGCTTGAGTTCTTCCATCATTTCGCTGCGGTCGAAGCACTCTACGGCACGCTTCAGTTGGTAGTCTCCGGTGCGCAATCCCCATCCCAGCATGGCATTATATGCGCCAACTATTCCGGCCCAGCGACCGAAGGCCACTACCCGGGTTCCATTTTCGTATGTCAGACACTCATGGTCGACCATGGTGATTTTTTTTGCAACCAGTGTTTGCAGCAATGGACGATTATAACTCTGTTTCTTATGGGTGTGAGAAAAAAAATGGTATTGCTTGTCGGGAATTAATTCGGGTATATGCACTTCTTTAACTCCCATCAGTACATCACAAACCGACATGTCGTCGGCCATGGTAATGCCCTTTTCGAGATATTCATTATCGGTAAAACAGCGAAGGGTGCTTTTTTGCACCACAAAATCCGCTTCAGGAAAATGCCTCATGGCTTCGAGAACATTATCAGGCGTCAATACTACCCTTCTGTCAGGCGGGGTCTTGGTTTCTTTAAGTATGCCGATGCGGATTTTTTTTGTCATAACCAAAATTTTTAAGTTCAGGGGGGTAAAAATACAATTTTTAGGTCGAAAACCTGCACAATTTGTGCAACATCAAAGATTTTCTTGCACTTTGCCTTCGTTTGTTGTATATTTGCAGCCTTGTTTGGGGCTGACATGGTATTGACAGCAGATGAGGTGATTGTGTAAGCATGCCGGGCTAGGTGGATTAACCCGTAAAACTGATCCGCGACCAAACAACTGGCGCAGATAACTTTGCTCTTGCAGCTTAATTTTACGACAGTAAAATGAGCCTAATTCCGACACAAGGTGTTGGAGCGGGACATCTCCCGGATGGACAGACCCGGTTCCGGTCCGATCAGGAGGTGGCAGCAATTCCGGGGTGGTTGTGGTAAGCTTCGTTACCACAGCGAGAAACAGAAGATACGGAGTTGTTTTGGATGCCTGTTTTCGCGACAATTCCCGACAATCAATAACAGGATAAGCATGTAGAAAGCCCTTTTGTCTCCTGTTTGGACGCGGGTTCGATCCCCGCCAGCTCCACGGAAAATGAAAGTAAATAACATTAAATGGCTCAATTTGAAAAGATTGAGCCATTTTTGTTTTCAAAAAGAATCATAATTATTCATAAAATATTATGATGTTTGGTGGTAATTTAGGTTACCATTAACAATTATTGAAATTGGTAACCGATTGTTGATAAATAGCTGATGTAAAGATAAATAGAATTTAAATTAAGTAGTTTACTTTTGTGTAATTAAACCAATTAATGTTATTAGGATACCAATAAGCGATGAAAGAAAGAAATACATTCTCGGTTTTGTTTTATCAAAGGGTTGATAAGACTGATAAAAGTGGTATGGCACCAATATTTATGCGTGTTACAGTAAATGGTTGTCGAGCTGAAATTGCTACCAACAAGAATTTTGATGTGAATCGTTGGAAGGATGGAAAACCTACTGATAATAAGATTGATGCCAAAGAATTGCTTAGAGACCTCGAAAGCATGAAAGAACGGATTAATCGCATCAGGCGAAATATGATTGACCATGATGAATTGCTCGATGTGAAAAAGATAAAAGAATATTATACAGGAAAATCTCGAAAATCAAAAACCGTTGTTGAAGTATTCAATTGGCACAATGCCTTAGTAAAAGAGTTGTTAGAAAAGCAATATAGTAAGGCAACCTATACAAGATATCAAACTACGCTTTCACACATTAAGGAATTCATGATGAATAATTATTCTGTAAATGATATGCGACTATCGGAGTTAGACTATGATTTCATTGCAAGTTTTGACCATTACTTGAAAGTAAAAAGAGGATGCAATCATAATTCAAGCATGAAATACATAAAAAATTTTCGCAAAGTAATAAATCTGGCCGTTAAACATGGATGGATTGACAAAGACCCATTTGCTCTTTTT
>Ga0116148_1005114_pt1 | contig 11112 bp, 4 predicted proteins | sample AD_UKC055_MetaG_FD_89786 | JGI IMG/M metagenome (GOLD analysis project Ga0116148, IMG submission 89786) | Active sludge microbial communities of municipal wastewater-treating anaerobic digesters from USA - AD_UKC055_MetaG | ecosystem: Engineered > Bioreactor > Anaerobic > Digestate | place: USA... | reverse complement strand
GGACCAGTTCGGCATGAACCAGTGGATGGAACAGAAACGCGTCATAACCTCCCTTGATCTCGCGAAGAGGACAGAGATACTGCCCGGCCTCCGTCAGGTGCCCTGGGACCTTGCGATCGTCGATGAAGCCCACCGCATGTCGGCTTCAGACGAGACCCATAAAACCGCGCGATACCGATTAGGGGAACTGCTCCGTGACACCTCTGACCACATCCTCTTGCTTACCGCCACACCTCATAAAGGCGATCCTGTTAACTTTAGCCTTTTCCTTCAACTCCTTGACGAAGATGCCTATGCCGACGTGAGATCGATCCGCGAAGCAATGGAGCGCCGCCGTGCCCCGTTTTATCTCCGGCGCACGAAAGAGGCGATGGTCTATTTTCCGGAGCCCCAACCGGACGGCTCCTGGATCGCAGAGAAGATATTTACCAAGCGTATCCCCCATACGGTGGATTTTGCGATAGACGGATCGGAGTTCGACCTCTATCGCGACATCACCCGTTTCGTGAAGCAACAGAGCGCAAAGGCCGCCGCAAGAGGAGAAGACCCCAGGGCCCGTGCGATCGGTTTTCTCATGTCTCTCTACCAGAGACGCCTTGCCTCAAGCACTTATGCGATGAGGCACTCCCTTGAGAACCGCATACGACGCCTCGAAGAAGGCCTGAAAAGGGCGCAGGAGTTGATCAAACAAGCCCCTCCGGATCTCCCCACCGAAGAAGAACTTGAAGAAATGGAGGAGGCGGAACGGGACCGTCTCGAGCAGATCCTTGAGGCGATAACGCTCGCCGGCAACGAGGAGCAGGTCAGGGAAGAGATCGACGAACTGAAAGCCCTTGCGCGCCAGGCAAAAGAGGTAGAAGGATCAGGTACAGAGGCGAAGCTGTCCCGCCTGAAAGGTCTCCTCCAGAGCGAAGGGTTTTATGACGACAAAGAGAAGAGGCTCCTGATCTTCACGGAATTCAAGGATACGCTGGAATATCTCGTAAACTGTATTACATCCCTTGGATTCCGTGTAGGGTTCATCCACGGCGGGATGAAATCTGGATCGCGCAACGACCCCGGTACGCGCCTCTTCGTGGAGCAGCAGTTCAAAGACGGCGACATACAGGTGCTCGTAGCTACAGAGGCAGCAGGCGAAGGCATAAACCTTCAGTGCTGCAACATTCTTTTTAACTACGACATACCGTGGAACCCTAACCGCCTTGAGCAGCGGATGGGCCGTATACACAGGTACGGGCAACGGAAGAACTGTCTCATCTTTAATTTTGTCGCGACGAATACCATCGAGGGGAGGGTCCTCCAGCGCCTTCTCGAAAAGTTACAGGAGATCCGCGACGCCCTTGACGATGATGCGGTCTTTAACGTTGTGGGCGAGATACTTCCTTCCGCCAGGATCGAAGGGGTTCTCCGTGAATACTATGCGGGGGAGCTTGGCGATGCCGATCTCGAGGAACGGCTGTTGAAGAATGTGAACGAACAGCAGTTCCGTGAGATATGCAGGAACGCCCTTGAAGGGCTTGCCACAAAGAAGCTGAACCTCGCGATGCTCATCGAAAGGCGTGCGAAGGCCCAGGAGAGGCGCGTTGTGCCGGAGACCATCGCTCGTTTCATAAAAGAGGCCGCAAAGCACGCCCGCCTGAGTATTAAAGAGGTCCCGCGTCTGTCCCATGCCTTTGAACCCGGCAAGACACCCCATACCCTCAAACAATATGAGGGCAGGGAAGACTGGAAGCTCCCATCACTGGCAAACAAATATCCGCGATGCTCAACGGACCGTACTACTGCCGAGGAGCACAACCTCGAATGGATCACCCCCGGACATCCCCTTTTCGAGGCGCTGCGGCATCACGCCGGAGAGACCGCCATGGGATCGATCAATGCAGGCGCGTGCTTCTATTCTCTCCAGCATGATGAACCCGCAAGAATCGATTTTTACCGTGCCCGCGTAGTTGATGGTCTGGGCCAGGCGATCCATGAACGATTATTCGCCGTTGAGATTGGGGAGAAAGTGGAACCCATCTTGAGGGGGCCTGATATGCTTGGGAATTTGATCCCTGCAAAGATCACAGAGGCCATGCCATCCGTTGCAGTGCTCCCGGAGGTCTATGACTGGGTGAACGAGAACGCGTTTACTCCTTTCCTTGAAGAGGTGCGTAATGAGCGCGTTGCCGAGATCGATAGAATAGCAGAGCATATAGAGATTTCCCTCACAGAACTCATTCAAAAGGCGGATGAAGAGATCGGTAAGGCGGCCATGGAGATCGAGCAAAAGGCCCAGGGAGCTGAAGGCCGCTTCGCAATGGCGGAGGAACGGCACGCTAAGCTCCTGGCAAGGAGAGAAAAACGTCGGGATGAATTGCAACGCCAGCGTTCCCTCACGCTTCAGGCGGTGGAGAGAGTCACGAGCATCGTCATTCTTCCCCACCCGCAGAAGGAAGCTCCGGATGTGCGCGGCCTGCGGCCTGATCCTGAGACAGAAGCGACGGCAATGAGGGTGGTGATGGAGCATGAGAGCAGCCTTGGGCGACAGGTCTTTGACGTTCATGAGAAGAACCTCGGCTATGATATAACAAGCCTCGACATCAATTCCGGTGAACTTCGCCTGATAGAGGTCAAAGGGATCGGAGGATCGGCGGGCAGCATACTGCTCACCCCGAACGAGCGCCGTGTTGCCGAAGACCGTAGGGACTGTTATTGGCTTTATGTTGTCACAAACTGTAAAAGTCAACCGAAACTCCAGGAACCCATAAAAGACCCGGCACGCCTCGAATGGCACGAGGTCGTCAAAGTAGCCCATTACTCGCTTTCGGTAAATACAATAACGCAACTGAGAGAAACAAATGAAAAGTAAGATTCATATGGAAGCAATTCATGACCTTCAAAAACTTATAAAATCAGAAATTGAAGTTAAAAAAGATAGGTTCATGTTGAAATATTCACAGAGATAGGGATGAAAATGAATACATTAAACCAACCAGTCAGGTTACTTATTCTGGCAATTTATATTGGATTACTTGTAGCATCATCACAATTAGTATTTGGGTCATGGCTTCCACCGACGAGCGAGAAAGGACTATGGTTCTATTCAGGTTTAGCAGCTTTGTTGCTTGGCAATTTACTTGTAAGTCCTTTCTTTACAAAACCTGTGGATTCTATTTCGTATGGGGTAGCAGCACTAATAGCTTTATTAACTATAAATCCTAGTAAGTATTCTGAATTTGATAGTATTATGTGGTTAATTGTTTTGATATATTTGGTTATCATCATTATCGCTGGGATTTTGTCTATTTCAACAAAAAGTTCAAACAGTGATTTCGTTCGGAAAGTCTCACAATCACTATTTACCTTCTGTGATTCATTCGGTTCCGCAAGATTTGTGTTTTCGTTACTATTCCTCTTTGCGCTTGTAGTATTTCACAGGGACAATCATCGTGAATTCCTGATAATAGGAGGAAGCTGGGCGTTCTTTGTCGGTTTGCAACCATTAGAGAACATAGTAAAGATTATAGGTCGATTTTGGACAATCTGGAGTTTTACTAAGCCCATAGAAAGTTGTGGTGAAATAGTGGGTCACCAAGTGCCCGGAATCGTATTGCTTAGAAAAAATGAAGATGTAGATGTGCAGTTTGGAGACCTCCTTGTAGTCCGTGCGGATGACGGACAACTTGGGACTGCTATTGCATTAGACTATGTTGGATTTGCTGAAGGATTATGGCTAAGACTCCTTCATCTTAACATTACACCAGAACTTCGCAGAGAAATTCAGAATCATTTTTCACGTCAAGATGAATGTCAAGCTGTTAAAATAGACAAGAATTACAAAACATTAACGGATCAATTACAATTCGATAAAATACTAAAACAACGTTCTGCCTTGTTGGGCATCGTTGCTCCCGACACTGATTCTTCCCGACTTAGAATCGAACTGGTCAGGAATGATGTTGACCTCGCAGAAGGTATGCTTGTTGAGGCAAATATTGGGACCAAAACGGTCTTATATCAGATTATCAATGGGATTACTAAAGAAGAGATAGTTGAACAAAGAAATACACGTGGTTATGTAAGGGCCGATGCAAAAAAGATAGGTTATTGGAATCAATCTGCAGGAAGGTTTGAAGATGTAAAATGGGTCCCTCAACCAAATTCTCCCATCTTTCTCGTACAAGCTTCAGTTATCTCCTTTCATAAAGATATGGTAGGGTACTTCCCTGACACTGACTATCCGGTGACTATCGATTCCAATCTTTTAGTGACTCACAATACAGCGATTCTTGGAATTTTAGGTGTTGGAAAATCTTTTCTTGCAATTGAGTTGGTAGAAAGGATTATCAAAGACGATATCAAAGTAATCTGTTTGGATTTAACGAACCAATATGCGAAGGAACTAGACCAATACTATTCTCTAAGTGAGGAACAGAGCGAGTTAGACGAGCTTGCTAGCATTGGCATTTCAGGTGGGTCTAATGTGCAGCAAAATGTCGAAGAAGGTGGTTCAATCCAACAATTCCATGATTTAGCAAAGGAAAAAATAAAGGTTTTTCTAGATACTACTAACCAAACCAAAAAGATAAAGATATTTAACCCTGCTCAATACGAAGTATGGAGGCAAGATAGCAAGCCATTTTCTGGAAAAGCATCCATGGTAGCTCTTACACCTACAGAAATTACCAGAATCTTCGCAGAGGCAACCTTGGAAGTATTACAAGAGCAAGGTATGTCGGATCGAGCTAAGTGCTGTATTGTTTTTGAAGAAGCTCATTCACTTGTACCGGAATGGAATGCCGTTGCAAGTGAAGGAGACAAAACCGCAACTAATGGTACTGCAAAGGCTATTTTGCAAGGAAGAAAATATGGTTTAGGTTGTATCTTGATTACCCAAAGGACCGCCAATGTTACAAAAACTATTCTTAATCAATGCAATACAATCTTTGCTCTGAGGATATTTGATGCAACGGGAATGGATTTTCTTAAAAATTATATAGGTGAAGATTATGCAGGAGTTCTCTCGACCCTTGAGGACAGATACGCTGTTGTGTTTGGACGCGCATCTTCATGTAGGGACCCAGTATTGATTCGATTAAATGATCGAAATGATTTTATAAGGACATTCCGTCAACCTTAAAGCATTGATGGAGATTAAATATAATGATTCCTAAAGAATGTAAACGGTTAGCTGAGGTGGATTTTCCGATTGCGGTGGTGTCGAAGCATTCGGTGCGGGAGAAGCCTATTGTTAGTCATCACCCACAATCATTCCATCAATGGTGGGCAAGACGGCCACTTGCGGCGTGCAGGGCAATGCTGCTTGCGTTATTATTGCCTGATCCTTGCGATCCGCATTGTCCGAAAGAGTTTAAAGAGAAGGCGAGAGAGTTGCTGGCACCTTTGCCGGGAAAAGTAGGCAAAACCGATGAAGACTTGAGAAAGGCGCTTCTCAGATTCATCGGCGATTTTGCTGACTGGGACTGTTCAACAGACCCTGTGTATCTTGAAGTAAGCCGTGCGCTCGTAAAAGCGGCTCACGGTGATGAACCTCCCCTTGTTGTTGACCCTTTCGCAGGCGGCGGCTCGATCCCGCTTGAAGCATTGCGCGTGGGCTGCGACACTTTTGCAAGCGACCTGAACCCAGTTGCTTGTTTAATTCTCAAGGTGATGCTGGAAGACATACCAAGGTATGGAAGAGAAAAGATAAAGATAAAAAGGCAGAAAGGGCAGGAAATTGAAATCGATGGGCTGGCTGAGGCATTAAGGATAGTTGGAAAGGATATTAAAGAAGCAGCGGAAAAGGAGCTGAAGGAGTTTTATCCGGATGATGAGGATGGGGCGAAGCCGATAGCATACTTGTGGGCGCGGACTGTGAAATGTGAGGCACCGAATTGCGGGGCAGAGATACTGCTAATGCGTTCTTTTTGGCTGTCGAAGAAGGAAGGGCGAAAGCGTGCTCTGAGATATAAGATAGTGAGACCTTCCGGGAAAGTGCCGTATATTGATTTTGAAATATTTGAACCAGACAAAGATAAAGAAGTTCCAACTGGCACTGTTGCCCGGGCAAAAGCGACTTGCTTGTGTTGCAATACAGTATTACCTCCTGAACGGGTAAGAGCCCAGCTTACTACGCAACAAGGTGGGGCAGATGTAATTTTTGATGCGCAGGGGAATCGTATTGGTGGGGCAAGGATGCTGACGGTTGTAACATTGAAACCAGGTAAGCTGGGAAGACACTACAGACTGCCCACAGAAAAGGACTATGTGGCGGTCTGGAAGGCACAAAAAAGAATCAAGGAAATTCTTAACAAGTGGGAAAAGGATGGGAAGAAAAGGCTTTGCCCTGTACCTGATGAACCGACTCCTATGGGTGGTGGCTCAGGGGCAGGACGTGCTTTTAGTGTGCAAAAATATGGTATGTTCCGCTGGGGTGACCTCTTCACGGCGAGGCAAAAGGTCTTTCTTTTGACATTGGCGACGTTATGTGCAAGATCAACGGATGCCCCCATGCTTGATTTGTTTGGGCTTGTGGTATCACGCCTTGCTGACCGTCATGCCTCCCTGCTCGGATGGGATACCGGCGGTGAGAAACTTGGACATGTCTTCAATAGGCAAGCCCTTCCGATAGTCTGGGACTACGCAGAAGGATGCCCACTTGCGGATGCGACGGGAAGTTACACTAACGTACTGGATCAAATCGAAGGGGCAATCCAATCCGTTGCTGGAATAATCCAACCCGGGCAGGTGCAATGTGCGGATGCAAGAGAAAATCCTCTTCCAAACGAAGCTGCTGCTGTCTGGTTCACGGACCCGCCATACTATGATGCAGTTCCATATGCCGATCTGTCTGATTTTTTCCTTGTGTGGCTTAAGCGCTGCCTCAACGAAGCAACTTACTTGAGAGATCCATTCGATCCCACAAACGAACTGTCTCCTAAACAACGCGAAATCGTTCAGGACGAGACCAAGTATTTTGAGTCCCATGTAAAAGATAACAGATTCTTTGAGAGCTCAATGGGGTGTACATTTAATGAAGGGCAGCGAGTACTCCACTCCTTTGGTATAGGAAGTGTGGTATTTGCCCATAAGACTACCGAGGGCTGGGAGGCTCTGCTTTCAGGTATGGTTCGAGGTGGTCTGGTGATTACCGGTTCGTGGCCCGTTGCAACCGAGCGCACTAATCGATTGCGATCACAACAATCAGCGGCACTCGCCACCAGCATCCACCTTGTATGTCGTCCACGTCCAGAAGATGCTCCAGTTGGCGATTGGGGTGATGTGCTCAGAGAACTGCCGCAGCGCGCCGGTGACTGGATGGAACGGCTCCAAGCCGAAGGTATTCGCGGCGCCGATCTTGTATTTGCCTGCATCGGCCCGGCGTTGGAGATATTCAGCAGGTATTCCAAAGTCGAGACCGCTGACGGAAAAGAAGTGACGCTTGCACAGTATCTTGAGAAGGTATGGGAAGTGGTCGGCAGGATAGCGCTGGAAAACGTGCTCGGTTCAGCAGAGGCCGTTGCAAGGAACGGCATGGCAGGGGCATTGGAAGAAGACGCACGACTGACAGCGCTTTTTCTCTGGACACTGCAGAGCAGCAACGGGGAATCGGGGAATGGGAGAAAAGGTGAAAAGGAAGAGATTGAAGACGACGATGACGATGAAGATGATGAAGAAGGTTCATCAAAGACGAAAACAAAAGGCTTCAGCCTCATCTTCGATGTAGCGCGCCGTTTTGCCCAACCCCTTGGCATTCATTTACCTGAATGGGAAGGGAGAATAATCGAGACGAAGAAAGGCATTGTACGTTTGCTCTCTGTTTCGGAGCGGGCAGAGCAGCTTTTCGGAAAAGAAGGGACGCGATCGGTGGCCGAACGTATAGAGCGAAGTCCGGATGCCCAGTTGCAGGGAATGCTTTTCCCCGAATATGAAGATACCCTTGCACCGAGGGTAAGAGGCAGAAGGAAGACAACCGCCGAACGGATCAGCATCAATGTCTCTGAGGAAGCCCTTAGTTCACGACGCGAGGCGACTACCCTTGACCGTGTCCATGCGGCGATGCTACTTCAGTCAAGCGGACAGCCCAATGCCTTGAGGGCTTTATTGAGATCTGAGCATGAGCGGGGAACAGATTTCATCCGCCTTGCAAACGCTCTATCTGCATTGTACCCTAAGACAAGCGAGGAGAAGCGTCTCCTTGACGCCATGCTCCTCGCATATCCAAAATAGAGGTAAGAAGGAGACCATATGGAGCCGTGGTATAAGATTGCGAGACCGAGAAAGGAGGTACGGGAAGGGCGTTCCTTTAATCCCGATGAATTTGCCATAGCCCTTGAACAGGTTGTCGCAGGCACCGCGCCCGAGGATTACTCCAAGCCCGCCCAATTCTTTTCCCGTACATATTTCACAAAAGCCCTTAACGACCACGCGGGGATGGTGCTCAGGCGATTAAGCGGCAAGACAGAGAATACTGCCCCTGTTCTTACATTGATCACACAGTTTGGCGGCGGTAAGACCCACACCCTGGCAGCCCTCTACCACCTCTCAAAGAATGGGGAGAACTCAAAGGTATTTTCCGGGATCACCCCTCTTCTGAAAGAGGCCGGTCTCCCCTCGATCCCCGAGGCGCGTGTCGCCGTCTTTGTAGGGAATGCATGGGACCCGAAGGACGGCAAAGAAAATCCATGGATCGACATGGCGCGACAGGTCGCAAACGACAGAGGAATCGCCGCACTCGGCAAGACCGCAAAGACAACGCCCCCCGGAACCGAGGCGATCGGCGAACTCTTCAAGACGGCAAATGCGCCGGTGCTGCTCCTTTTTGACGAGGTCCTCAATTTCGTCAACCGCCATCGCAACATGGCAGATGCATTCTATGCCTTTCTCCAGAACCTTACCGTTGCAACGACAGGAACGACGCATTGTGCCGCGGTCATAAGTCTTCCGAGAAGTCAGGTTGAAATGACAAACTCTGATCTCGAATGGCAGGACCGGATCACAAAGGTGGTAAGGCGTGTTGCCAAAGATCTGATAGCGAATGATGAGACAGAGATCAGCGAGGTAGTGAGGAGGAGATTGTTTGAAGACCTCGGCAACGAGAAGGAGAGGGAGAAGATCGCCCGCGCCTATGCGAATTGGTGCTATGAGAGGCGGGCGCAGTTGCCCTCTGAATGGACTGCCGTTGATACTGCAACGACTGAGGCAAAGGCAAAGGATTATCTGAAGCAGAAGTTTGCTGCGTGCTACCCGTTCCATCCTGCAACCCTTTCCGTGTTCCAGAGGAAGTGGCAGGCTCTGCCGCAGTACCAGCAGACGCGCGGGACGCTTGCGATGCTTGCGCAGTGGATATCATGGGCATACCGTGACGGATTCATCAATGCACGGAGGGAGCCCTTCATTACCCTCGGATCGGCGCCCCTTGAGATCAACGAATTTAAAAGCATTGTGCTGGGCCAGCTCGGGGAATCCCGCCTCATTACCGCGATCGATGCTGATATTGCAGGGGAACACTCACACGCACGCGCCCTCGACGCTGACACGAAGGGTCCGCTGAAGGATATCCACCGCAGGGTAGCGACAGCAATCCTTTTTGAATCCTCGGGTGGTCAGATCGATAAGATTGCCCATCTCCCTGAACTGCGCTTCGCCCTCGGTGAACCGGAGACCGATACGACTTCGATCGACAATGCCGCCCTTGCATTGGAGACAAAGGCTTACTTTATCCGCAAGGTGGGCACCGATGGCTTCCAGATCAGGCACCAGGCAACCCTTAAAAAGGTTGTCAATGACCGGAAGGCATCGCTTGACGAAGAATCTGAGATCAAGCCGGAGATGAAACGGTACGTGAAGGAAGAATTCGGCAAAAAGCTCATGGTGCCGGTGATCTATTTTCCTGATGAGAGTACGGCCATTCAGGATTCTCCGCGGCTTACCCTCGTGGTAGGCGACCCGGAAACAGAATGGACCGGCAGCGGTGCGATCAATGAAAAGATCGCCGAATGGATGAAGCAGCGTGGGCAGTCACCGAGGTTGTATCCTGCAGCGCTCCTATGGTGTGTGAAGAAACCAGGGAGAGACCTGCGCGATAAGGTAGAGATGCTCCTCGCGTGGAAGCGCGTTGAAAGAGAGATAGCGGAGGGGACCCTCGGTGCAGACTTCGATAAGGCAGACAGGGCGGATGTACGCTCAAAGGTTGCCGATGCCGATGAGGCCGTGAAGGATGAGATATGGGGCGGATACCGCTATGTCATCATCGCTGATGGTAAGGAAAAGAACGGATTGAAGGTCATAGACCTCGGCGCCGGACATTCAAGCGGCAGCGAAAGCCTGTCAGGCAGAATAATTACCGCGTTGAAATCCCAGGGTTTGTTGAGCGAGAGCGTAGGCGCAGGCTATATTGACCGCAACTGGCCGCCCGCGCTGAAAGAGAGCGGAGCATGGCCGCTGTCGGGCCTCCGTCAGAACTTTCTCAACGGCTCCCTCACGAGGCTGATGGATACGGATGCCACATTGAAAGAGAAGATCATCGAGTTTGTTTCGAAGGGGGATTTCGGACTTGCTTCAGGACAGAAGCCGGATGGAACATATGATCGAATGTGGTTCCGGGAACAAATATCACGGGATGAAGTAGTCTTTGAGAACGGTGTTTTTCTCTTGAGAAAAGAAAAGGCAAAGGCATTGGTAGAGGGAGTTTCACAGCCGCCCATTATTGGAACTGGAAAGGAAAGTCCACCTGTCAGCGAACCTGCCGGAAAGCCGGAGACAGAAGGCAAGCCCATAGAACTTGGGGCTCCCGCCACAAAGAACATCCGCCTGTCCGGCAACATTCCGCCAGAGATATGGAACCGTCTGGGGACGAAGATCCTTCCGAAGCTCCGCTCAGGAAGCGATCTCAAGATAGGTATTGATTTCAGCTTTGCAATTGGCAGTGACGTTGCGCAGAACATGGAGGCAGATCTGAAACAAATCCTCTCCGACCTCGGCCTAAGCGATAAAGTGAAGATCGAGTAAATTTTAAGCTATTCAAAATAAGGACAATGGGATATGGGGGAGATTTTATGAGCGAGATAGATTCTGAGGTGCAGTTGGTCGAAGTAACAAAGGAGAACTTCCTTGAGTTTTTGAAAAAAG
>Ga0116148_1005112_pt1 | contig 11119 bp, 13 predicted proteins | sample AD_UKC055_MetaG_FD_89786 | JGI IMG/M metagenome (GOLD analysis project Ga0116148, IMG submission 89786) | Active sludge microbial communities of municipal wastewater-treating anaerobic digesters from USA - AD_UKC055_MetaG | ecosystem: Engineered > Bioreactor > Anaerobic > Digestate | place: USA... | reverse complement strand
TTCATCTTTCATACTGCCGGTGGTATCGACAGCAAAGACAACATCAACCTTGTTTTTCGGATCAATCTCTAAGACGGAGTTAATAATATCATCAATAATTGTTTCAGGCCCTCTTGAATACTTAAAGGCTCCTTTATTCATATTGGCAATATCTTCGAATGAAGAGGCGGCCTTAGGATTATAGTCATCATAAAGAATCAGAGTTTCTTCTTTTTCACTGCTTTTTTCTGGAATCTCCTCAGTCTTTGGAGACGGAACAGGTATAAAATTAAATAAAAAAGGATTATCAAGAAAATCGGCACCTTCATAATCAGCATAAGCCTTGGTAAAGGTTCTTATGCTTATAAACGTCCCCTTTTGAATAACAACTGTTCCGTTACGCGACCAGGGGTACCCGTAGTCCAATTCCTTCGGTATGTAAACATGGAATACCTTTCCAAGCTCGGAGTGTTCCTCTGGGGTTGAGTCTATGAGACTGTAGCGCGAAGAAGGAGACTCCAAAAAGGAACCGTTGAGCATTCTTTTTTCATCGCCGTTGACCGGATTCCAGTCTTTAGCTCTATAGGCATAATTATCGGCTGTCCCGTCATCACTTTTGGTAGTTTCTGTCAGCAGTACTGAGTTAACACCCTCTTTTTGCTTGATGTATAGATGATATCCTCCGTCTTCAGCCTTTACCAGACGAATATCCTGAACAGTTACTGTCAAATCGGCAGCAAATCCCGAAAACACCAAACAAAGACCGACACATACACAAATAACTCTTTTCTTCATACTGAATATATCGGTTTTAAATTGTGAAATATGATAAACTCGAGATTTTTTTTTCATCTTATGCTATACTTTTTACCCGTGGGCGATAAAGATACACTAAAAACAATTGAATTTTCTCATGTCAATATAGACGAATTTTATGATGAAGAGCAGCGTACAGACGCTTTTTCGACAGATATTATTGTTTTAACCGACAATGAATCTGATTTAGTTCATATGCTCTCGGATCGTTTAAAAACAATTTCCCCGGAAACACTCGAAGGTATTACAAACCGTATAGCAGATGTAAAAAGGCTCGCCTCAGACATTGCCCGCTTTCCTTCCCTGCTTCACAAGCAGACGCTTTCATCGGAAGTACAAACCCAGCACACACTGGCAGAGTCGCTTCTGCAGCAGAGAGACGGAGACAAAACACTTCATCTTCCCACCAAGGCTATTCTCGGTAAAGGATTCCTTGTTGCAAAATTTCATGCTTTTACAGCTATGACCAAAATTGCAGTAAATTCAAAATTTCCGGAAGAAGAAATACTAAAACTGAATAACGCTACCTTGAATATTATGTTCACGATCATGGTGGAAGATGTATACTTAAGTCTTCTTGACGACTTGACCATCCCTATCGACATCCGGCGCCAGATAGCCTACTCGCTTATAATTCTGTGGGAACACCGCAGCGACCAGAATGTTGCAGATGTAGCGCCGGTTCTCGACGCTGTCTGGAGAGCCAGACGAAAATTGGCGCCTGCATTCGGCACCATGGTCGGAACTAGCGAACTTTTATTTTTATCGATCGAAATGGATGATCAGTGGCGGCATTTTATTATGTCGCGGTTGTCAGATAACGATGTTTCCTGTGCTATGCAGGAATATTTATTCGGTCTTTCACATGAACAAATACAGACTCTAAAACAGATATTACGGGAAAAGGGAATAGCGGCTATAGGCCGGGATGAGGTTTCTTCGTTTTTAGGCCAAAAATCATTATCTATTTATGATGAAGATCCCCGAAGCTTTTTTCTGCTTTACTCTGTCCGCAGAGAAAACGCAAAAGCGCGTAAAAGAATGAATCTTTCAGGTCCGCATCAGACACTTGAGGACCACTTTATGCGTTTTATTTTAGAGAGAAATAAGGAAAAGCAGCATAATGATATCTACGCAAAATAAGAGAGAGCCGTATCGTTTTGGAGAAAAACTGAGAGCTGTGCGTGAAAGAAAGGGCTTAACACTAAAAACCGTAGCCAATCAGGCCGGAGTAAGCGAAAGCCTTGTATCTCAAATAGAACGGAATAAGGTATCGCCTGCAATTGATACACTCCTCAATCTTGCAGATGTACTGGACATAAATCTTGAGTTTCTTTTTGAAGAATACCGTAAGGATCACCCGGTAAAAGTTATACGCTGCGGCGACCGCCGGAAAATTAAGGATGACGAAGTTATTTACGAAGAAGTCGCCAAGGCTCAGGAAAAGGATGAAAAAAATGCACTTGAAGCATATATAATTTCGATCCCTCCGGGCGGTAAAACACACCGCGGTTCATATGGTCATTTAGGATATGAACTTGGTTTCATTTTATCCGGTAAAGCAGAGTTTAATTACGAATCATTAAAATACAGCCTTTCAGAAGGCGACAGCATATCCTTTTCAGCTTCCTCTCCCCATGTGCTTGTAAATTCCGGAACATCAGCTATGACAGCTATTTGGGTTGTCAGCCCTCCCCAGCGGTTTATCTAAGTTTCTAAGATATTCTTCTGCTATTGACTCTTTAGTGATTTTCAGTAATACTGGTTTCTATTCAACGGAATGGCCGAAGGAGGTGAACAATATGGCAAGAATCAATGTAGATGATAATGAAAACCTTGAAAAAGCAATCAAACGTTTTAAACGTATGGTTGAAAAAGAGGGAATCATCCGCGAGTGGAAAAAACGCGAATACTTTGAAAAACCTTCTACCATTCTTAACCGCAAGAATAAAACTCTTCAGCGGAAAATGATGAAAAAAACACGCAAAACTCACGAAACAGTCAAATCTGGCTACTAGAATAAGCAATAAAATGCTTATAGTGCGTTTTCAAAAATAAGGGCTGCCGGAAATTGTATTTCCGCAGCCTTTTTTTATTTTTTTAAAACAAGTTCAATAAGCATCCTGTCTCATTGACGAATAACTTAATATAAATTATCATGGTCAGCATGGGTGTAACGACTAGTCAACAGCTAACTAGATATTATGATTTATACAGAGAGACAGAAATAACATTTACCAAAGAAATTATACGCACTTTAAATCTGGATCCCCGTCAAGTCTATTTAAAGTGTGTCGGCAGTCAATGGCCATGTATAATAAATTCTACGTCTTTTTTAGCAGCACGAATTATTCTCGGAACAAAGGGCGGAGCCTATGCATATATTACTAAAAATAATCCAACCGTCAGTTTAAGATTTTGCTTTATACAAAGCGATAATCAGCCATTAAGTTTCTTTGTAACAGCACGTGTTTCAAACATTCAGCCTTACATGGATTCTCAGGATCTTGCTATTATTACACTCTCTTTTACGCAAAGGCCTCCCGACGATTTAATAGAAATTGTAGGCAGCCTCCTTGAAGCTAATATTAATGCTGTACGCCGTAAAGAAGAACGCATTGTCATAAACGAAGAAACTAAGAGAAAATTAGCGCTTTCAAAGGAAGAAACCCTGGTTTATGTGCAAAATGTACCCAGACACTGTATTTTACGGGATGTTTCCTTTTCGGGAGCAAAAATTATTCTTCTTGGATTAGCTCAGTTTTTAAAAGACAAGGAAACAATTCTCCGGCTTGAGTTTGAAGATCCGCGCGAAATAATTAATTTAAAAGGCAGTATTGTAGCAACAGCCGAAATTTCCGGAAGAAAAGACATGGTTGCGGTTTCACTCAAATTTGATGAAAAAGCAATTCCTTTGTCATATAAAATACACATTAACAATTACCTCACCGCAGTAAGAAAAACCCAGCTTTCTGCAGTTGATGGTAAAGCAGAAGAAGACAAAAAAGCCACTGCCCTTGCAGAAGCAAAGGCACGAGCAGCGCATATAAATAAACAGGATACGTTGCAGGAAGAACAAACTGCCTCAGATTCTGCTGAATAAACGTTTTAATAAGGAAAATAATAATGAGTGCTAATCCCCTTGAAACAATCATATATATTAAACTGCCCGACACCTTTAATTTGGGCGGTACAAATTTTGATCTGGATCCTTCCATTCCTCTCCCCGTCCAGCTTTCTACATCAGATGCTTCAAAATTCAATGTTTCAAATCTCACATGGGAAATGATTCTAGCTGGCATACTTACAATATTTGCCTATGACCCCCATAATGATCATACAGATTACTACCGTTCACTTCTTACAGAAACAAGACCTAACATAAAAGCAGAACTAACAGAAGCAGCAATACTAAAGGCACGTAATGAAAATTGCGAAATTGCAGAAGAAATTTTTGCAGCCCTTCGAGGTCTCGATCCGGAAGATATGACCACAATTCTCAATTCTGCCTTGTTTTATGATGAAAGAGCAGATTCTTATAGAAAATCCGGTCTCAATGAGGATGCAGATGCCTGTGACGAGAAAGCTCACCGTTACTATAAAAAAGTATTATCTGCAGAACCGGCAATGCCCGATGCCTTTTTTAATGCAGGGTTTTTCTATTTAAAACAAAAGGATTTTGCAAGATCCCGTGAATGTTTTGAAACATACGGATCTCTTATGTCCTCTGTAACAGATACTTCAGATGAAAACACACAGTATAAAATTCGAAGGGCAAAGGAAATTGCAGACGATATTTCAACAAGAAATCTTGAGGATGAACTTTTCAAAAGTGCTTATGATTTTATTATCATGGAACAGGAAGAAAAAGGGCTTGAAAAAATAAAGCTGTTTATAGAAAAAAACCCCAAGGTATGGAATGCCTGGTTCATGCTGGGCTGGGCCTTACGCCGTCTCGAGCGCTGGAACGATGCAAAAAGCGCCTTTATTCAAGCTCTTGAACTCGGCGGCGGCAATGCCGACACCTTCAATGAAATAGCCATATGCTGCATGGAACTTCACGAATTTTCAGAAAGCAGAAAGATGCTGCATAAGGCATTACACATAGAAAGTGAAAATACTAAAATTATGTCGAATCTAGGATTTTTAGCACTTAAAGAAGGGAATCCCGCTGAAGCAAGAAAATTTTTTCTGTCAGTCTTGGAATTTGATGCTGACGATGCTGTAGCAAAAAAGGTTCTCGAAGAAATGGATGCCTAGTAACTACCTTTTCTTATGCATCTCTTCCTCGTACACGGGCAGATTTTTAACAGTGTCTCCGGTTTTAATACCTTCTTGTTCAAACCATCCTTGAGGAACTTCCAGTGCATAACGAACACTTACAGAACTAATAACCTCTGCTTCACTCAAAGGCGTCATATCCAAAATATCCCGAATAACACCTTTATAATCAATGTAGGCTATAGACAGGGCCGAAGGGGTATTTTTCATCCAAAAACGTGCAATTCTATCCTTATTGAATAAGAAAAGCATGCCGGTGCCTTCCGGTATATTTTTCCGGTGCATAAATCCATCAGCCTGCTCTTCATCGGTAACAGCAATCTCTGCTGTCACTAATACACTTGCGCCGTCATTTTTTATGATTTCAAAATCTCTTTTTTCCAGATTAAACCTTGTACACGACAAAAACAGAAGAGAAACAAGAAGAGATAAAGTAATTTTCAAAGACTGCATCTAAAAGGACTCCAAAAATTTCTGCCGCGAAAATTCACCTGCAGACTGATTTACTTGAGAAGAATGAAGAAGACTATTATAAACGGCAACATCAAGGTATTTTACAGTGAGAGGCCGCTCTAAAGACATTCTTGTTTCTGTATTCTCCCAAATTACAATTTCGGGAGAAAGACTTTCAGGCTGTCCGTATTTATCAAAGAGTGTTTTAAAGAGCGAATAGTAATCCATCAGCTGTTCATTCATGGTAATGGTAATTATATATAATTTTTGATCATGAAACTGAAACCAGCAGCGCGATAAAAAAGAAGGTCCCTCTGTTTCAATGAGAACTTTTTCCTGATCAGGAAGAAGAGAAACATCTCTTTCTCCGCGGTAGCCGAAGACAGCATCAGAAACAAGAGCAGCCTTTACCTCATCGAGACTCATACCGAGTGTAATTGATCTGTAACCGGCAGGCAACTCTTGTGAAAAAAGAGGAAGTAGAATAATTGTGTAAAGAAAAATAAGACTAATCAGTGCGTTTTTTTTCAAAAGAGGTTGCCTCACAATTAATGTTTTTGTTTCCGGTAGTAAGATGCGGTTTTAACAAGTTCTGCACAATCTGATATATATATTTTGTTTGCATTAAGCTTTACGCGGGGATCCTTAATAAACGTATTGAGGCAGAACCCCTGTTCTTCCTGAGGAATACCGCACATATTTGCAAGATCAAAGGGTGTTAAGTCAAACTGATACGATGTGCCGGGAGTGACGGGCACCTTTCCCTTCTCAAGCTGAAGGGCAAGCATATCGAAAAGTTTCGAGACAGGATCTCTTATTTGAGTATTTTCAAGCTGTCTGCTCATAGCCCATAAGCGTTCTGCCAGGGTGGTTGTAAGACGCGCAATAAGCTGCGGCTGAGTTGCTACCATCTGATCAAAGTTTTGACGATTTACAGACATTAACTTGCAGTCTTCGTGTGCAATAGCACTTGCAGAACGGGGTTTATCTTCAAGCAGCGCCATTTCACCGAAAAAATCGCCCTTTTTGAGCACTGCTAAAATTACCTCGTTCCCGTCAACAACCTTAGAAATCTTAACCTGACCATCCTGAATAATGAACATGTCCTGGCCGCTTTGACACTCTGAGAAATCATAGTATCCTTCGGATAATTTCTTATCAAATCGACAGTTGACTCAAAATACACGGCCTTGGAACGGGGTTTTAAAGCAACAAATCTTGCCTTAGCCCGATCTACAGACACCCCTTGAGGACAAGCCTTCATATACTGATAATAACCATAAATTGCCAGATCTGTTTTACCTACCTTCTCGTAATACGAAGCAATGACAAAAAGCTGCTCAGGAGAAGAAATAATATTATTTTTTAAAGTAATTTTTGTAAGCGTATCATTAAGCTGACGCATCCGCGTTGCAAAAGTTCTAATTATTTTCATAGCAACGGGAGTATTTTTTTCGATTAATTCAGGATACTGATCTTTCCTTACTGATATAGCAACAACATCGGTCAGAGCCACAACTGTTTCTATTTGCGAATGTCCGGACATACACGGAATAACACCGACGAAGTCGCCCGGACCTAAAAGGCATGCAGCATCATCTCCGATCGACACCTCTTTAGTACAGCGAACCTTTCCGCTTTGCAATATGTAGAAACGGTCTCCGGCTGACTTACCTTCAACAAAGAGATATGAATCTTTTCTAAAATTTACGAATGCTAACTGTAACAAAGTCGATCCTCACCTTACGTAGTATAGGAGTCAACACGCGCGTTGTCAATTAACCCGGTGTCTATGTATATTGTAATACAAAAATCAAAATAAGTCTTGTGTAAAAATGATTTCCGGCTCAAGAAAAAAGCCGAATTTCTCAAATACAGTATTTTGTACAACTGTTACCAGCTCTTTAACCTCTGAGGCCTTGCCCTGATCTACATTAACTATAAAATTTCCATGCCAGGGTGCAATTTGGGTTCCGCCAATTCTAAGTCCTTTCAACCCGGCTTCATCGATTATTTTTCCGCTGGGCTTGCCGAAATCACGATTATTTTTAAAAACACTTCCCGCTGAAGGATAGCGAAAATGCCCCTTCTCTTTCCGGTCATCTATGCAGACCCTGCATTTTTCGGTAATTGATTCTTTTTCGCCCTTTGTAACAATAAGATCCACCCCGGTAATAATTTTTTTTGTGTGCTGAAAGGGGGATTTTTTGTAATCCCAGTCATGTGCGCAATACGTATATGAATATTCCCTATACCGTCCATTATCATTCTCTACATAGCGAACGGCATACACCGAATCGCTGACCGATTTTTCATAACATCGAGCATTCATATACACAGCACCGCCAACGCTTCCCGGAAGCCCTGCAAAGTTTTCAAGCCCTGAAAGTTCTGTATCAATACAATACTGAATAATACGTTCAACTGATAAACCCGATCCGCAGGAAAGCAGTATGGTCCCATCATCACGGAGGGATGATGAAATATGATCAAAGGATCCAGTAGATATTACAGGAACAGGAATGCCTTCGTCTGCTATTACAAGATTTGAGCCCCCTCCTAAAACAAAGAAATCTGTTTTCTGATCATTAAAAGCATTAAGAATAGCAATGAGGTCGTTTATTGATGCGGGTTGTATAAAAAGAGGACTACATCCCCCTATCTTGAAAGATGTGAAAGAAGAAAGCTCCTGGTTTGAAACAATTGAACCCTGAAATGTCTGAGGTATATTGAATTTTTCCGGCATTTTGCATAGAGTATTCTTCACATAAGTAGTATAGTATAAACAGCAAAAATAATCGAGCAGCTGCTCTTATTTTTTAACTGCTTACAACAAAGACAGTTAGACAATTGAATAATGGAGAATTTAATGGGATTAAAGCTATATAATACAATGGGCAGAGAAATCCAGGAGTTTAAACCTATTCAAAACGGAAAGGCAGGATTTTACGGATGCGGACCAACCGTATATAATTACGCTCATATTGGAAACCTGCGGGCCTATGTGTTTCTCGATTTATTAGACAGAACCTTATCATTTTTAGGATATGACGTAAATCATGTTATGAATATAACTGATATTGGCCATCTATCTGACGACGGCGACGATGGTGAAGATAAAATGCTCAAAACAGCACGCGAACGGAGCCAGTCTGTTCTGGAAATTGCACAATTTTATACGGATGCATTTTTTAATGACATAGACCGGTTAAATATAAAAAGACCCACCATCGTGTGCAAGGCAACCGACCATGTACAGGAAATGATTGATCTCATTAAGAAAATTGAAAAAAATGGACATACATATACGGCCGGAGGTAATCTTTATTTTGATGTCTCCACTTTCAAAGACTATGGTAAATTGGCGCTTCTGAATCTTGATGACTTAAAAGCAGGAGCCAGAATTGATGTTGATCAGAATAAGCGGAATCCTTTTGATTTTGTTTTATGGTTTACAAAAAGTAAATTCGAGAATCAAGCCCTTGTATGGGACTCTCCCTGGGGAAAAGGATATCCGGGATGGCATATTGAGTGTTCAGCAATGAGCATGAAGTATCTTGGAGAACAGTTTGACATTCATACCGGAGGCATTGATCACATACCCATTCATCATACCAATGAAATAGCACAATCAGAAGGCGCTACCGGTAAAAAATGGGTTAATTACTGGCTTCATAATGAATTCTTAGTTATCGCAAAAGATAAAAATAAAGGTTCAGAAGAATCAGACGGAAAAATGTCAAAATCATCCGGTAACTTTTTAACCCTCCAGACACTTATAGATAAGGGATACGATCCTCTGGATTACAGATTTTTCCTGCTTGGTGCACATTACAGAAGTCAGGTTGCATTCTCATGGGATGCAATGGAAGGTGCTAAAAATGCAAGAAGGGCATTAAACCAGAGGATATCGCGCATTATTGATGATAATAGCATTGAAGCAGAGACTGTACTCAGTAATGAGGGCCGTCAAATATTGCAATCCTTTACGGAAGCACTGGAGGATGATCTTGCATCGCCCCGCTGCTTGTCTGAGCTTCAAATGATGCTTAAAAATCCAGAGCTGAGCGATAATGAAAAAATCAGTTTAATTCGCACGATGGATAAGGTTTTGGGACTTCGGCTAATAGACAGCGCGCTTGCAATAAAGCTGCAAAAAGCAGAGACTGGCGAAGTCGATGCCGGTGTTGAAACATTGATACAGAAGAGAACAGAAGCAAAAAAACAAAAAAATTATGCACTTGCAGATAAAATCCGAAGTGAACTTCAGGAAAAGGGTATTATACTCGAAGATACACCCCAGGGAACAATCTGGAAAAAAGCGTAGGACACTGTAACATTTGGGGGAAACCGTTGTTTAATGATTCGGAAGGGCGTCTGCCGTTTACAAAAAAAAGCTCAGAACTTCGCGCATGTAATACGTCAGATTTTAAAAGAATTTATGATGCTACAATGGCCTTACTGTTTAAGATTTCTTACAGAGTTGTAAACGATGAAGAAGCAGCAGAAGATTTAGCTCATGATTCATTGATGAAGATGCATGAAAAAGAACTGGTTTTCCCTTCAATTGACGATGCTAAGTATTGGCTTATCAGGGTTGTAAAAAATGCATCGCTAAATTATGCAAAGCGTAAAGGAAGAGAAAAAAAGGCCTATGAAAAGGCGCTTCATGAGGATACCAGAAAAGCTGAATCAGGAGAAACTGAGTTACTAAAAGCAGAGGCTCAAAGTAAGATTAAAGAAGCTTTAAACAAGCTTCCCGAAAACTTAAAAATGATTCTAATCCTGCGCGAGTATGCAGAATTAAACTATAAAGAAATCGGTAGAGTTTTAGGAATTACCGAAGGCAATGTGAAAGTACGTGTATTTAGAGCACGCGAACAATTATCTAGAATTATAGGAGAAGACGATGTCTACTTGTCCTGAGTTTGATCTTTACTCTGTGTATCTTGATCATGAAATGCCCGAATCCCTTAAAAATGATTTTACTGAACACCTCGAGAAATGTCCTGAATGCAGCAGGCATTTTTCCCGCTTTAAGAATATACAGACCGCACTGCGTTCAAATTCTCAAACCATAACCCTTTCAAAAGCACAGACAGAAGAAAGTTTTAAAAAACTCTGTATTGTAATGAATTATAAAGCAGTAACAAAAAAGGCTCAACCTGATTTATTAATAAAGACCTTAAAAATTGTATCCCCCGCCCTCGCAGCAGTAATGGTTTTTGCTTTCATTCTACCCCTTCGTTTATTACACAGTCCGGATGTACAGCAAAATTTTCTAACACCTAACACGAATGCTTCGGCGTCCCTTATTAATAACCGCGGTATTATTGTGGACAATTCGCTTTCTGCAGTCTTATCCAATTCCCGGAACTTTCAGCAGATAAGTTCTCTGGATTTTTCAAATTCCAGTATTTCCTCAATAGACATTTTTAAACCGGCTCTATCAAATGACTCAATAACCATTCAAATAAAGCTTTCCGGTATTCACGATATACTGCCCAAGACTTCTTCAGGACTATACGAAGCTGCGTTTGCAGGCGGATCAGGTGCACAGTTTTGAAAACTCAAAACAGTTTTAAATACC
>Ga0116148_1005110_pt1 | contig 11121 bp, 10 predicted proteins | sample AD_UKC055_MetaG_FD_89786 | JGI IMG/M metagenome (GOLD analysis project Ga0116148, IMG submission 89786) | Active sludge microbial communities of municipal wastewater-treating anaerobic digesters from USA - AD_UKC055_MetaG | ecosystem: Engineered > Bioreactor > Anaerobic > Digestate | place: USA... | reverse complement strand
GCATCAGGCGGCGCTCGCCGTCAGAGGGATGTGGGGCGCAGTCGGAACCGAATCAGGACGGAACAGCCGCCTGTTTCGGGGTCAACTCAAAGCCGAGCTTGGCGGCCTTGCGCTGGAGGTAGGTCAACTCCCGCTCGCGCTGCTGCGTCTCGTAGCCCTGGGCGCCGATGCCGTGATAGGCCACCCGGTGCTTGAGCATATAGTAGACCGTCCGCGCGATCTTGTGGGCGGTGGCGACGAGGGCCTGCGTGGCTTTAGAGGGCAGTCCGCGTCGTTTGGGCGGGGTCCAGCACGGCGGCGGGGCCTTGAAAATGAAGACCTCGGCAGGCGTCCAAATGTGATCGGTTAACCCGGCGGCGTGCGTTGAACCCAGTGATAGCACCACTCATTCAACCAGAGTTTGCGGCGCAGACTCTGGTGCGGGTCGCAGAAGTTGTAGAGACGGCCGATGAGGTACATACTGGCCGTCAAGGGGGCCGCCGTGTGCCCCAAGTGGCGAGTGCGGCGGGCGAGGTGGGCGCTGCGTTGACGGAAGGTGGCATTCAGCCGTTCAATGAAAGCGGTATTTTGATGCCTTCCGTCCCCTGGCTGGCGTGCACCAGGCGCTGCACGGTGGCCAGCATACTCCGCACGACCCGCCGTTCAATCTGCAAGGTTTTGCCGTAGCGCTGTTTCACTACCTGGACCAGGGTCAGATGTAGCCAGACTTCCAGACGGGGACGGCCTGTAGCCCCTGCAAATCGGCGCACGGGGATCCAAAACGCCTTCTCGAAAGCGGTGACGTAGCTGGCCAAACCATCCACGGCGATGAGCACCGGGCGGTAGAGGGCCAGGCGGCGCACCTGGGCTACCAAAGCGGTAATGAGATCCGGGTCGCGTGTGGCGCTGACTACACCGCCTAGCCAGAGGCGGGTCGCTACCATCATTGCCAGAGCCATCCAATAGCTCCCCCCCTGGGCTTTGACTTTGATCTCGTCAGCCTGGACTTGTTGCAGATCCAGGGGCTGACTGCCGACCAAATGCTGGTGCACGGCTTCACAATGCTGCCCGGCACGTTTTTGCCACTCCCGCACCGTGCGGGGATCCAGTTCAAATGCGGCGACGATCGCCGGCAGGGGACGGCCATGTGCCAACAGCACCAGCACCCAAATTACGATCTGCGGCTCGGTGCGCAGCCGATAGAACAGCGTCCCCTTCGTGGTGCTGAAGGTGTGCTGACACACATTGCACAGATAGCGCCGCTCTTTCTGGCTATGAATGCTGATGTTGGCCTTCCCAACTTGTCCGCGGGATGGACAATCTAAATTGGGACAAAACAATTCAGCGGGGTCTTGCATCTTTACCCCCGACTGTAAAATAGAGTTAGTGGGCTGAAACGACAGACTTGTCAATCCGGTAGGACTTCCCACGGTTAAGTGCAGTCCTACCCGTCCCTGAATGTGCAGCAATTGTGCCTTGCGGTGCGAGTGCTTACCCATGGAAACCTCCTTTACAAGTGATGTGGGACAGATCAAGTATGCCACAGGTTACGAATTTGGTTATACCAGGGCATTGAGACTCAAATCATTGATCGTAGGAATGCATCCATTTTAATTTGAAAGGAGAAAACGAAATGAAAGGAACCCGCCACGCACACTTCTTGGCGCAGACAATTGCCTGCGCCGTCCTGGCGCACGGACTTAGTCGTGAAGACGGGCGCAAAGGAGTGCGCAAAGTCTTCACGGAACTTGGGGGCGACGAAGAGGCTATCACAGCCCTCGTTGCCACATATGACCGCTACCTGGCTAATATGTCGGGTGGCGGCGGGTTGTTCCCCAAGGAAGAACTCCCAGCACTGCTAGAAGTCCTCAAGAAACATCTCGGAACGAAAACCGATTGGGGCCAATACGCCACCATCGTGTACATGAACCGAGAAATGTCGCACTGGGCCAGCGACACCAAGAAATTCCACGGATGGTTCGCGTCAGAAAGCATACAATGATCGAGAGGGCATTGAGACCCGACACGAACGGCAGCACGAATGCGTCACGAATAATGGATCAGAGAGCATTCAATGTTCAAGACGGCATTGAGGCCACGAGTGGGGTCGGTATTCGTGTATTCGTGAAGATTTGTGTCAGCGGCGGACAGCCAGGTTGTAACAAATTATGAATTGAGCGGCTCCAGCTGCAGCGCGCCGGCAGCCTGGCCAACGGTAACGTCAACCGTACCTGTAAGCCATTGCTGCAGGCCCATCCCGTTCATCCTGGCCTGTCATACGCCCTCGTTAGGGCGCCATCTAGTACTTTGTCAAGGCTGATTTGATGGGTAGAGGCGTCAGTTCGTTAAGAAAACCCCGAGGCAGTTTTCCCATATATGTAGCAATCTATCAATATGCTTCCCGTGCATATAGGGGTGAGACGCGCCAGGGTCGGATTACGGTGGACATAATTTACCCCTCAATTGATATTTGACAAAGTACTGGGGTATTGTTAGGCGAAATCTGCGAGATGTGGGGGTTGATCGAAGCTATGCGTGCAGATACTGAGCAGCTAGAGCAGTCCATCCTCACGCAGGCGTTCAGGGGGGAAGATTAAGGCCAACTCTGTTTCAGTCACTCATTTGTTTCACAAAGGCACTGAGTTCTAGGATGTTTGCCTTCTGAGGATAAGGTAAGGATATAGTATGAAATTGAGAAAACTAACCATAAGGAATTTTCGCGGTATCGCCCAACTGGAGTGGGGTTTGAATGGCAACATGGTTTGCCTGATTGGGCCTGGGGATTCCACCAAAAGTACAATTCTACTCGCCTTAGAATACCTATTTTCGTCAAGTTGGAACTTGCCGGTTAGTGATGTAGATTTTCACAAGATGAATATAGAAACACCCATCGAAATCATTGCCGTTATAACTGAATTACCAGAATACTTAGTTTCAGAAGATAAATTTGGCTTATATCTTGGCTTTTGGAATCCTCAAGACAGTAAATTGTATGAGATACAAGAACATAAAAGTTATCAAAAAGCACTGCAAATCAAACTTGAGATCTGTCGAGATTTAGAGCCAAAGTGGACAGTTGTTTCTTTGCAAAGTGATGGTAGAGAACCACAATCAATAACAGCAGCAGATCGCCGTGCATTAGGGGTAACGCGAATTGGCAATTATGTTGAGGCTGATTTGGCTTGGGGGCATAATTCAGCCTTGAGCCGGATTACTCAAAAGGAAGATATTTCACAAATACCCGCTATGCTAGCTGATGCCGAGCGCAACGTCCTGAAAGCACTTAAAGATATGGATTTCAGCGCACTTTCGCAAGCTATTCAAGAAGTAAATTCAACATCCCAAACATTAGGCGCTAGGTCTCAATCTGCACTTCAACCTGGTATGGATCCGATGCGAGTCAGTCTCCGACAAGGAGCAATTGCATTGTTCGATGGCGATTTGCCGTTTTCATTACGCGGAGCAGGCAGTCGTCGTCTGATGGCAATGGCAATTCACAAAATTGCAACCCAAGAGGGGGCCATCATCCTCGTCGACGAAATTGAGAATAGCTTGGAACCATATCGTTTGCGACATTTGATTCGTCAGTTACGTCCCCAAGCTAACGAAAAGCACCAAGTTATTTTCACGACACATTCATCTGTTGCAGTCGTTGAATGTGAAGCAGATGAGTTGTATGTTGTTCATTCAAAGGATGGTACAACTGCCATCGTTCCGGTTGTCAAGGATCTTCAAGCCGTTGTCCGAAGTGTTCCAGAAGCTTTTCTGTCCAGAAAAGTCATAATCTGTGAAGGTAAAACAGAGTCGGGGCTCTTGATCAGCCTCGATAAAGAGTATTGGCAGAAAAAGCATTGCGGTTTTACTCAATATAGACACCAAACAATGGCTGAAGCAGGTGTTGCGCCGATAGAAAGTCCCAGATCTGGGGGGTCTGAAGCACCAAAATACGCGATTGCTTTAGCAAAATTGGGGTATCGTGTCGCTTATTTTGGTGATTCGGATTGTGATTTGAACCCTTCGAAGAATGAAATGGAGGCGGCGGGTGTAGAAGCAGTCCTTTTATGGGACGGAGGTGTGGAAATTGAGAGGCGACTCTGCTTTGATTTGCCATGGGATGGGTTAAAACAGTTGGTCGCGCTGGCAGTTGAGTTGACAGGTTCTGAAGCAGCTATTTAGGATCAAATTTACACGAAATTGACAGGTACAGGTCAGAATTTCATGCGTTGTGCAGACCTCGATCGGCTAACACAAGAAATTGAAGCATCGGTCTTACGTGAGAACATCGGTAAAGCTGCCGATGATGGTAAATGGTTCAAGCGTCTGGACAGAGGCAAAGACCTGGGCATCCTATTGGCTAGATACCTAGATCAGATGCAGAGCTCTCCTACAATGAGGACTCTACGGCTTTTGGAAAATTGGTGCTATGACTGATCCATTTGACGATGTGGTTGGATACCTTGCAACTACCCAAAGATCAGTTTGTCTGACTGCCGCGGCTGGCTGTGGAAAAACCGAGGCTATTGTCCGTGCCGTCGCGCAATCAGAGGGAAAGCAATTGGTTTTGACTCATACTAATGCTGGTGTTGCGGCATTGCGTTCTCGTCTGCATCGATACTCGGTATCAGAGTCAAAATGCCATGTAGAAACGATAGCAAGTTGGCTGTTGAAATATGTGATTGCTTATCCTTCAATGTCAGGGTTGGCGAATTTGCATCCGGTAGAGGCAGATTGGGGGCTGGTGTATCCAGCCGCGCAGAGACTGTTCATTTGTCCCTTTGTGAAAGATGTACTACGGGCAAGCTATGCAGGCATTTTTGTGGACGAGTACCAGGATTGCACACGACAGCAGCATCAAATCATTTTGAAGATATGTGAATATGGCTTACCCGTTCGCGTGTTGGGCGATCCACTGCAAGGTATATTTGGCTTCCAAAGCGATCCATTGGTAGAGTGGAGGACGGATGTGGAGGCGCGTTTTGAGCCTTTACCCGAACTGCTTATTCCATATCGTTGGAAACAGACAGTCAATCATCCATATACCAACCCGTCGTTGGGTGAGCAATTGGTTGATGTTCGCAAGAAATTGCTTGCTTGGGAAAGAGTTAAATTGGATGATTATTCCGAAATTAAGTGGCAGCAATGGTCTGACTTACAGGAACAAGCAGCTTGCAAAATGGTTAGGTCAGGGACTATAGCTGGTATTCATCAATGGCCCTTAGATGCTCACGCAACAGCTCGGCGAATGGCTGGGGAATATCAATCTATTGAAGAGATGGATTGTAAAGAGTTAATGAAGGCATCTCATCAGATAGATATGCAACTCAAAAGGGGCAACTATCAAGCCATCGTGAATTGTCTTAAATCCTTGATTCTGAAGGGATGTGGAAATCAATCTCTATTCAATGATGCGCATTATCTGCAGAGTGAGTTCTCCAGACTGGAACGAGGTGATCTATCTGCAATAATTGTTATCATGGAAACGATCATTCTCGATCGTCACGCGCAGGTTTTTCGTCGCGAACTTCTCATTGAATTAAAAAGAGCAGCGCAGGAATTTGCTACGGGACAATATGCTTCACTTGAGGAGGCTGCTTATATTGCGCGGTATAAAACGCGTGTAAATGGTCGCAAGCCCGAAGCTCGCATTATCTCTCGCACTTTGCTCATCAAAGGTTTGGAATTTGATCATGCGCTTATTCTCAACGCGGATAAATTGCAAAATCGTGAGAATTTCTATGTTGCCATCACGCGCGGTTCGAAGAGCTTGACGGTTTTGTCTTCTCTTCCCGCGATTCATTACCCTCAACCATCTTGATGTCGACATTCTCAGCAACACACTCAAGAGAAAGATTAGACAGTACATAATGGATGCCCAAAGGCTGTAAATGTTTTTCACTGCCCTTAACCTACACCTTTACCGTACCTGGCAAATCTTCAATGCCAACTTCGGCTCCTTGCGCCTGTTCGGCGAACAAATCGCACAGGTTGCCGACGGGCTGGATCGCCAATCGGTCAGCGAAATGGCCGAAGTACTGGCGGATGTTTTCGACGATCCACAAGAGGAAGTTGAAGCGGAGCTCTTGGAATTTTTGCCCTCGCTGGATGAGCTGGAACTCTATCCTAATTTTGCGGAGCGTCCAGATGTACGCGAAGCGCTGCAATACTTCAAAGATAGGCGTTTCAAAGCGCGGGTATTACAGTGGGCGTTGGAGAATCCGCGCAAGGGCCACAAACTGGCGCAAGCCTGGGCGGACTGTTTCTCCGAGCCGCCCGCGCATGGCTTATTGTTACGTCGTAGCGCATTGGTCAGCCTGGTCGGGACATTGGAAATCCTGGTGGAATCCCTCTTTTTGGGCTATTACTGTTATGTGGAGGCTGGCAACATCGTTCAAGGTGAAGCCCAGGGATTGAAAGCCTATCAACAAACCGAGAAAGCTATGGGCGGGGGCTGGCGCAGACGCATCGAAAGATTTGACGAATTGGGCATTAACCTGGCAGTTATTCAGGATTATCTGGATGAACTGGTCGAAATAGCCCAACGCCGCAATACCATCGTTCATAACCAAGGAGTGATTGACGCTGATTACATGAACAGGTCACCCGCATCGTATCAGCCCGCCGGAGCCAAAAAAGGGTTGATGTTAGTGGTCTCTACTCGCTACCTGGAACGGGCTTTCGATGTCGTCTTGCTGATTGCATTTGGCTTGAGCCAGGCTTGTTGGCGGCAGTGGCAGCGGGAAAAGAGCCAAAAGCAAGCAGACCGTGTAATAGAAACATTGATTTATCAGACGCTGCGCCAGGGGCGTTATGAGCTGGTTCAAGCCTTGGCATTGGTGACGGAGCGCATAGACTTATCCTGGCGATTGCGTCAACTTGTACTGGTTAATGCTGCGATTGCATGGCGCGAGCGCGGCGACAAGGCTAATATGCAACTCGTGCTCACAAGACTCAAGAAAAGGGCATGTGGTTGGCAAACAAAAATCGCGTTGGCAATTTTGCGAGAAAATTCCCTGGAAGCGCACCGCCTCATGAAACAAGCAGCGGATAAAGGCAAATTGCACCAGTACATCTCTCCCTACTGGCCGCTTTTTGAACCTGTCAAGAGCGAACCCTGGTTCAAGAATCTATTTGATGTTTCCGAACATGACAAAATGCCCCGAAGAAAAAAGTGACGTTTTTATTTTTAACAGAAGGAATACGCCCGATGAAAGCCACCGAAGCGCGTTTGCTGGAGTTTCTCAAGAAGTCACCGCAGTTCCTCATCCCCATTTACCAGCGCACCTACAGCTGGACTGAGCGGGAGTGTCAGCAGCTGTGGAATGATATTCTTCGGACTGGCCGGAATGACGCTATTTCGGCGCATTTTGTCGGGTCTATTGTATACATCCAGCAGGGCCTTTACCAGGTGACAGGGCCATCACCGCTACTGGTCATTGATGGACAACAACGCCTCACAACGGTTTCACTCTTGTTGGAAGTATTGGCCCGGCATCTGGGAAATACAGAACCGGTGGACGGTTTTTCCGCCAGGAAGCTCCGCAACTATTACTTGCTCAATCCAGAAGAAGACGGCGAACGTCGCTTCAAATTGCTGCTAACCCAGACCGATAAAACCAGCCTGCTCGCGGTAGTGCAACAAAAACCCTGGCCTGCAGAGTACTCCTTGCGCTTGAAAGCCAATTTTGACTTCTTTGAAGGTCAGGTCCAGGCCCTGGGGCGTGATTTGGAAGCCTTGTGTAAAGGATTGGCAAAACTGGTAATTGTGGATATTTCGCTTAGCCGCGATCAGGATAATCCGCAATTGATCTTTGAAAGCATGAACTCTACCGGGCGCGAATTGACACAAGCCGACTTAATCCGTAACTTCATTTTAATGGGGCTGGAGCCGGAGCGCCAAACACGACTCTACGAAGACCACTGGCGTCCAATGGAAGTGGAGTTCGGGCAGGAAGCCTACGACGTACACTTTGATAGCTTCATGCGCCACTATTTGACGGTCAAGACCGGCGAAATCCCTAACGTCAGCGAAGTGTACGAGGCTTTCAAAGCCTACGCCAGACAGCCAGAGATTGCGGCAGCTGGCGCGGAGGCGTTGGTCAGCGACATTCACACCTTTGCGACCTATTATTGTGCGATGGCTTTGGGCAAAGAGCCAGACAAAGCATTGTCCGAAGCCTTTCAGGACTTGCGCGAATTGCGGGTGGATGTGGCGTATCCCTTCCTGCTGGAATTGTACGCCGATCATCGGGCCAGCATTCTTGCTAAGGCGGATTTGCTCCAGGCGGTGCGGCTGGTGGAATCTTACGTCTTCCGGCGTGCCATATGTGCCATTCCCACCAACTCACTCAACAAGACCTTTGCTACCTTCCGGCGCGCGTTGCGGAAGGACCGTTACCTTGAGAGTATCCAGGCGCATTTTCTATCGCTACCTTCATATCGGCTCGGCGCTTTCCTGATGATGATGAATTCAAACGCGACTTGAAAACGCGCGATCTCTACAACTTCCCGCGTCGCTTATACTGTTTGAGGCGATTGGAGAACTTCGGGCGCAAAGAGCCAGTGGCCGTGAATGAATACACCATTGAACACATCCTGCCGCAGAACCCCAATCTTTCGCCGCAATGGCAAGCTGCGCTCGGCTCCAATTGGCGGCAAATTCAGGAGAGCTGGCTGCACACCTTGGGCAATCTTACTCTGACAGGCTATAACGCCGAATACAGCGACCGTCCTTTTGAGCAAAAACGGGACATGCCGGGCGGTTTCAAGCACAGTCCGCTGCGGCTCAATACCGGGCTGGGTGAAATTGACACCTGGAATGAAGCAGCTATCCAGGCACGCGCTGAACGGCTGGCGGAAATGGCCATGGCAGTGTGGAGCGCGCCGCAGCTGCCGGCGGAAATTCTGGCAATCTACACCACGCCGTCCGTCCGCTCAGAAGGTTACACCATAGAGGATCATCACTATCTGACGCAAGGTGGCATCACACGCCAACTGTTTGAGGCTTTCCGCCAGGCAGTCCTGGCACTCGACCCCTGCGTAACTGAGGAATTTCTCAAACTTTACGTTGCTTATAAGGCAGAGACCAATTTCGTGGATGTAGTGCCACAAGCCAAACGTTTGCGGCTATCGCTCAATCTGGCTTTTCATGAAATACAAGACCCCAAAGGTTTTTGTAAGGACGTTACCGGCCTTGGCCGTTGGGGTAACGGTGATGTGGAAGTGGCCCTGAATTCGTTAGACGAATTGCCCTATGTCATCGGCCTGGTGCGGCAGGCTTTCGAAAAGCAGATGGGAAATGGCGAAACTGGCGCTTGAGCCGGCTTCGAACGGATCAGTATGTGATGGATGACATTTTGGAGGGTATGGATGGGAGTTGAACTTTTGCCCTGCCCGACGCGGGAGTTGTGGCGCGCCGGTTGGCGCATAGATTTGACCGTTGTACTGGCAGTCCTTTTCTTTGGTCTCATGGCGACGATGTCGGCCAGCGCGGCCCTGGCGGATGATGATTCTGACTACTTCGTCTTTTTGCCGTTGGTAGAGCGTTCCCTGCCGCCGGGCATTCATGGGCGCGTTACCTGTTGGGGCGAGCCGGCGCCGGGCATCACGGTCACGCTGTGGCATATCGGCAGCAAAGGGGGATATGTTCCCTTTGGGCATACTCAGACTCAGGCCGATGGCGGGTATCATTTCACCGCGCTACCCGAGCTGTCTGACCCTTACGTGGCTTACCATAATGGAGAGTATGGCAATGTTGACAATCCAGCGTACCTGGCTTGTTGGTTTGGACCGGCTCTGAAGTATACGCCTGGAGAGATAGCAGACGGTGGGGATTTCGATATCGCCGATGTTCGCAAACTGACCCCGGTTGCGGGGGCAACAACAACCTTTCCTGTAACCTTCACCTGGGAACCGCGCCCGGCAACGCCGCAGGATGATTACTGGTTTGAGGTATATTATCAAGGCGACACCTATCGTATGCCTTGGTTCTACACTTCTAATTTGGGGTATGTGGGCAGCTACACCTGGGCGAGTCCGTGCTGCGATTTCGAGTACGGGCAAGAGTATGCCTGGAATGTGAGAATTTTCTGGCCGGACGGCAGTTTTGGCAGCAGCTATGCGGGACGGCCGGTGATCTTTAGTCCTTGATGGGGGATGTTTCCCTGCCATTTACCGACGCAATCAGGATGAATAGTGCTTATTACATAACTTCAGTTATGCGTTGACATTTTCCACAAAACCCCGTAAAATAGCCTCAAAAGGCCCGTTTTGCGGGGTTTTTCGCTGTCGAAACTTATCGCATAAATAACCCATTACCCATCACCACCTGCCCAGGAGGCTCCCATGGCCGACTATCTGACCGACTTCGTGACTCACCTGCACGCGCAGGATCGCAGCGCGCACACCATCGCCGCCTACCAGAACGACGTCGCCGCGTTCTTCGCCTGGCTGGAGACGCAACTGGGCAAACCGGTGCTGCCCGTCGAGGTGACCCCCTTCGACGTTCAACGGTACCGCGATGCCCTGGAAAACGCCGGACGCCAGCCGTCCGGCGTCAACCGCTGCCTAGCCGCATTGCGCGGCTTCTTCGCCTGGGCCATCGCCGCCGGACACGCCAGCATCAACCCCGTGCAGAGCGTCAAAGGCGTCAGGCAAGACCCGCGCACCCCCAAGGCGCTCACCGCACAGGAGGTCTATCGCCTGCAGCGGGAAGCGGCGGCGCAGCGGCAACTGGCGCAGGCGCGCGCCGGAGACACAGTCACGCCCACCCTGGTGGACGCGCTGCGCGACGAAGCCTTGCTGAACCTGCTCCTCTACACCGGCCTCCGCGTCTCGGAATGCGCGGCGCTGCGCGTGGAGGACGTAGTGCTCAGCGGTAAGGACCCCCGCGTCATCGTGCGTTCGGGGAAGGGACGGAAGTACCGTGAGGTGCCGCTGCACAAGACGGCGCGCCAAGCGCTAGAGGCTTATCTCGCCGTGCGGTCCGCCGATCGGGGCAACGCGCTCTTCCTCGGTCAGCGGGGAGCGTGGGGCGCGCGGGGGATGCAGTTTCGCATCGCGGCGCTCGCGGAGGCGGCGGGAGTGGAGGGCGTGACGCCGCACGTGCTGCGGCACACGTTCGCCACGCGCCTGCTGCGTGAGGCG
>Ga0116148_1005108_pt1 | contig 11128 bp, 11 predicted proteins | sample AD_UKC055_MetaG_FD_89786 | JGI IMG/M metagenome (GOLD analysis project Ga0116148, IMG submission 89786) | Active sludge microbial communities of municipal wastewater-treating anaerobic digesters from USA - AD_UKC055_MetaG | ecosystem: Engineered > Bioreactor > Anaerobic > Digestate | place: USA... | reverse complement strand
CTCCAGGGGCGGGGTATGAGGCCGCGATCCCAGCTGGGCAGTTCCCAGCCCCGGGCGGCCTCGATGTGAAAGGGCACCACCGGGTTGCCGGTCGCCTTGGCCAGCCAGACGGCGCCAGCCTGCGCCCGTCGCGCCGGGCCGCGCGGGCCGTCCACGGTGAAGGCGGCCGGCCGTCCCGCGGCCATGTCGCGGCGCAGCTGGATGAGGGCGCGGCTGCCGCCGCGGCTGGTCGATCCGCGGGCCGCGGCGTAGCCGAAGCGCCGCATGAGGCGGGCAATCCACTCGCCGTCGAAGTTCTCGCTGGTCACCGCGACGATGCCGCGGCCGCGGAAGTAGAGGACGGCCGGCAGGATGCGGCCGTGCCAGAGGGCGAGGATCGGCTGGCGCCCCGAGGCGCGCACCGCGTCGAGGTGTTCGGTGCCCCGCGCCTCCCAGCGCCAGGTCCGGCCGAGGGCCGCGGCGAGCGGGTATCCAAGGGCGCCGATCGCGGCCGCCTCGACGCGCTTGATACGCGAGGCCCGCCAGTCGGGCGGGCCGTCACGGGCCGGAACGCCGGGAGCCTTTCCCGCCACTCGCGGGCCTGTGCCAGTGGTCACACCGCACGGAAGTTAACCACAAAGGACGCAAAGGACACAAAGGGACGTGCGGCGGGGCGGCCCGACGGAACGCGGCCGCCTTCGGCGAGGCGCGATGCGCCTCGCCGAAGGCCGCCGCGCAGCGAGCTTCGCAGTCTTTGTGATCTTTGTGATCTTTGTGGTTCGGTACGTGGACAAGCCGCTACGAGGTGCTCTTCAAGCGGCCGTCCACGTACGAGGTGATGTCCACCACCTGCGTGGTGGCGTTGCTGCTCGCCTGGGCCCCCTTGAGCATGATCGAGCAGAAGGGGCAGGCGGTGACGATCGTCGGGGCGCCGGTGGCCTGCAGCTGCTCGAACCGCGTCTGGCTGATCCGCTGTCCCTCCTCGCGCTCCTCGAACAGCAGGCCGCCGCCGGCTCCGCAGCAGAAGGGGTTGTGGCGGTTGCGCACGGGCTCGCGCACGGTCGCCCCCACGCGCCGCAGCAGGTCGCGCGGCTCGTCGACGTGCCCGGCGTACCGGGCCAGGTAGCAGGGGTCGTGCAGCACCACGGTGTCGGACGCGGGCAGCTGTCCCGGAAGGGTGCGCGACAGCAGCACCGAGGAGTGCACGACCTCGGCCTCGAAGCCGAGCAGCCGGTAGTCGGGGCCGAGCGTCTTCACGCAGTGCGGGCACGAGGTCAGGATCTTCCTGACGCCTGCCGCCCGGAACTCCTCGATGTTCGCGTTGGCCAGCTCCTGGTACACGTACTCGTTGCCGGTGCGCTTGGCGGGATCACCCGTGCAGCGCTCCTTCTCGAGCACGCCGAAGGTCACCTCCAGCCGGCGCAGCAGGTCGAAGAGCGACCGCAGCGACTTCTGGAAATCGGCGTCGTAGGACCCCGCGCAGCCGAGCCACATCAGGTACTCGTGGCGCGAGGCGTCGAAGGTCTCGAGGCCCGAGGCGGCCACGAACTTCTGGCGCTGGTCCTGCGGCAGCCCCCAGATGTTCCCGCGGCGCTCCAGGTTGTTGTACATCGCGCCCAGCGCGTCGGGCGCCTCCCCGTTCGACACCAGGCCGCGGCGCGCGTTGATGATGAGCGGCAGGTGCTCGATCCCCACCGGGCACTGCGCCTCGCACGCGCCGCACGTGGTGCACTGCCACAGCACGTTCTCGTCGTAGATGCTCTTCAGCGGCGCGTCCAGCTTGCCCGCCAGCAGCGCGTCCTCGTTGTCGAGGATCAGCTTCTTCGGGTTCAGCAGCTTGCCCGTGCGATAGGCGGGGCAGTTCATCTGGCAGCGCCCGCACTCGACGCACGTGAAGGCGTCGAGCACCATCTTGCGCTCGAGGTGCGCCACCGTCTCGTAGCCGATCTCCTCCTTCTCGAAGTCGAGGTTCCGCACCTCGCCGAGCACCGGCGATTCGAGCGCGATCGTGATCGGCGAGAGCAGCAGGTGGAAGTGCTTCGAGCCGGGGATGAGCACCAGGAAGACGAGGATGACGAGCGCGTGCACCCACCAGTTCACCCGCCCGCCGAGGCTCTCCCCTGCCAGGCGGAAGTCGAGCAGGAAGGTGACCATCAGCGCCGCGATGAACAGGCCGATCACCACCGACTCGCCCGACAGCTTGCCAAGCGCCTCGGGACGGAAGACCACCCGGCGCACCAGCAGGACGAGGATCCCGGCGAGCACGGCGATGGCGAAGGGAACCAGCGCGAGCGAGTAGAAGCGGAAGGCGGCGGTGCCGGTGAGGTCGACCAGGCCCAGCCCGGCGAGGAACTCCGTGCTGGTGTAGCCGGCGAAGGCCACGAAGCCCCAGAAGACGAGCGCGTGCGCCAGCCCCACCAGCGGCCGCTCCGCGATCACCTTCGACTGGAACACCACCTCGCGCAGCAGCCGCCCGGCCGCCGCGCCGGCATCCGCCACGCCGAGGCGTCCCGGCGCCCGGCGGATCAGGCGGACGCGGGTCGCCACCTGCCACGCGAACAGGCCGCCGAATACGAGGACGAGCACCCAGAGGATCAGGGTTTCCAACAGAGGGTCCTCACGGGGGCGCGAGACGCTTCACGGCCGGCCGGTACTGTCTGTCACCCCCGCCAGCCACCAGCCACTATCCACTAGCCGCCGGCTACTTGCTCTTCCCCAGCTCCTTGACCAGCTCCGGCACGACCTCGAACAGGTCGCCGACGATGCCGTAGTCGGCCAGCTCGAAGATCGGCGCCTCGGCGTCCTTGTTGATCGCGACGATCGTCCGCGATCCCTTCATCCCGACGGCGTGCTGGATGGCGCCCGAGATCCCGAGGGCGAGGTACAGCTTCGGCGACACCGTCTGGCCCGAGCTGCCGACCTGCCGCTCGAGCGGGAGCCACCCCGCGTCGCAAATGGGCCGCGAGGCCGCGATCTCGGCCCCGAGCGCGCGGGCCAGCTCCTCGACCAGCGCCAGCTTCGACTGCTCCTTGATGCCGCGCCCGACGGCAACGATGCGTGAAGCCTGCGAGAGGTCGACCGCCTGCTTCGCCTCCTGGAACGGGGGCTCGGGCTTCTGCCGGATCGCCGACGAATCTGCGGTCGCCTCGACCCGGCGCACCGGGGCGGGCGACGCCCCTCGCGCGACGCCGTCGGCCGGGAACGCCCCGGCCTGCACCGTCACCAGGCAGGGGCCGTCGCCCTCGGCCACGACGTCGGCGGCCAGCTTGCCCTGGAACACGAGGCGGGTGAAGGTCCGACGCCCCTCGAACGGTTCGCCGTAGCCGGTCACGTCGGTGACGAGCGGCCAGCCGAGGCGGGCGGCCAGCTTCGGGACGAAGTCGCGCGCCTGGTAGGTGTGCGCGAACAGGGCGAAGGCGGGAGCCTCGGCCTCGAGCAGCCGGGCGAGCGCCGCCGTGAACCCGTCGGCGGTGTAGGCGCCAAGGGCGGCCGCCTCGAGGGCCACCACCTCCGCGCACTCGGCCTCGGCCAGGCTCGCGGCCGAGGCGGCCACCTCGCCGCCCGCGATCGCGATCCGCACGGGCCCGAGGCCCGTCTGGGCCGCCAGACGCTGCGCGGCGGCGATGGCCTCCCACGAGGCCCGGTTGAGCGTTCCCTCACGCTGTTCGGCAACGGCGAGGATCATGCTGCACCTACTCGATCGCGCGGGCCTCGTCGCGCAGGCGCCGCACCAGTTCCTTGGCGGCGTCGGCGGCCGGGCCGGGAATGATCTGGGTCTGCTTGGTCTTCTCGGGCGCGCGAAGACGGACGATCCGCAGCCGCGAGGCCACCCCGGCAGGGGCAACCTTCCGGATCTCCTTCTTCTTCGCGGCGATGATTCCCTTCAGGGTCGCGTAGCGCAGCTGGTTGATGCCGCTCTGGATGGTGAGCAGCGCCGGGAGCGGCATCTCGACCCACTGGAACCACCCGCCCTCGAGCTCGCGCTTGACGCGGAGGCGGTCCCCCTGCACGGCGACCTCCATGATGATGGTCGCGTGCGGGATGCCGAGGCGCTCGGCCAGCACGACGCCAGTCTGGGCGAAGCCCTGGTCGTCGGACTGGAGGCCGGTCAGCACCAGGTCGAACCGCTCGCCCTCGATGGCGCCGGCGAGCGCCTCAGCCACCGCGAAGGCGTCGGCCGAGGCCAGGCGATCGTCCTCGACGTGGATCGCACGGTCGGCGCCGCGGGCGAGCGCCTCGCGCAGCGCCTGCGCCACGCGGGCGGGGCCGGCCGAGCAGACCACCACCTCGCCGCCGTGCCGCTCGCGCAGCCGGAAGCCCTCCTCGAGGGCGTAGGCGTCGGGCTCGTTCAGCTCGAAGGTGGCGTCCTGCTCGCGGAGCCAGGTCTTCGACTCGTTGACCCGCGGCTGGGCGTCGCGGGCAGGGACCTGCTTGAGGCAGACAGCGATCTTCATAGAGGTATCCCGACTAGCATAGCGGATCAGGGGTCCGGGACGAATTTCCGCGGATTCGTCCCGGACGGTTCCTTGCCGCTACAGGTCGGCGCGCTTGAAGAGGAGGGAGGCGTTGGTGCCGCCGAACCCGAACGAGTTGGACAGCGCGTAGGGGATCTCCGCCTTGCGGGCGGTCCCCGGCACGTAGTCCAGGTCGCAGTCGGGGTCGGGGTTCTCCAGGTTGATGGTCGGCGGCATTTCCTGCCGGTAGACCGCCAGCGCCGTGATGCCCCCCTCGAGGCCGCCTGCCGCGCCGAGCAGGTGCCCGGTCATCGACTTGGTGGACGAGACGGCCAGCTTGTGGGCGTGCTCGCCGAAGCACCGCTTGATGGCGATCGTCTCGAGGCGGTCGTTGAGCGGCGTCGAGGTGCCGTGCGCGTTGATGTAGGCGACGACCGATCCGTCCACGCCGGCGCTCCTCAAGGCGGCCCGCATCGACCGGACGGCGCCGTCGCCGTCCTCCGACGGGGCCGTGATGTGGAACGCGTCGGCCGAGGCGCCGTAGCCGACCACCTCGGCGTAGATGCGGGCGCCGCGTGCGAGCGCCGCCTCGCGCTCCTCGAGCACCATCACGCCCGACCCCTCGCCGATCACGAAGCCGTCGCGGTCCTTGTCGAACGGCCGGCTGGCGCGCTCGGGGGCGTCGTTGCGGGTCGAGAGGGCGCGCATGGCCGCGAAGCCGCCGACCCCCATCGGGGTGATCGCCGCCTCCGAGCCGCCCGCGATCATCGCGTCGGCGTCGCCGCGGCGGATGATCTCGTAGGCGTCGCCGACCGCGTGCGCCGAGGCCGAGCAGGCCGTGCAGCTCGCCATGTTGGGGCCCTTGGCCCCGAAGCGGATGGACACGTGCCCCGCGGCCAGGTTGATGATGGCGGCGGGGATGAAGAAGGGGGAGATCCTGCGGGGCCCGCCCTCGAGCAGCGCCTGGTGCTCGCGCTCGATCGTGGCGAACCCGCCGATGCCGGAGGCGATCGCCACCCCGACGCGGTCGCCGATGCCGCCGATCTTCAGCCCCGAGTCGTCGACGGCGAACTGCGCGGCCGCCACGGCGTACTGGATGAAGACGTCGACCTTCTTGACTTCCTTCTTCTCGAAGAACTGCAGCGGATCGAACCCCTTCACTTCCCCGGCAATCTGCGCCGCGAAGTTCGAGGTGTCGAAGCGCGTGATGCGCGCGACGCCGCTACGACCCGCCTGGAGGCCCTGCCAGTTGGCCTCGGTGCCGATCCCCAGGGGCGACACGAGGCCGATGCCGGTGACGACGACTCGCCTGCTCAAGCTCCCTCCCGTTGCGCCCCCGGGCGCACACCCACGGGCGCGGCGCTGCCGGCGCTCCGCGCGTGGCGCCCGGCTGCCGGGCCGCTACTTCTTGTTCTTGGCGTGCCCTTCGATGTACTCGACGGCTTCCTTCACGCGGGTGATCTTCTCGGCGTCCTCGTCGGGGATCTCGATGCCGAACTCCTCCTCGAACGCCATCACCAGCTCCACGGTGTCGAGCGAGTCGGCGCCGAGGTCGTCGACGAACGAGGCGTCGGGGGTGACCTCCTCCTCGTCCACACCGAGCTGATCCACGATGATCGTCTTGACCTTGTCTGCTACCGCGGCCATTCGTCCTCCTACGTGTACATCCCGCCGTTGACGGCGATCACCTGCCCGGTGACATAGGACGCTTCGTCGGACGCCAGGAAGGCGACCGTCCACGCCACGTCGTCGGGGCTCCCGAGCCGGCCCAGCGGCACCTTGGCGGCCCACTCGCTGCGCACGCCCTCGCTGAGCGCGCGCGTCATGTCGGTGTCGATGAGGCCGGGGGCCACCGCGTTCACGGTGACGCTGCGGGCCGCCACCTCGCGCGCGAGCGCCTTGGTGAACCCGATCAGCCCCGCCTTCGACGCCGCGTAGTTCGACTGCCCGGCGTTCCCCATCTGGCCGACGACCGAGCTGATGCTGATGATCCGCCCCGACCGCTGGCGCATCATCGGCCGAAGCACCGCCTGCGCGCAGGTGAACGCGCCGGTCAGGTTGACGGCTACGACCGCGTCCCACTCCTCGCGCTTCATCCGCATGAGGAGCTGGTCGCGGGCGATTCCCGCGTTGTTGACGAGGACGTCGATCCGGCCCTGCCGCTCGAGCACCTGGTCGACCGCCGCCTGGACCATCTCGGGCCGCGTCACGTCGAGCGCCACCGCGCTCGCCAGCCCCCCGCGCTCGCCGATTGCCGCCGCGGCGCGCGCGGCCTCTTCGCCGAGAACGTCCGCCAGCACGACGTGCGCCCCCTGGCGCGCGAGCGTCTCCCCGATCGCGAGGCCGATGCCCCGCGACCCGCCCGTCACGATTGCGACCTTCCCCGTCAGTTCGAACATCGCAGCAGTCCCCTCCCGGCGCGGCGACACATCATACACGCTTCCCGGCCGTTTCGATCACGCGCGGCGGAAGCGGCTGGCCGGGCGCGCGCATCTTCAGCTCTCGGCGCGATGGCGGGGCAGGGCGAAGAACGGGTGGCCTACGTGAACAACGCCGCAACCTGCTCGAGGCCCTCGGGGCCCTCGACGCTCGCGTACGCCGCGTCGCGGTGGATCTTGCGTCCCAGCCCGGTCAGCACGGTGCCCGGGCCCACTTCAACATACTTGCGGACGCCCTCCGATGCAAGCCGGCGCACCACGTCCTCCCAGCGGACCGGGGAGGAAACCTGGCGCACCAGCGCGTCGATCGCCGAGGCGGCGTCGCGCTTCGGCTCGGCGTCCACGTTGGCGACCACCGGCACCCGCGGGTCGCGCGCGGGAAGCGCGCGCAGCTCGGGCTCGAGGCGCAGCTCCGCCGGCTTCATCAGCGCGCAGTGGAAGGGGGCGCTCACCGCGAGCGGCACGACCCGCTTGGCGCCCATCCCCTTGGCGATCTCCGACGCACGCGCCACCGCGTCGCGGCCGCCGGCAATCACCACCTGCCCCGGCATGTTCAGGTTCGCCGGGCTCACGACCTCTCCCTGCGCCGCCTCGAGGCACGCCCGCTCGACCGCGCCGGCGTCGAGGCCGATCACCGCGGCCATCGCGCCGTCCCCCACCGGCACCGCCTCCTGCATGTAGCGCCCGCGGCGCCGCACGATCCGGACCGCGTCGGCGAACGCCAGCGTGCCAGCCGCCACGTGCGCCGAGTACTCCCCCAGGCTGTGACCCGCCACCAGGTCGGGCCGGTACCCCTTCGACTCGAGCAGCCGGTACGCCGCCACGCTCACGGTGAGGATCGCGGGCTGCGTGTTCTCGGTCAGGCGCAGGGCCGCCTCGGGCCCTTCGAAGCAGAGGGTGCTGAGGCTCTCGCCCAGCGCCGCGTCCGCCTCGGCGAAGGTCTCGCGGCACACGTCGAACGACTCGGCCAGCGCCCGGCCCATGCCGACCGCCTGGGAACCCTGCCCGGGGAAGATGAAGGCAATCACGACGATGTCGCTCCAGTGGGGGCGATGGCAAGTTGGATGCGCGAGAGGATGCCGGCCGCGGCGTGCCGGTAGGCCATGGCAATCCCGTTGCGGACGGCGCGGGCCGACGAGCGGCCGTGGCCCACGAGCGCGAGCCCCGCCACGCCGAGCAGCGGGACGCCCCCGTACTCGGACCAGTCGAGGCGGCGTGGAAGGGCGTCGCCGTCGGCGGTGGAGGTCGCGCGCCCCTCAGCGAGCAGGCGCTCGCGGAACACCTCGCCGACGATCTCCACGAGCCCCTCGCTGATCTTGAGCACGATGTTGCCCGTGAAGCCGTCGCAGACGATGACGTCGGCCTCGCCGGCGTAGACGTCGCGCGCCTCGACGTTACCGAGGAAGGTCGGGCAGGCGGCGGCCAGGCGGCGGTGCGCCTCGCGGGTCAGTTCATTCCCCTTGGTGGCTTCCTCGCCGATCGACAGCAGGCCGACCCGCGGCGCCTCGATCCCGAGCGCCACCCGCGCGTAGACCTCGCCCATGGTCGCGAAGTCCACCAGGTGCCGCGGGCGGCATTTCACGGTCGCCCCCACGTCGAGCAGCACCGCCTCACCCCTCCGGGTCGGGATCGTCGCGGCGAGCGCGGGGCGATCGACGCCCGGCAGCATCCCGAACCGCGAGTGGGCCGCCACCACCGTCGCCCCCGTGTGGCCGGCGCTGTAGAGCGCGTCGGCGCGTCCGGCCGCCACCTCGCCGGCCGCGGCGAGGATCGAGGCGTCGGCTCGCCGCCTGAGCACGGCGGCCGGCGGCTCGTCCATGGCGATGGCTCCCCCGGCGTCCACGTAGCGGACGCTCAGGCCGCGGGCGTCGGGCAGCGCCTCGACGAGCGGGCGCACGACGGCCACGGGCCCGGCCAGGACCAGCGACACGGGAAGCTCGCGCGCCGCGGCCACCGCCCCGGCCACGATCGGCCCCGGCCCGTGATCGCCGCCGACGGCGTCAACGGCTATGCGGATGTCCACGGTGAACCGATGCGGCGCGCCCTAGCCCTCCTTCACCTCGCGCACCTGCCGGCCGCGGTAGTAGCCGCAGTGCGGGCACACCTGGTGCGAGAGCTTGGGCTCGTGGCACTGGGGGCAGTTGCTCAAGGCGGCCGGTGACAGCGCGTCGTGCGTGCGCCGCTTGGCGCCCCGGGCCTTCGAGTGTCGTCGTTTTGGGTTGGGCATGCTATCCGCCTGTCTATCTGCTGGCCGGGCTCAGGCCTCGCCGTCACGCCGGTTCGCCAGCGCCCGCAGCCCCTCGAGCCGCGGGTCGGTCCACGAGTTCGTGCACGCGCAGGTGCCCGTGTTGAGGTTCGTCCCGCACTGGGGGCAGAGGCCGCGGCAGGACTCGCGGCACAGCGGCTTCATCGGGATTGCCAGGTAGAACTGCTCGCGCAGCAGCTGCCCCAGGTCGATCCGCTCGTCCCGGTAGTAGGCCGTGCCGAGATCGTCCTCCTCGACCTCGATCTCCTCGCCGGGCGCCGCGTTCTCGGCGTGCGGCACGTAGAGCAGGTCGAAGGTTCCGTCCACCGGGAACTCGAACGGCTCGAGGCACCGGCTGCAGTCGAGCGACAGCCGCGTGGCGACCCTGCCCGCGAGCCGGTAGTTCTTGCCGTCCTTGAGCAGGTCGAACGACAGCCGCACCGGCTCCATCACACCGAACGCCTCCCGCTCGCCCTCGGGCGTGAGGCCGTGGACGACCCCGCCTTCATCGGGCTCGAAGGTGCGCTCGACGTGCGTGCGCGGTTCGCGGAACTGGCTCAGGTCCAGGAACATCGGGGTCTTCCCTGCCGCCTCGGCCGTCGCGGGACGGACCCATGATTATACCACGGCAGCCTGGGCCGGCCCGGCCGCGACGCGCGGGGACGCGGCGCGTTTCACTCCGCGTCCCAGTCGCCGGGCATCTCCACCCAGGGGCGCGGGATGAACAGCCGCTCGAACAGCGTCACCGCGTAGCGGTCGGTCATGCCGGCCAGGAAGTCGCGAGCCGCCACGTCCATGCCGTCGCGTTCGAGGATCCGCAGGTCGAGGAAGCGGCCGGGCCGCTCGCGCACCTTCTCCCACAACCCGCCCAGGATCCCGGTCGCCTTGCGCAGCTGCACGACCGATCGCCGGTCCTCGTAGACCGTGCGGAAGAGGAATGCGCGCAGATCGAGGGTGGCCGCAAGCACCGCCTCGCTCATGCGGACCTCCGACAGCCCGGCGGCCAGCGTGGCGGAGACCACGTCGCCCACCATCCGCCCGATGCGCGACGACGAGGAGGGACCGAGCACCTCGACGATCGGCCCGGGCAGATCGCCCGGCTCCAGGATCCCGGCGCGCGTGGCGTCGTCGATGTCGTGGTTGACGTAGGCGATGAGGTCCGAGAGGCGGGCGATCTGGCCCTCCAGCGTCTGGGCGCGGTGCCCGGCCGGCTCGCCGACGGGCCTTCCTGTCTTCCCCTTCGAGTGGTGCGCGATCCCGTCGCGCACCTCCCAGGTGAGGTTCAGCCCGGCGCCGTCCCGCTCGAGCACGTCCACCACGCGGAGGCTCTGCTCGTCGTGGGTGAACCCGCCCGGCACGAGCTGGTCGAGCACCTTCTCGCCGGCATGTCCGAAGGGAGTGTGGCCAAGATCGTGCCCCAAAGCGATTGCCTCGGTCAGCTCCTCGTGCAGGTGGAGCGCCTTGGCGATCGTCCGGGCGATCTGCGAGACCTCGAGCGTGTGCGTCAGGCGCGTGCGGTAGTGGTCGCCGGCCGGCGCGAAGAAGACCTGGGTCTTGTGTTTCAGGCGCCGGAACGCCTTGCAGTGGACGATCCGGTCGCGGTCGCGCTGGAACGCGGGGCGGATGTCGTCCTCGGGTTCGGGCCGCAGCCGGCCGCGCGTCTCGGAGCTGAAGGCGGCGGAGGGCGAGAGGAACTCCCGCTCGCGCGCCTCGAGTTCTTCGCGGATGGTCATCTGGGTCGCTCGCTTGCCTCTCCCGGCCGGCTGCCGCCGGAGCGCGGCAGCGGCGGCGGCCGATCAGGAGACGAGTTCCCGGAGAAAGCTCGTACCGTGTCCCGTGCCCTCCACCCCCAGGGCCTCGGCAACGGTCGCGCCCAGGTCGGCAAAGGTGGCGCGGGTCCCGAGGTCCGTCCCCGGCCTCACGGCGTCGCCGACCGCGAGCACCGGGACGTACTCCCGCGAATGGTCCGTGCTGGGAGTCGTCGGGTCGTTGCCGTGGTCGGCGGTCAGGAT
>Ga0116148_1005083_pt1 | contig 11176 bp, 8 predicted proteins | sample AD_UKC055_MetaG_FD_89786 | JGI IMG/M metagenome (GOLD analysis project Ga0116148, IMG submission 89786) | Active sludge microbial communities of municipal wastewater-treating anaerobic digesters from USA - AD_UKC055_MetaG | ecosystem: Engineered > Bioreactor > Anaerobic > Digestate | place: USA... | reverse complement strand
ATGGGTAACACCCAGGATGCCGATGCACAATTCAACAAAGCCATAAAACTTTCGGCTGTCAGCAAGGCCCAAACCATCAACACGGCCAACTATTTCCTCACCAACCGCATGTTCGACTATGCCGAGGTGCTATATACCACAGCGGCAGCACAGCAAAAAGTCAATTTCGATTTCGAACTGGCCAACCTCTATTACTTCCAGCGCAACTATCAAAGAATGACCGAGAAATTCCTCGACCTGCTCTTCGAGTTTCCCGATTATCTCAACAGCGTCGAAAGCCGCTATCAATACATTATGGCCAGCAGCACCGAAGACGACCTGAACCAGCTGCTCGAAACCAACCTGCTGATGCGCATCCAGAAGTATCCGCAAAAAACCGTATATGCCGAGCTCCTGATTTGGCAGTACACCCAAACCGGGCGCTATCAGGATGCCTACACCCAAATTGTGAGCATCGACAAAAAAAGTAACGGCGGCGGAAAACGCCTGATTGAATTCGGGCAGATGCTCAGCGAAAACGGAGAGTACGAACTGGCACTCACCTGTTTCGACTATGTGCTGAAAACCGGAGAGACCAACCCGAATTATCAGTTTGCCAGTATCGAATATCTCAACACCCTGTACCGCAAGGTAATACACACAGCTTCGAGAACCACCGAAGAACTGATACGGCTCGAAGGCATGCTCAAAGAGAGCATTATCAAAACCCGAACAAAACAAGCATTCTCGCTGATATATGCACTGGCCAACATTCAGGCATTCTACCTGAACAAAACACAGGAAGCCGCCAATTTTCTGAAAGCCGTTATCGATGAGAACAAGCTTCAGCCCAACGAAATATCCGAATGCAAGCTTTTGTATGGCGACATACTTTTGTTTGACAACAACCCCTGGGACGCCACGCTGATATACGCGCAGGTAGAAAAAGCCAACGCCAACAACCCCTTTGGGCACGAAGCCCGTTTCCGCAAGGCCAGACTCGCCTACTACACCGGACAGTTCGAGTGGGCACTGGCTCAACTCGACATTCTCAAAGCAGGAACCAGCCGCCTCATTGCCAACGACGCCTTCGAACTGTCGCTGTTTATCAGCGACAATTCTGCACTCGACACCACCTACATGGCACTCAGTATGTTTGCCCGCTCCGACCTGTTGCGCTACAAACATCAGGAAGCGCAGGCACTACTCACACTTGACAGTATTCTCACAGCATTCCCCGGGCACGAACTACTCGACGATGTGCACTACCGCAAAGCCACCATTTACGAATCGCTGGGGCGCTACAGCGAAGCCGCCGAAGCCTACCAGACCGTTGTTAAAAACTATCCCTACGATATTTTGGGCGATAATGCCCTGCACCAACTGGCCCGTCTGTACGACTATACGCTGAAAGACAAAACCAAAGCCATGGAACTCTACAAGCAGCTGATGACCGATTACCCGTCGAGTATCTACACTGTGGAGGCCCGTAAACGATTCCGTTTTTTGCGTGGTGACCGACTAAGCGATTCACTCGAATGAAAGATACCCGCGATAAAATAATTCTCGGCATCGACCCCGGCACCAACCTGATGGGATACGGAGTAATTCACGTGGTCAACAACGTTGTGGCTCTCGAAAGCCTCGGCATTGTTGATATGCACAAAATGGACGACCACTACCTGAAACTGAAACACATTTTTGAGCGCACCATGCAATTAATCGATGGCTACAAACCCGATGAACTGGCTATTGAAGCACCGTTTCAGGGAAAAAACGTACAATCGATGCTGAAACTCGGGCGGGCACAGGGTGCTGCCATTGCCGCCGCCCTCAACCGCAATATTCCCATTTTTGAATACGCCCCGAAAAAAATAAAAATGTCGATAACCGGCAACGGCAACGCCGCCAAAGAACAAGTAGCCGCCATGCTGATGAAAATACTTAACTTCAACGACTTGCCCAAACACCTCGATGCCACCGATGGACTGGCAGTCGCCCTGTGCCATCACTATCAGGCACAGGTAATCACCGGCGGTTCGTCCTACAAAAACTGGGAAGACTTTTTACGCAAAAACCCCGACAGAATTCTAAAACCGGGAAAGAAAGATAGTAAACAATAGTTTCAAGCCAAAGTGAACGGTACTAATCGAGAACTACCACCTCCGTCAAAACCGTTTCAAAACATTTGACTTTTGACATCTGACTTTATCACTCCACCGCCACCTTCCCCGTACACAGCTTCCCCCCAACCCAAACATTCAATAAATACACCCCGGAAGGCAGCCCGGCAACATTCAGTTTCACCTCCGAACCCGTTGTCGTCTCGCTGCACTCCCGCACTACATCAACCCACTGGCAACCCGTGGCATCAAACAATTCAATTCTCGCAGAGCTACCCTTCATCGGCAGGCTTACAGTTACCACATCCCTTACCGGGTTCGGGTAAACCGCTGCCTGCATGGCCTTTATCGTTTGCGTGCTATACCCGTTGTAGCAATCGGGGTTGCAGTCCTCCTCAAGGCAGCCGCATGCATCCACCTTTACCGCCAGTCCTTTTTGCACTCCCGACGGAAACATACTGCTCGGGGGGCTGTAATACTCCCCACCCATAATAAACCCACCGTCGGGCGTAGGAGTTATGCTATAAAATTTCGTCCAGGGCGTATTCACATTATTTTCGGGAAAACACACATAATCTCTGTACCACTCCACCTCGCCCTGCGGGTTTATTTTAAGTATAAATCCGGGTTGCGTGTAATATGCCGCCTCACCGGTAAGGTATATATTTCCTAAGCTATCTTGGTAATAATCGTTTACCCAAAAATATTTGTTTGGTAGCTCGCTTATATAATCCTGAATTTTTCGTTTCTGACTGATATTCCCGTTGTTGTCCATCCGAGCGAGCCATATACTGCGATTATTATTATTTGCATGATATAAATCATTGTCACTCCACGTAATCAGGTAATCACCATCGGGCATAACAAATGCAAAAGGATGATAACAAATAGTGTCTTGTGTGGCTGTAGTCCTTCGCCACAACTCGTTACCCGCACTGTCTAACCTTACAAACCAAGCCCGTTGCCTTTGTGGCCAAATGTCAACAGGGCCAATTTCGTCCTGGCAACTCATCAAATAGCCCCCGGCTGGCACAGCTATGGTTTGGTACGGGAACACCCGCCGCCGATATGGATTGGCAGGTAAAAACGGGTATTGCTTCACACCCAGTGTATCGCCAGCCCTGTTCGTGAAAATCACCAGTGGAAAAGAGTTTTGCCCGTTGTACGAATAATCACCGGTTATTATAAATCCTGTTTCGGTAGTGTCTATTAAGTATAGAATTGCTTTTTGTGGATTTGAGGTTTGCACACAATGATTATAACTGATTATGGTATCCATAGTTCGCGTTTCTAAGTTATATTTCATCATTATAGGCTCTAAGCCATATGCTTTGTAATAATCAGTATAACTTCCCACAAAAATTACAGTGTCGTTATTCCTCAATAGATATGAATTGGAACGGTAAACTGTTAAGCCATCGACAGTATCAGAATAATAAGTAAAAGCCTCCAGTAATGTTCCACTTTTATGTAGTATATTAAATTGTGGGAGATACCCTGCAGCATTGGGATGTATAATGCAGCCATATGTGTAATATAGGCCATCTATTATCATTATATCGTTTATTTTCCATCCTTCATACAAATTATAAAATCTTTCTTGTGCTAAAGATAGCATTGGCATTAATAATGCCAATGCTATCAGGGTTTTTCTTTTCATAACCTTGCTATTTAGTAACTGACACTATTTTGCTATCAACCACCTTGCCATCAACTTCAAGGTAAACAATATAACTTCCCTGAGTAAAATCTTTTATGTCAATCAGCTGGCTGTCTTCTTTGTTCGCCAGTTTTCTCGCATACACAACTCGACTCTCGGTATCCGCAACTTTCAGTACAATGTTTTCACTTTCGTTTTCTATTCTATATTCTACCGTAATATATTTATCTGCCGGATTGGGGTAAACTTTCAGGTATTCCGGAAATACTTCAATTCCTTTTGTTTCCAATTCATCCATTTCGAATTGAGTAAGAATTTCTCCAAGTGTTTGATTGGCCAAACGGGTTTCGCCCAGCGAAAAATAATGCTGAGCCAATAAAAGCAAAATTATTGCTATGGTCTTCATTTTCATCAGATTTTATAGTGCAAGATACAAAATTCTTTATTCAAAAAACAACGAAGCAGCTTTTCAGGTCAGAAGTCTATAGTGAAAGCTGTTTTCGAAATAATCCGTCGAAGCATACACCCGGATCCTCTTCGAGTGACTCGGCTGGTGTGAACAGGGCAGAATAATCCGGCTCCCCGAAAAGACACAATTTATCGCGTCTCCTGCATTCTGACTCCTGCGATCAATAACATCAAGTGAAAAGTGAATGGATCAATCACAAACAACTCCCACTCCGAAAAACTCCTCATTTTCACAAAAAAAAAGGCCTGCCGAAGCAAGCCTTTCTGGTATCAATGCAATCTGATTATTTCAGGTTGTGTTTTTTTACGAAATCGCTGAGAATCATATCGAGGTTCGGGTAACCAATTTCCTGAAGTTCGTAACCAATTTTTACAGTAGGCTGTTTAATTTTCACGATACGGTTCAGGTCGATGGGCGTTGCAATAACCACTGCATCACAAGGCGTGTTTGCAATAGTTGCTTCGAGGTCTTTCACCTGTTGATCGCCATATCCCATAGCCGGAAGCAGGGTGCCGATGTTCGGATAAATCCTGAAGGTTTCCGACAGTTTACCAACGGTATACGGTCTCGGGTCAACCAGTTCGGCAGCGCCATATTTCTGAGCTGCAACAGTACCGGCACCAATTTTCATTTCACCATGGGTCAGTGTGGGTCCGTCTTCAACCACCAATACTTTTTTGCCGCGGATAAGTTCGGGTTTATCAACTGTCAGGTACGAAGCACCATCAACCACAATTGCATTCGGGTTGATTTTGGCCAGGTTGGCGCGAACGGTGTTAATGTTTTCGAGCGATGCAGAGTCAATTTTATTGATTACAATAACATCGGCCATACGGGCAACTACTTCACCGGGATAGTAGCTTACTTCAGCACCGGGGCGCAGCGGGTCGGCAACACCCACAAACAAATCGGGTTTGTAGAATGGGAAGTCGTTGTTTCCACCGTCCCAAAGAACGATATCACAACCATCGGGATCTTTTTCGGCTTCGCGCAGAATGGCTTCATAATCAACACCGGCATAAATCACGTTACGTTTGGTAACCACATGGGGTTCGTATTCTTCCATTTCTTCGATGGTGCATTCGTGTTTTTTCAGGTCTTCAACCGTGGCAAAACGCTGCACTTTTTGTTTCACGAGGTCGCCATAAGGCATCGGGTGACGCACTGCAACCACCTTAAGTCCTTTTTCAACCAAAATTTCGATAATACGACGCGAAGTCTGGCTCTTACCACAACCGGTACGGGTAGCACCCACTGCAATAACGGGTTTGGTCGATTTAATCTGTGTGTCGCGGGGACCCAACAGCATAAAATCGGCACCGGCAGCATTCACGCGGGCACTCATGTTCATAACGCGAGCATAAGGCACATCGCTGTATGCAAAAACACAAATCTCAGCTTTCAGGTCTTTGATAAGCCTTTCGAGATCGTCTTCTGCAAAAATGGGAATACCGGCGGGATACAGATCTCCGGCCAATTCTTTCGGGTATTTTCTGCCATCAATATCCGGAATCTGAGCTGCGGTAAATGCTACTACATTAAACCCGGCATTGCCCCTGAAATAGGTATTGAAGTTGTGGAAATCTCTTCCGGCAGCTCCAATAATAATTACGTTCTTCTTCGACATAAGTGTTTAATTTATTGTTGTTGTTAATAATACATGTATTGTACCTCTTGGTCAGCAAAGATAGTTTTTATCAATCACTTAAGGAACCAATTTCATTAAATAGCCTCGTAAAGCCTTGCTATTAGTAACAAAACCCACTATAAGCATTGAGGCGACAAGCTTATAGAATGAATATGTTAAGTAACATGTTTTTTCAGGAATTCAGTTTAGCCATAAATTTCTGCATATCGATAATATAGCGTTCGTGGCTTCCCCTGCCAATAATGCCTTTACTGTCGGACAATTCAACATCGAACACAAGTCTTCGTCCTTCGGCAACAATTACCTTACAGATGCAGCGCACCATATCGCCAATGGGGGTTGCTTTTTCATGAGTAAAATGCACCATGGTACCCACCGTACTGTGGCCATCGGGCAACAAAGCCGATACCGATTTCATGCAACTGGCCTCTGCAAACGCCACCATGGCCGGCGTTGAAAAAACGTCCACAAGACCCGAACCATAACTGGCGGCAGAATCAGCAGGAACGGTCTGCTTCTCGGAGTATCCGGTGATTCCGGAGAGATGAGAAAAATCCATTTATTCAAATTTTAATTGCACATCCTGAACTATCGATGGGTGCAGACTAAGTGAAACCGGACACAGTGGCGGCACGGCATTCAGCAACCTGCGTTGTTTCTCGGTCAGGGTACACATAGTCAGATCGACCCTGATAATCACTTTGGCAATGCGGCGTGGAGGTGAATCGCTCATCACTTTTTCGACTTCGGCAGTGGCCCCGTCAATCGAGAAACCCTGCTCCTGTGCTGCTATACCCATAATGGTGAGCATGCAATCGCACAACGCGGTAGCCACCAGATCGGTGGGCGAAAACCGCATTCCCTTACCTTTATTATCAACCGGTGCATCGGTTTCGATAACAGTACCCGATTTCAGGTGTGTGTTTTCGGTTCGCAGCGAACCCAGATATGTTACACGTGCTGTAGCCATAATTTCGATTTTCTGAACTATTACTTATCAAGAATTTTAATCATCTGTAGAATTACCGAGCTGCGAAAATCCTGCTTATTGCCGGCCGAAATGGTCTTTCCCAGAAGACGCAGGTAAATAAGCATGGCTTTAGTATTTTCGATGGGCGTAAAATACACCGGCAGTTCGTCAACACTTTTCGATTCCAGGTATTTCTGAATTACATTTTTGCTGAAAAGTGCCCCGTTTTCGTAAGGATGAATGTAGAACACCACATCGAAATGCTGCTCGTTGGCAAAACTCATATCAGCAATAAAATTGTCCTTATAACCCAGCACAAACAAGTCGGGGAGAATAACCGGGAACACGGGCAGGCCAAGATTTTGTGCCATTGCCGCATACAACAGGGTTTGCATCAGGTTGTTGGCTTTCTGATAAACAAACAGGTTTTCCATGCATAAATGTGCAGGCTGAACAATGTCGGTATTTTGCTTTTTCAGTCCGAAATCTTCATAAACCACTTTATTGATAATCTTCACCTTTTCGATAGCGGTTTGGTTCTGATTTATTTCCAGCCAAATCTTTTGTCGAAGGGCTTTAAATGAATTCAGGGTTTTCAGCGGATCGTATTCCGGAAAAAAAGTCTCCTGCGCAATCAGCAAGGCATCGATAAGTTCCGGTTTCTCACGTTCCGACCATCGCTTCAGTTGGGCAACACTGTTCATGGTGTCGATTTCGTCGGCTATCATCTGAACCCGGGCCTGAAACAATGTATCACCACTCAGGCTGCGGCAATCTTCCAAAAATGGCTTTACTTCCGAAATATGGTTGAAAATATTTTCTCTGATTTGCTGATACACCTTAGGGTCGGGGTCTTCGAGCAAAAGCAGCATCGATTTTATCTGGGTTTCGTTCATCATGCGCCGGCCTCGTTTTCTTCGATTCGCACCACCTGTTTTACGCCCTTGATGCGAATAATTTTAGTAATGAGTTGCTCCAGGTCGGAAGTATCGTGCACAAACAACCCGATGCTTCCGGTAAACACTCCGTCGCGGGTTTCGAACTTCAGCTCCTTCATATTCACATTGGCTTCCGACGAAATTACCTGAGTAATGCGGTACACCATACCCAGCTGGTCGATACCCGAGATATTGATTTTCACCGGAAACGACATCATGCGCTGCGTCTTCCACTGCACCGACATAATGCGGTCGCCCTGGGTAACCATCAGGTTAATGGCATGTGCACAATTTTTACGATGAACTATCACTGAGTTGTTCAGGTTCATATAGCCCACCACATCATCGCCCGGTATCGGATTACAACATGTTGCCAGCGTGAAATTTTCTTCAAGCTGGTCTTCGCTGATATCAACTGCTTTGAGTTTTTTGCGTTTTTCGCTGCCCGCATCTTTGGGTTTATTCAGCTTGAGCCGCAAATAACGCATGAAAATATTCTGACCTTTATTGCTGAGGTTTTTCTCAAGGTCGTCGAGCAGAATAACCCCCTGCCCTATGCGCCGGTAGAATTCTTCCTTATTGGGGACATCATAGTTCTCGCGCATCTTTTTAAAGGTTTCATGGTCGAGTTGCACGCCCAGTTCCCTGATTTTTGCAATAAACATCTGCTGACCCTTGTCGATATTAAAACGGCGTGTTTCCTTGAGTGCGTTTTTAATTTTACCCTTGGCCTTGGAGGTAGTGACAAAGCCCAGCCATTCGCGTTTCGGGGCTTGCTGTTGCGAGGTGATAATTTCTACCTGATCGCCACTCTTAAGCTCCTGCGACAGGGGTTGAAGCTGGTAATTAATTTTTGCTGCAATCGCCCGGTTCCCAATGTCGGTATGAATCTGATAAGCAAAATCGAGTGCAGTGGCTCCTACGGGAACGCGAATGAGTTTACCTTTGGGTGTAAACACATATATTTCGGAAGCAAACAGGTTGGTTTTAAAGTCATCCAGAAAATCGAGGGCATCCGATGATGGGTTCTGCAGGTGTTCTTTTACTGTTTCGAGCCAGGCATCCAGCTGACTTTCGCTCGACTCGCCGTTTTTATATTTCCAATGCGCTGCATACCCTTTTTCGGCAATTTCGTCCATCCGCTGCGAACGGATCTGCACTTCGACCCAGCGCCCCATGGGCCCCATTACCGTAACGTGCAATGCTTCGTAACCATTGGCTTTTGGCGTGGTTATCCAGTCGCGGATGCGGTTTTCGCGCGGGAGGTACACATCGGTAATCAACGAAAATATCTTCCAGCATTGCTCTTTTTCTGAAACATTGTCGTCGGAACTAAAAACAATGCGAACGGCAAACACATCGTAAATTTCTTCGAAAGTCACATTTTTCTTCTGCATTTTATTCCAGATGGAATAAATCGACTTGGGGCGACCCGTAATATTGCAGGCAATATGATTCGATTGCATTTTCTGTTTGAGAGGAGCCACAAAGCTTTCTACGTATGTATTCCGTTCGTCGGCGGTATCACGGAGTTTCCTTTCTATTTCGTAATAAATCAGCGGATGCTCATACTTCAGTGCAAGGTCTTCGAGTTCGGTTTTAATAGCGTAAAGACCCAGCCGGTGCGCCAAAGGTGCATACAAATACATGGTTTCACCGGCTATCTTTATCTGCTTGTATTCGGGCATCGAATCGAGGGTACGCATATTGTGCAGGCGGTCGGCCAGCTTAATAAACACCACCCGGATGTCTTCCGAAATGGTGAGCAGCATTTTTCTGAAATTCTCGGCTTGCAGCGACGCATCTTTATCGAGGACATGCGAAATTTTCGTCAGCCCGTCGACAATACTCGCAATTTTATCACCAAACAGACTGCGGATATCTTCGATGGTGTAGTCGGTATCTTCAACCACGTCGTGCAACAAAGCGCTCACTACCGATTTGGTACCAAGGCCAATTTCGCCCGCAACAATTTTTGCTACCGCAATGGGATGGGTGATATAAGGTTCGCCCGATTTCCGGCGCATTTTCTCGTGTGCCTTGCATGCCAAATCGAATGCTTTCCTAATGGTATCAGCATTTTCGTCGCCTGTACAACGGGCACACAGGTTCAGAATAATTTCATACTCCGCCTCAATAATTTGTTTCTCTTCAACCGAAAGCTCAATCATAAAAAAACCAATGTTTTCACAAACAAATTTACAATTTTAATTATGATTAAACGAAACTGAAATTATGTTTTTATCAGTACAGCAGGTTGAAAAAACCTGTCTGCTCGAAATCGTTGCCGGCTCCGTTGGAATATTCGATACGATAAATATAGGTATCAGCGGGTGCCCTTACTCCTTTAATCGTGCCATCCCATGCCCCGAAAGTCTCGTTGGTGCTGTAAACCTCCATCCCGAAGCGGTTGAAAATGGTCATCTTATACGAAGTAAAATCAACAAACGAAACCACAGGTCCGAAGTATTTATTTTTTTCGTTAAAAGAACCCGGAGCGAAGGCAGTAGGCATCCAAACAACAGGCTGATGCGAAGTGCAGGCAATATTCGACCGGCTGAAACCTAGGCTTGGCTGACTGTGTGCCCCCGAGTTCTCAAATGCTTCGATATAGTAGCAATAATTGTTAGGAACATATTCCTTGCGGGCATGTCTGAGCCCAACGTAATACTCGATGTTATGCGAATAGCTGAGTTCAGTGAAATCGGACTGCCCGGCGAGAAATGCCGAGGATTCACCAAACAGGGCAAGCACATTGTAATAATCGACACCGGATACGAACTCAGCGGGGGTCCAATTGACTGTATGACTCAGTTCAGGATTTCCGGCAACATTCACCACAATATTGCAGCTTACATTTGAATAACCCGACAAACGCTTGCAGGGATCGTAGGATGCAATTTTATAGTAAAACACCTTTTCGTTCACCTGAACGTCGGTATCAATAAAGTTCAGGGTCGCCTGACTGTTGTGCGGCAAGGCACCAATTATCCGGTACACGCCTTCTTTCTGGTCGGAACGCAGCAATTTATATTCGCTTACTTCGGCATCCGGGTCAACGGTAAAACCCAGGTTTACAGCATTTCCATCAACAATAACAGAACTGGCAATAAGGTATCGGGGTGCAATAAAACCTTCAAGAAACTTGCAGGTTTCGTTCGAGGAGGCAGCATTTCCCGAATCATCGAGTGCCTCCACATAGTAACAATAGGTAGCCCCCGGTTCAAGGTTTTCGTCGTCGTAGGCAAGAATATCGCCTTCGAGCAAGGCAACGGGCTCATATAAATCGCCTAAAGTTTTCCGGTAAATACGGTAGCCCGATACACCATTGGCAAAACCTATATATGCCGACCATGACAAACTCACGGTTTGTTCGCACTGTTCATATT
>Ga0116148_1005081_pt1 | contig 11177 bp, 10 predicted proteins | sample AD_UKC055_MetaG_FD_89786 | JGI IMG/M metagenome (GOLD analysis project Ga0116148, IMG submission 89786) | Active sludge microbial communities of municipal wastewater-treating anaerobic digesters from USA - AD_UKC055_MetaG | ecosystem: Engineered > Bioreactor > Anaerobic > Digestate | place: USA... | reverse complement strand
ACCGACATCGACAAGCATCTGGGTAAACTCTGCATAAGTATTAGGCTTGGCTTGATAAAGCCATGTATTAACGTCGGCCTCTTTTTGTGGGCGGGCATGAGCAGGGTTGTCTGTGGCTGCGCTCATAAGAGCCTTGTATGCCTCCCCGCTTAATTTCGACGAATTAGCCTCAACGTCAGCCATGGTGAACCCACCTTCATGCTGCTTTACAAAGTCCATAAGAAAGCGCTCGCGCATATATGTGTTTGCCGCCTCTGGTGCGAAACCCATGTCGCGAAACTGCTTCAGACCGTCTTCGCCCCACACTTTTGCGAGCTCATCGTACTGGAAGTTAAAACGCTGCTGCTCCTTAGCCCATTCTTCTGCTTGCATAGTCCTGAGGCTTTCTTGATACTTCTGGTTGTCCATCTGTATCTTAGTGTTAATCATGCTCTCAATTGACTCTATCATTTTGTCAATACCGGTACTGCTGTTCTGGTTTATCTGTGGTTTTGCCGGACGGAATAAGCTATTCATTTACCCTCCAAAGAGCGAGCCAAATCCGCTCTTCATTAACTGAATCCTGAACATAAGACCCATAAGATCGTCTGCGCTCCAGTCCGCCAGGTTCGCAGGTTTCCCATCAAGAGCCCCAGACTCCTTGAGTTTACTTACCATCATTTTGTCAACACCGTGACTGGCAGCCAATGAGCCAAGCTCTATAGCACTTTCTGCGATATTAGCTCCCCAGGCGTTCTTATCTGCCTTATATGCCATGGCGGCCTGATCTTTCATCTGTGCCAACTGGAGGGTTGCGTTTTCAACTTTCTCATTAAGCGCTGCTGAGTGTTGAGTATTAGCGAGAAGAGCCAGCTGTTGCTGATTGCCCACTTCGCTTTGGATGCTGGTGGCAGCGCCAAGCATGGCGTTGGCTTTTTGCCCCTCGGAAAGCAATCCTTTGTTCGCTGCTACGTCAAGCCCATGCTCAGCCTTTTGATATAGTCTCGCTCCAAGACTTTTTGCCGCAGATGTCGTCTGGTTAAGCAGGGTTTTATTTACGATGTCGGCTTGGTTATTGGATATGATTTTATTCACCGCTTCCGAGGTGTGCTTATTCTCATAATCTGAGCGCTTTGGTTTATTAAATAGGCTGTACCCGAGCTTCATCACTGCTGGGGCTACCTGTAGAGCAAGCATCGGTAAAGGCATGTTATACTCCTTCTTTAAGGTCTATCTCAATACTGCGAAGGCCAGTAGAATTGTCAACTAAAAATTGGACAGATTCTCCCCATGCCGTTATTGGCAACATAATCCACTTGAATCTCTCGGGATTGGCCGCCGTGTACGCCGCCGGCTCGGCTCCGAATAAATCGTTGCTAACTAATGCCGAGGTGCTATCTACTGATCCTACGCGCAAACGATACCTGACGATCCTGCGGTTACCGAGATAAAAGACCTTGCTTTTTATTCTGTAGTTAGCGTTCTCATCTGGTGAGGTACTTGGGTATTCCACAATATCACCGTCATTAGAGATAAAGATGGCTTTGTTTTCCACCTCTTCGCCAAAATTAACTGACGCTGTTTTATCTATTCCGAGCCCGGTGAATACCGTCCACTTCTGAATCTGGTCATGGAACACATAACTGATACCGCTTGTCTTGTCGTGCAGGAGGTATTGGGATCGAGCATCAATCCACACTGACGCATAGTTTTTGTGGACGGGGATATCCATTACGCCAAAAGAAATGTTAGAGAGCCCATCTCTATCCCATCTCAGAACACCATTTTCCGATAGCCAAAACAATGCCCCGCCACCGGTGCATAAGCTGCCAGGAGCGTATAGCCCACCTGAGCTATACTCCTCGATCTCATTAGTTATAGAGGCGGCCATGCTCGCAAGATCGTCAGCAAGGATAATGCGGCTTAACGTATTGCGGGTAAAGACAACGAGGGTGTTCTGATACTGCATTCTCATGTACGAGGGAGCGATGACTATCCCGGTTACTGGCTCGGCAAATATCTTACTGTTTAAGGAAGGGAATGAGCTACCGGATATGTTTGACCAGACAACCGTATTCGCACCTGGCTCTTGGACTACGCTCTTATTTTCAAAGGAGATGTTCTCATTAGCAAAATCACCGGAATCAGATTTACCTATTGGCGCGCGGAAGAACGTTGCCCCTTTTTCTGTCGCGTCGATAAGCCTTGCGGCTTCTGATTCTGACAGGTCTGGCATCTCCATCAAATCAAAACGAGATACATGATACATGTTATTGTCATTAACGCTATAGTAATCATCCTTGTCTTCCGGGTTGTTTATCACGAGCTTCTTGCTTAGCTCGACATCAAGACTGAATGCAGGGCTGTCATAGTTTACCGTGGCGGTGGCGACTGCTGTGCTGATGTGCATCCTTAGTTTTAGCGATCTTTTCTTGAGATAGGCAATCAGCTTTATAGTTATAGGTGCCTTGCTCGCATGAGAAGCGATATCTGTTATCACCGTATATGAGGGGATTGCGGTAGCGCTCTTTACGCGATAACCAATTCTTACCACACCCATGCTACTAAGATACCATGCTGTAATGATGAAATTGCCACACGTTATAAGCTCTGAATATAGCTGACCTAATGCCAGCGACCTGAGCCCTACCGGTACAAACGTCCCTTCATAAACAATGAGAATAGGTGGATTTGGCGAGACAAGAACCTCATACTCAATTCTTCTGTCGGCTCTTAGGCGGTAAGCCCTATTAGATATAACCGTCTCTTCGCCATATGGTGCCACAGTATAATCGTTCTCTGCCGGGACATATTCAGATGTGCTGCCGTTGAGTTTTTTGACTTTCCCGTTTTGGTGCATTGCAGATAGGTTGAATAGACTCCCATGGTTCGGGATAAATGAGAACGGGTATGGGACGTTAGTACAGATATAGTGCCCAAGGCGCATCGGCCTTGAGATGTCGAAGATAGGCTGCGAACCCCAGTAATCCTCGCCATAAACAAAGAACTTCCCGTGGTTATATGTGTCCCATAGCGGGTTTGTAACACCATCTTCATCGTTAGCGAGACACAGGTACAACCGGTTTATGGACTCACGGTTAAGATATGGCGGCATGATATAGCAATCAAGATCACCATCATTAAGCTTGCAGACCACGGGGACAGGTGTTCTCATGTCTTGAGCAATGATTCTGATTTTGTTTGGGCTCGACAGGTAAGGATCAAATGAGGAGACACCGCAAGCAGACTTGGTTAGTTTTACCTGTATGATTGGGGCAACATAGTCAGTTGAATTATTGTTGTTGATCGCAATCTCGACGTATCTATCGAACTTAAATGGGAATACAATAGATGGGGTCTCAATGCCTGCCATAAAAATAACTCCGCTTCTCTCAGCGGCCATTTTAGCCATGGGTGCGGGGTTATTATTATAACTAATATCAGCAAGGCTAAGAGAACTACTGTCGGTATATGACCCCACTCCTGTTGGGTCTATAGGCACTCTTCCTACAAGCACAAACTGCTTCGCAATCACGCCCTCCCTAAAGTCAATATCTCTTCGGTAGATATTGTAGTAGCGCAACCTGTCTTTTGTCTCTTGTGGGTATTCAGCGCATGACAGATTGGTTACTTTAGTCCGGTACCAGTAATACTTAAACCCGGGAGGTACGGTATCTGGGTACTTGTATGCCATAGTCTTCTGGGTTGCGATGGGGCTTGGATTACTCTCAACACCATACTTGTCTTCGATAGTATAGCAATACTGGAGGATAACTCCCCGCTCAACACTCATACCGGTATCCAGTTCAGACGTATCAGAGTAGAAGTTGTCATCCCCAGATGCGGAGATATAGGGAATGGTAGTTGGGGCAAGAATCCCGATTATGTCAGAATATGCGTTGCCGTCTTTATCTATGGCGATAAAGCGGCCATTGTTACGCGTGTCTGCGATTAACACACGCTCCTGGGTTGGGTATAGGCGCACCTCTGAATCTGGATGGAGATCAGTGAACATATACTTTTCATGCAATCCATCTTCCGCCTGATAGACAAGCATAATCACATCATCCATGGCGACCACATAAACCCTGTCCCCGGTACAGTTGTTTGGCATTACCCTTGGGTTCCAGACGGCTATAGCTTTAATGCTGCCAGACAGGTAATCCAATTCAGACGGGGTAGTCCCCATTCTTTTCTGAGGGTATCGCATATCCTTGTACTCATAGTTTTCTATGAGCGTGCAGGCATTGTCCGGGATGCTCTCCGGGTCGGACGCGTTATACATCCCGCCAAGAAAATCTTGGACTACTATTCTGTTCATTCGTCCCAGGCCATGAATGACTCAAGTCCGTTTTCGACACTAAGGCTTTTGATTTTTGCAGCACCGACCACGTCAACTGAGCACGCTTGCACAACCGACACCTCGAGATTTTGGAACGTGTACCTCGCGATATTTGCAGTCCCAGCGTTGATCTCGCCAAAGCTTGCCGATGGTGCACTTAGTTTATTTACAGACTTTATTACCTGTGTGGAAACCGTTCCCACAGCTATCTTGTCTGCGTTTATTGTCCCGGGAAGGATTACGCGTTGCCCACCAATCTTCAGGGTTCCGGGAGAACTCTTCTTGATATACACGCTTTCGTCGCCAAAGAACAATGGTTTTGAGCCGTGTATGCCGACAGAGTTTTCTCCGAGCATGAGCGCTGTTTGGACACCGGCACCGTCTGATATGCGGACAGCAGACTCGCCAACGCCCTCATTTGAATCAGAGTCAATAAGAATCACTCTTTTGTAGCATTCTCCCCAGCGCTTGTTTCTGATCTCGTTCATAATATCTCCTTGCTATAAGCAAATGTGTTGAGTCTTTTCATGTTTGGTGCCATCGACAAGTTGCGATCATTGAACGCTATGACGGCATCGTTATACTTGTGTCGGTATATATTGTATATGTTCTGGTCAAAGAACCTGAACCTCGATAAAAGAGCAAGAACTATAGCGGAAAACAAAAGCTGGTATCCATACTCAGGCATTCCGGTGTATTCCACAACATCTCGCTTGGGCAAAGGATATTCTCTGCGATAAACAAAGACCAACTCAAGACCTTCGTTCATAACGCTGAAGTTGAACCTAACTACATTGTTTGCGAGGTAATAGTCTGAGTAGTAACCGCCCTTCTTCAGGACATCAAAGGATACTGCTCTGAGCTTTTCTCCGCCCCGGTATATCCCAGTTACTTTCTCCCAATAAGATGGGAGTGTTATACTGTTCTCTGTAGCATTGAAGGTGATATCCTCAAACGTGTTGTCTGGGGCAATATAATACGGGTCATCCTGGATGTAAAACTCTACTTGGTTTTCTATCGTTTCAGGGTTCCCGGATAATCTAACCATTCTTACGGCTTCGTTGGCCTTTTCGGTTTCGGAGTTGATCACCCTAAGTGCCTGCACCAACGCAGCATCAAACTCACCCCTTCTCAGCAGCTTGCCTTCACCTCTATCGAGCGCTATTTGGACTTCATTAAACATCTGGTTTAAGTTCATAGCACAAGCCCCACTTCTTTTTTGAGTTTTTCTGAAACGGCTGGCATCACGGAGTATATGATTGAATTATGCAATGGAAGCTCGCCATCGCCGGACACCACATCCAAAGCAGTCCTCAGATCAGTAAACACAGCCAGCCCGACAATTACCTCACTCATCCTTATCCCTGTTGCCACGACAACATCTTTATTGTCAAGGTAGTATGAGGATTCTGCTGCGGGGATCATTGGTTCGTAATACGGGTTTGAGATAACGGCGCGATACTCTTCTTCGTTCATTACACTCGAGGGGTATGATCCTTCCGGGGTAATCAATGAGACTCCTACCAGTCCAGATATCTTGCGCCAATCGGGACTTACTCTCGCAACGCCTTTGTCATCAGTGTCAGCGGGCATGTGCATCATACTAAGGTACGAGGACTTTTCTACTGCCTGGATGGACGGCAATGCCTGGTAAAGGGTCTCTATAAACAGAGACCACGCAAGTCCAGCAAAGGTGTCAGAGCTTCCCTGTGGGTCTCCGACCCTTGCCAGCAGTTCCCTTAATAACTGGTTTTTGGTCATTGGTCTCTCCTGCTTCTTCGGTGAAATTAACTTCTTTAGGCTTTACAGTTTCCTGTTCTTCTGCCTGCTCAAGCATAACAATGAAAGGATATGTCTTTACAAGATATTCGGCAATTGGGCGATCAACCATAGCAGTCTTTGACTTCGACGGAAACACGATATTGATTTCCCGAGGCACACTGTTTGGGTATATTGTCTTGTATGACTCCTTACGTATCTTGATAGATGTTGGTGAATGTGCTGTAACCACAGGGACAAGGGTTTCGCTTCTGTGCCGCGCTCTCATAATTATTCATCCTTCTCTTGTGAATGGTTGGCTTTTACAAACTTGTTCCCAGAAATGTTCTTGTCGTGCTGTCTGTAATAATACCCGACTATCCATGGCAATCTCATCATCACTCCTTCTCCAGCCTTGTTTGCTCTGTCGATAAACTCTGTATCTACCTGGCGGACAAGGGTCTCATCAAATCTGTGTTTAGTCACAAACTCTGGTTTCCAGAATCCGGTAGGATAACTGCCAGAGTATTCGCGTCTTCCATTATCGTCGAATATCGTAGCCCCAGTTAAAATGGCGGCCACGTTTGGATAAAGGTTTTGTCGCCTTGCATAAGCGTACATTGCGCTTGAGATATAGTCCTCTGCCAGCACATCATCATCCCCGACATAAAGAATAAAGTCGGTCTTGCACTTCTCAGCAAGCTCATTGAAGCATTTCCCTATACTCTTTATCTTGTCGGTATTATCGAGAATAATGACATTGCATGGGTAGTCTTGCATCGCTATAGAGTTCATTAGCTGAGGAAGATACTGGTTCCTGGTCTTAACAATCCCAACGGACAGGCTCGGCAAGACCATTGGTTTCTTGTCTTCATACAAAAGACTAATAATACGGGCAATTACGTTATCCCCTGTGTCGAATGACTTTGCGTGTGCCATTATCTCTTTGGGGGTAATTTCCCCGTTAAGGATGATATCTCTTGCCTCAGAGAGGCTATGCCACACACACTCCTTGGGATAAAACTCTTCTACCCCAATCCAGTCTCTTGTGACCGGAATAATGCCACATAGCATGGCTTCAAACATTGAACAGCAAAATCCTTCTCGATGCGAGGCAAGAAAGAAATGGCTTATATTATTGTTAGCGTACCACCAATCAAGGTCTTCCTGCCAGCCATAGAATCTTACGTTGTCCGGCTTTGTAGCCATCAGATATTCATGGAAATCCGCCTCTTGTGCTACGCCTGCAAGATGGAAGTTGTGTTCGGGCATCATTCTTGCTAATTCATAAAACTCAGCAATACCCTTTCCCCGGGTGAGATATCCTGCGTAAGCGATATTCTTTTTGCTGTGATCAGCGTTTAAGGGAACTGGGATTTCGATTTTAGTATTTACATAGTTGTAGATCACGTGCAAGTTGTTGGACTCGCCATACATTTCCACAAACAGGTTGCGATATCTCTGTGATACAAAAATGATCGCGTCCCATTCCTGAACCTTTATGTGGTCAAGTATGCCGGTATAAAACTCATAGCTGTGGATGCGAAGTATTTTCTTGGCTTTAGTAACAAACTCTTGCACAGCGAGAGCCTCATCGGTGCAAAAGTCAACCCAGATAAAGTCAACTGGCATTTCACGCTTTGGATCAAAAGTCTCAACAAGCCTAATTGATTCACACACGCTCCCTAATTGCTCGGTGATCGGCTTGATGAAGGTCTGATAGGTAGCCACAAATAGTCCTTTCATTGTATATCCTTTCTCAAATTGTGGCGGGAGGGGTTGCCTCCCGCCTATTACCGGTTAAGCGGGCATTACCGCCATAGTTAGCTGTCCGGTCAAGCTGATAGCTTTGCCACCGGTACCGCTAATACAAATTGCTCCACCGGAAACAATGGCCTTGGTCGGGTCAAAGTTGTCGGGGAGGGTAGTACCCTTTGCTCTAATTGTACCGTCGATGTCAACAGCCAAGTGGGATGCGCTTACGGCTCCGATAGAGTAAACCTGGAACTCAACAGTGCTGGACACGTTCGCCACGGGGACGAAGGCCGCGTTGAGGATTCTATAGCTTCTCTTCAGGCCAGAGATCACGGTTTTGGTTGCCACGCCATCGATATCTACGATTATCATTCCGTTTTCCAGGACTGCGTCTTTTGTTCTGCTGCCAGAGGAGGCATTGGTGCAGGTAAGGTACTGTACGTTGTCGCTTTTGAACTTAGAGTATGTTTTCATTGGTTCCTCCTTTAGTTCAGACCAGTGAAGATTATGGCGGACGATTGGTTGACGCAGGGGGTCGCTTTGCTGTAATACGTCAGGTTCGCGTTGTTTTTGCTGAACACGGCTTGGACAACATCGTCCTCTACGTACTCAACGCGGTTAGCACCTTGAATGCACTGGGAGCCGATTTCGCGCACGTTGCCGTGGTCGTCAATCTCCTCGGTGTAGTTCAGGTTTTCCGCGATACCAAGACCGATTGCGTTGGCGCCCAATACAATATTCTGTTGCTGAGCGGCGCGTACGGGCGGATCGTACCATCCAGAACTTCCGGCAAGGGCTGCTGCGAATCCTGCGTCAGTGGTCGTGGCAGCTTTTGCGAACTGGCGACAACCAATGCGTTCCTCTACGAGGCAGATGCCGTCATAGAAAAGATAATCTCTTCCCTTGATGGCGGGATGCTTGCTCAGGGCGCTGGTAAAGGCCGCGTTTCTGGCTGCGGTAATGGTCGTGTCCGCTTTTGCTTGCTTCATCCCATCGGGAGTTACAAGCATAAGATACATCTCTGTGTCTTCATACAGAATGGGCTCAATTCTGAGAACGGTCTTGAGGTAGATATTGAGCTCAGCCAGGAAGTTGGCAGAGATTTTGTACAGGGTGGAATTTGCCATTGTGGACAGGTCTGCGGCAGTTTTGAAGGCATGCTCAGTCCCGACACTGGTAAGGGTTCCGGCTGCACTATGGTAGTACATGTTCGGGTGCCAGCGAACCTTTAGTCCAAGCCCTTCGTTAACAGTCCCAGCGGTAAGTTGCGGGGATGCTCCCTCAACGATGGTGCGGAACATGGCGGAGTTGTACCATTTAGACCAGTACTTCACGAGTTCCGGTTGGGCTTTCTCCATGAGCTTGAAGGATTTAAGGCGTTGGTTGGCAGCGCGTCCGGTAAGCTTGGTTACAGCTTTGCGGACTTGGTTGATGTAGAGATTCATGTACTTCAGTTGCAGTTCTTCGCCTGTGCCTTTAAGCCATGAATCTCCATACAGAGGCTCTTCTACCAGGGGCATCAACATGGCCATGAGCAGGGTGTCACGACCTTCGTCCACAAAGTCGTAAACCATCTGTACGATTTTATTCGTAGCGGGCTCATATTGTTTAATGCCGTTTGTCTGGGTGATTTTCTGGAATCCAGCGAACTTCGCCCAGAAGGTGTTCATCCAAGCGTACTTAGCCAGTTTTGCACTTAGCAGTTGTACGTTTGCGATATGATCAGTGCCAGCTTGCATAGGGGGCATGATTCTTTTCTCCTGTTACTTTATTTCTGAAAGAAGGCGTTCAACCTCGTCAACGCTACACTCGTTGAGATAGCGCTCGCGCTCGAAATCGTCCATTTTTTTGAACTCTTCTGCGCTAATCACCTTGGGAGCCTCGCTACTGCTACCTGATGGCACACGGGGAGTTGCCTTGGATTTAGCCTCGCTTATTTTCGATGTAATCTTTTTGGTTACAGCGACTTCAATCGCTGACGGCTTAACTCGATAAACTGCGGCCTCAAGGTCTTCTTTTGTGGGTATCCCTTCATCAGACAGTTTTTTGGCCAAGGTGATTGCCTTGGTTGCTTCTTCTTCCGTAAGTCCATATTTGGTTTTAATGTCGGCTTGAGCCGTGGCAACAACCTTCTTGGACTCTATTTGATTTAGGCGTGCCATAGCTTTTCTAACCGCTCGCTCTTCTTTGAGCACATCATATTCTCTGCGAAGAGTTTTGTAGCGCTCGGGGTCGTCAAACTCTATAGAGGGGTCTGACAGCTCATTCTCGTAAGCATTAATGTATTCATCAAGAACCGATTGCTCCATCTCCGGGACATCATCGATTGTGTAGTTTTTCTTTTCGGGTTCAGACGCTTTTTGCTTAGCCTCGCCGAGCTCTTGCCCCTGCTTGCCAAGCTTGGACTCCAAGCTCTCATAAGCCTTTTTGTAGTCCTCAAGCCCCCAGTTTTCTCGTCCAGTAGTTTTTTGGGGCTCACTCTCAGTGGTCTCTGACTCTTCATCAACGGTATCCGTATCTTCCGGTTCTTCTGTTTCTGATGAGTCTTTTGCTTCTTCTTTCTCGTCGTCATCTGACGGCGTTATGTTGCCGTAAAGCTCAAGCTCTTCAGGGCTTAGCTCGTCAGTTTTGGTCTCTTGTTCTTGTCCTTCCGGTAGTACTTTCATGTTTTCTCCTTATAACGTGTAGTCTTGTTCGTCATCATCGTGACAAAAGTATTGCATTGCCGCGGCCATTCCAGCATACGGCTCATCTTCGTCAAGAGAGAAATACTCGTCTCGCCAATCTCCGCTTTCTTCCGACTCATCAATAGCGATAAAATAGTTGAGATTACCAAGATCAAACACATTTGTATTAATGGTATCCGGGCACAAAGATAGAATTACTATCCATTCACCATTAACAGCAGCAAGCTCAGCGGAATGCTGAGGAATATATAGCTCCACAACAAGATCGCCCATGTTGTCTAAGACATATACAGAGTTATAGCTTAGGTCTTCCTTCTTAATGACGATTCTCTCGTTAACATTGTAACTTGCAGCGTCGTAGAGTTTTACCGACATACTGCCGGTTGAGGCATCGCAAAGGATGATGTTCTCTCCGGGATAAACAACCACGTCCGCTCCAGCATAAGCCATTGTGATAGGATCAGGGGTGACCATTCTGATGTCGTCTTGGGCTTCTTCTTCCTGCCATAGGAACTGTGCTGCTGCCCCGATACCAGGGTCAAGCTCTTCGTCATCCAAGGACAAGTAGCCAATAGGCCACTCTTCTTCCTCGTCTATGGACATGAACTGCCGGACAAGAGCAAAGTCAAACGGGATGATTTCTTCTTCTGGAGGTT
>Ga0116148_1005080_pt1 | contig 11179 bp, 11 predicted proteins | sample AD_UKC055_MetaG_FD_89786 | JGI IMG/M metagenome (GOLD analysis project Ga0116148, IMG submission 89786) | Active sludge microbial communities of municipal wastewater-treating anaerobic digesters from USA - AD_UKC055_MetaG | ecosystem: Engineered > Bioreactor > Anaerobic > Digestate | place: USA... | reverse complement strand
TCAAATGGCAGAAATACGATCCTTACTCAAATTTACATTTATTTTTGCATCCGGGAATACAAAAAGCCGAAATACTTTGTTCCGGCGACCGGCTTCCGGCGTCCGGCATACGGCTTCCGGTTACCGGTTGCCGGTAGCCGGTAGCCGCTCACCGTTTCTTAACATAAGTATCCATCCACCTCAGCACCTCCCAGTGCTTATGAAGTATAGTTTCACGGGCTGCATAGCCATGACTTTCATTGGGAAGCATAACAAGCCTTACAGTGGCGCCGAATCCTTTCAGGGCGCTGTAAAGCCTTTCACTCTGGATTGGAAAAGTCCCGCTGTTATTATCAGCCATTCCATGGATGAGAAGAATCGGATCCTTCACTTTATCGGCATTCATGAATGGAGACATCCTGTTGTAAATTCCAGGGGCCTCCCAGTAGTTTCTTCTTTCATTCTGAAATCCGAAAGGAGTCAGGGTCCTGTTATATGCCCCGCTTTCTGCTATACCTGCAGCGAAGAGCCTGCTGTTTGCCAGAAGATTGGCAGTCATGAAGGCTCCGTAGGAATGTCCGCTTACCGCAACTCTTTCCGGATCGGTCACTCCCATCTTAACTGCCTTATTGATTGCTGCCCCGGCATTTGCAACAAGCTGTTCGACAAATGTATCGTTAGGTTCCCTGCCGTCGACGCCCACTATCGGAAATGATGCATCCATGAGTACTGCATATCCCTGTGTGACATAAACCAATGCTGAAGCGGGACTGATTCGTGTAAATGTATACGGAGAACCGCTTACCTGACCCGCTGCAGAAGGATCATTAAATTCTCTCGGATAGGCCCACAGGAGTGTCGGAAGAGGAGCATCCTTTCCCCTGGTGAAACCTTCAGGGAGATAAAGAGTGAACGACAGGCCCAGACTGTCATTACGTTTATACGTTACAAGTTCTTTTTGTATCCCCTGCAATTGAGGATAAGGGTTCTCAAATTTCGTTACCGGGATTATCTTCCCATTCTTAAGGTTCCTGATGTAATAATTGGGTACATCCGTAACCGATTGTCTGCTTGTCATTATCAATCCTTTTCCGGGATCCAGCCATGTCTCCGGCGATTCAAAATACGGAGCTTCAGACCTCCAGAGCCTTGCAGATTTGTTAAGTGCAATATCATAAAGATCAACGAATGGCCTGTCGCCTTCAGGAGAAGCGCCGTTGCCAGCCAGGTACAACGATTTCCCCTTGTTGGTGAATAACAATACCTGTTCTCCCCGGATGTTTTGCTCAGTCATAAACCTTCCGGGATTATTGTAACGGTCATCTGAATTATATTCCTGTATCTTTTTCTTTGTCTCCTGTGGAGCAGCAGGATTGAAAGAACTTATTACACGGTTTCGTGTTTTACTCAGTCCTTCAGTGATTAGTGCATAATCGGCTTTCCCCCAGGTTATTCCCATAAATCTCAGTTCTGTGGCAATGAATTTCTGAGGATTTCCCGAGAAGGGCGCCGTGAGAATATATACCTGATCATGATACTGCATCTTATTGTTATAATCGCCTTCATCAAGTGCTTCAACCCAGCAGACAGATGCAGGTTCATCAGAACGCCAGCTGTAATACCGGGGTCCCGGGAGAACCATATCATACCCTCTGGGTTCATTTTCGACAAGAGGTTCGTTATGAAGCATCTTCACTACATCTCCCTTAAGGTCCCAGACCTGTGTTGACGAAGGAAAATTATAGTAAGGCACTATATAGGAGAAAGGACGGCTGATGAGTGTTACAAGTAAATAATTGCCATCCGGTGATGGAGAAACATCAGTCAGCAGGCCTGGCTTTCCTATAGGGGTACTTGCAGTACCATCCCAGAGCAGGAGCCTGGCTTTAACAAAATATTCAAAGAGCGCTTCATCAACCGGATCTTTCAGCAGATCCTGGTATGTTGCGCTTTGACCTTTCTTCCCCAGACTTTCCTGTACAACAGGGCCATCAGGAACCCGGCTGCGTTCAGGCTTTGTACCTCTTCCCGGATCTATAACGGTATAGACCAGCCTTTTACTGTCGGACAGCCAGCTAAGGGAACTTCCTGCCGCCATATTAAGATGATCCGCTATCTTCCATGCTTTAAGCAAATTCACGTCACAGACCCAGAGCTCAATATTGTCACTTTTTGCATTCGTGAAAGCGAACATTTTACCGTCGGGAGACCAACGTGGTGATCCGAGAGCCGGATCTGCAGGCAATCCGGCTATGGTTCGTTCATTGGTCCCGTCATTATTAATTAATTTAAATCCCTTATTCCAGGTCTGCCTGCTCGGACCATTGGTCAGGGGATTGATCCTCAATCCTCCGATCCGTAATTCTTCTTCAGAAAGTTCCTTTATTGTAATAAGCGATGACCGTTTAATTATAAGGATGTTCGCCTTATCCGGGCTTACAGATATTCCCGGTGTAGCCTGTGCATCAACTATCCTCACAATCTCGTCAGGTGGTAACTGGTATTTGAGAGCTTCCTGGGATCTGACAGCAGGAAGTATTCCGCTTAACAGAACTGCTAAAAGAAAATATTTTCTCTTCATTTAAGTTATTTATTTAAGATTGAACTTTAGAATGATATAATAATCTTCTGACTTAGTGAATCTTTGTGGCTTTGTGGCTTTATGGCTTTTAATCTGCCACTAAGGCACTAAGTTACACAAAGATGGTTTTATACTTGTTACATTTATTACATTTACGCGATTTTTTTAATAATAAACAGAGACTTGTATGACAGATTTTTTTGAAAATATGATATCCGAAAGGCTTGGAGGAAAGAATTTTGGAAAATCCACAGCCATTTATAAGTTTGAACTTATAAAGAGAGCCAAGGCAGCGGCAAAGCTTGCTCATCCCGATATCAAACTGATAGATATGGGTGTCGGAGAGCCGGACTGGCCTGCCGATTCTATTGTCGTAAATGCATTAGCCGAGGAAGCAGGAAAGCCCGAAAACAGGTGGTATGCCGATAACGGTATCCCCGAATTCCAGGAAGCTGCAGCCCGATATCTCGAAAAAGTATATGGTCTTAAAGGGATTGTACCATCAGAAAATATAGTTCATGGCATAGGATCAAAACCGGTACTTGCCATGCTTCCGATCTGTTTCATCAATCCGGGAGATATTCTGCTTATAACAGTACCGGGATATCCGGTAATGGCAACATACACGAAATATCTTGGCGGCGAAGTTTATAACCTTCCGTTACTGGAATCAAATTCCTTTCTTCCCGATCTTGACAGCGTACCTCTGAAGATTCTGAAAAAAGCCAAACTCCTGTATATCAATTATCCCAACAATCCAACTGGAGCTGTTGCCACGAGGGAATTCTTTGAAAAAGTTGTTGCATTTGCCAAATTTAATAATGTTGTTGTTGTTCACGATACAGCATACGGTGCACTGACATACGACGGGTACAAACCTCTGAGTTTTCTTTCTGCCCCCGGTGCAATGGATGTCGGAATTGAAGTTCATTCCCTGTCCAAAGCTTTCAATATGACAGGATGGAGAATAGGCTTTGTCTGCGGAAACAAAAAAGCTGTAAGCGCTTATGCTACAGTCAAGGATAATACCGATTCGGGTCAGTTCAGAGCGATCCAGAAAGCCGGGATAAAGGCTCTAAACAATATTCAGATAACTGAAAGAACAGTTGCGAAATACTCCAGGAGATTCGATTTACTTGTTGACGCACTTAAAGAAACAGGATTCAATGCTAAAAAGCCCTCAGGTTCGTTCTATTGTTATGTAAAAGCTCCTGTCGGAACAGAAGACGGCAAGATGTTCAATTCTGCCGCCGAAGTATCTGAATTCCTTATCAGAGAAGCCCAGATATCAACAGTACCATGGGATGATGCCGGTCATTATCTGAGATTCTCAGTAACCTTCGAAGCCGGTTCGGAACAGGAAGAAAAGGAAGTAGTTGATGAAATGAAACGGAGGATAAAGAAACTTAATTTGAAATTTTAAGTTGGAAAGGGGCAGCTGGTTGGTTGTTATCGGTAATCAGTATTCAGTAATCGGTAATCGGTAATCAGTATCATAGCGAATTACCGGATACCGGACACCGGATACCGAATACTGAACACCGAATACTGAATACCGAATACCGAATACCGGATACCAGATACCAACCTCAGACCCTGTGTCTTGAAATAAACCAGAAAGAAACCAGGATGTCAAAAATATCAGCAGTTATAATAGCATTCAACGAAGAACAGCATATAGGAAAATGTCTCGCATCGCTTGATGGAATAGCAGACGAAATTATCGTTGTTGACTCCTACTCGACCGATTCAACAAAAGAGATATGCAGCAGATACAATGTAAGGTTTACTGAACATAAATTTGAAGGGTATGTAGAACAGAAAAATTATGCACTCTCCCTTGCCTCAAATGATTATGTTCTTTCTCTTGACGCAGACGAAGAACTCAGTGAAAAATTAAAGGAGTCGATCCTCAAAATAAAAAATAATCCTGATGCTGATGCTTACAAGTTTCACAGGCTGACAAATTATTGCGGCAAATGGATCAAACATTCAGGATGGTATCCCGATCCGCATGTAAGGTTATTCAACAGGACAAGAGGCAAATGGGCAGGTACAAATCCGCATGATAAGTTCATGCCACACAATGGCGGCAGTGTCAAAAAGCTGAAGGGCGACCTGTATCACTGGTATTGTTCATCATTTAAGGAACATATTGATAAGATAAACAGCTTCTCGACTATTATGGCCAAGGAATACTTCAGGAAAGGGAAAAAAGCCGGACCGTTTGCAGCTGTTTCCCATAAATGGTGGCGTTTTATCCGGACTTATTTCTGGGGAGCAGGATTTCTTGACGGATATACGGGTTATATTGCCTGTTCAATTTCAGCCTATTCAAGCTTCCTTAAGTATGCGAAACTTAGGGAAATGAATACTGATCAGATCAATAAAAATAAAGTGAAATGACCGGATTTGAAGAAGATATTAAACTTTCTCTTGAAACTCTCAGGAAAGGAGGGGTGATTTTATATCCTACCGATACTGTTTGGGGACTGGGATGTGATCCTACCAATCCTTCCGCCGTAAACAAGTTACTTGAAATAAAACCAAGGGGCGAGAATAAAAGCCTGATAGTACTTGTTAACGGTCTGACAATGCTGGAGAGGTACGTAAAGGACATTCCCGGAACAGCATATGAACTCATTGAAGTATCCGACTCTCCCCTGACTATCATTTATCCTGCAGGAAGAAATTTTGCTCCAGGAGTTTGCGCCGAGGACAGCTCTGTGGGAATACGTATCTGCTATGAAGAATTCTGCAGCGAGCTTATAAGCAGATTCAGAAAACCCATTGTTTCAACTTCGGCAAATATAAGCGGCAAGCCTTCTCCGGCAAATTTCGGGGAAATTGATCCTGATCTCATAAAAAAAGTTGATTATGTAGTCAGTTACCGTCGTGATGACAAAAGGAAATTCCACCCTTCCTCAGTTATAAGGGTGGAAAACAACGGTGTAGTAAAAATAATCAGGCAGTAGTTTACTGGGCTGATCTGACCTTCCCCGATCCTGACACCCTTGCATCTATCCTGGGATCACCCTTATAGGTAACATTCCCGCTTCCCGAGATAGAAGCCTGCAGCGAATCGCCGGCCTTGCAATAGCAGCTTCCGCTGCCGGAAACCCGCACTGTCAGATGATCTATTTCAAAATCCTCACCCCTGTAGCCACCTGATCCGCTTATTGATATTTCCCCGCGATCAGCTTCACCACCGGATCCTATTATCACATCCCCCGAACCGGAAATACTGCAATTAAATTCATCAACGACAATTCCGGCAGTAATTATTTTACCGCTTCCGCTTACACTAAGATCCAGATCATCGGCATCGTTTATATCATCTGTGATCTCAGCATTTCCCGAGCCGGAGACACTCAATCCTGTTATTTCCGGCATTGTAATGGTTACCATCACCTTGTCCTCAAAGCGGAACCGCCAGCTTTCCTGTTTGATGATAAGTTTATCTCCCGATATCTCAGTAACAACTTCCTCCAGATCTCTCTGGTTTCCTTCCAGGACAACATTGAATTCCGGACCGAATTTGATTATAAGGTTTCCGGCGATCCCGAAACTGACCCTGTCAAATCCTCTAAGATTTCGTGTTTCCCTTTGCTGACCGGATGCAAAGCCTGTTACAATAATTGCAAGAACAAATAAGGCTGTAAATCTTTTCATCAGTGATTTTTTAGTTTAAGTTAATTTTAGTTAAAGACGGATGAAAATTAAAAAAGTTGCATGGGAAAAGGGCAAAGCCATCAACCTAAGCCTCAATGCAATAATAACGAACACTATTGTAATTATCTGGATTGTAGCTAAATAACTTCCCCCTCCTTTTTTCAAGGAGGGGTGGCCAGACCACAAGATTATCTAATGTGCAGAAATATAGATGTTCTGGCCGGGGTGGTTTATTTTATTCATAGACATAAATTCCCGTTTGCTAATTCCGTTTTAACCACCCCGGCCGGGATAAGGACAATTGTAAACGCTTCAAAATTAGCAATCCCGGCCACCCCTCCTTGAAAAAAGGAGGGGAAACTATTTTACCCAGAACTTCTTAAGTTGACGGCTATGGGGAAAAAGGGGCAGAGGCCGGAATTACGGAAGCATCCGCATACTATTCATTTATCTCCATCAATCCCTCAGGAAGATCCATCGTTATGACTTTCCTCCTCTTGTCAATCCTTACAATAAGATCCTGGTGAAATGGTATGAGTATCTTTTCATCCCGGGGTGTCTGAACATCAAGAAGTATCTGTCCCGGATTTTCGATTATTTCCGATATTGTTCCTAAATGATCATTGCAGGTGGTACTGATCCGGTAACCTTTAAGCCGGTTAAGGTCATCCTCCGGATCCTCAGTTTTAATGGCCGAGGTAAGAAATACTTTGCTGCCGATAAATCCGCGAACCTTTCCGAGGGAATCATATCCGTCAAAAGTGACACGTATCAGGCTATTATCGACAAATTCGTATGATGAAACAAGAAATGGAACCAGCTTTCCGTCTGTTTCGAGAAAAACTGATTCCATTTCAGGTATATTTCCTTCAAAGCCTGTTTCGGTTTTAATTGTCAGGGCACCATCAAACCCGTAGGATTTAATGATCTTTCCCAGCAATATACCGGCACTGTACGCCATGGATCGGGGATCCTGAAGCTTTTATTCCTGAGGTTTCTCTTCCGGAGCTGTCTCCTGAGCTGTTTCCTGTGCTGTATCGGTTACTTCAGGATTGCCTTCTGCAGGTTGTTCTTCCTGTGCTGTTTGAGCTTTGCTTTCGGCTTCGGCTTTGGCGGCCAGCTCGGCTTGTTTCTTTGCCAGTGTGGCTGCTCTCTCTTCATTTATCCGTTTTTCTGATGCAAGCTTCTTCGCAACTTCATCATCCTTCGATTTTTCAAGACCTGATTTCTTTGCTTCGATCTTTTCTTCATTCTTCTTCATCCACTCTTCGAAGCGTCTTAGTGCTTCTGGTTCGTCAAATGCACCTTTCTTCACTCCTTCGAGAAGATGTTTTTTCAGAAGGACACCCTTGTAAGAGAGGATAGCCCTGCACGTTTCAGTAGGTAATGCGCCATTTTGCAGCCAACCGAGAGCCTTATCGAAGTCGAGTTCGATTGTGGCGGGGTTAGTGAGCGGATTGTACTTTCCGATCTTTTCAATATATCTGCCATCCCGTGGCGACCTGCTATCTGCTACCACAATGTGGTAATAAGCCAGTTTCTTACGACCTTTCCTGGCTAATCTGATTCTAACTGCCATTAAATTCTAACGCTTTATATTTTACCTGTTTTAAAAATTGTGGGTGCAAAGATATGTTTTTTATTTTAATGAACAATCCTGCAAAATATAAAAGAGGGCACGTGAATACCCTCTTTTATAAATTTAATAATTACAACTAATTATAACCTTCATTCTGATCGGCATCCGACAATGCGTCATTGGCATCGAGTTCGGCTTCCGGGATCGGATATATCATCCTCCAGTCATATGCCGGAAGGGTAATGTGAGTACTCCAGTTCGGACCAGCAACATCGGGACGGTTGAGAGGAGAGCCGGTGCGGAGCAGATCCGGTGCTGCCGCAAAGTCGGGACTGGCTTTTCTGGCCAGACATTCAGCCTTATAGGCAGCATTCTGTGCTTCATCCCATGGCAGATCGGCATTGATTGCCACATTACAGTTCTCAATTACCTGGTAAAAATACTGCCAGAATGAAGCGGGACCCCGGAAATTTGTATTTGATGCAACCCACTGAAAATTATAAGTCTCCACCCACCAGCTCCAATTGAGCTGCTCGGCAAGAAAAACATCGTTGCCCCGGAGGTCATTGGCGACACTCATGAATGAACCATAGAGTGTCTCGGATGTTATCAGATCGTAAATGCCATAAAGAACAGCCATGGCATTTTCGGGTGTTTCAAAAGCCTGTGAGTCTTCAACACGGTCAGTAGGATAATACTCCAGAAAATCTTCATTACATCCCGCTATGAAAACAAAAGTAAAAACAATTGATAATATTATTTTTTTCATACTTATTTTTTTTTAACTGGTCAGTTGGAAAAGCCCTGAAAAGAAATAAATTCTCATTTCCCATTTTCTCATCATGGCTTTTTTTCATTACAACCGATCGTTTGTGATTAGAAACTTATATTGATCCCTGCTGTTATGGTCCTGACATTCCGGAGCCTGAGGAAAGATCCCTCTTCAAGAAACCTTGAAGAAGTGGCATTTGACTGTGTGTTATTCCTGTAAACGAATTGTGGCACATCGGTCACATCTCCCGGCTTTTTCCACGAATCAAGTACTTTCTTATTCAGCTGAAGTCCGTAACGAGAGCCGTCACCCATAGTTTTCTGCATCAGGCTGTTGTATATCATACCTCCAAGACTCCAGTAGAACTGAAATGAGAATGATAAACTTTTCTTATATGTAAATGAGTTTGTCAATGATCCCGAATTCCACAGCTTAAGATCATCACGACGGTAGGATGCCGACAGGTAATATTTATCCGGATAGTGGTAATTAAGCCTGCTGAGATATGATACCATTGAATTCTCAAGGGTGGATGATCCTATACCAAAGGGCTTACCGGCTAAATCCAGTTCATCCGAAAAAGGAACATCATATCCCTGACCGGCTGCATTGACACTTTTATATATGTAGTATTCCGTTTCATAACCGACAAGGAAATTCACTGAATGATTTGTAAGAAAGTCCTTGTCGTATGTCAGGATTGAAGTTGTCATGAATCTCCTTGAATCATTATGATTCTTGTCTGAACTACCTCCGTATGCTTTACCGTCACCGTGGAATGGATTACGGAACTCGTCGGAATTATAGTTTGATATTCTGCCACTGACTTTGGTATCGAATGTAAGTCCGTTAATGATAAGCCAGTTAAGGTTTACAGAGTTAAATACTGAACTGGACCTGTGTGATCTCGGATCGAGTATTGTCTGAGCGATAGGATTATAATCCTTTGATACAAGATTATCCCAGTTCCAGACCGGTTCTCCGTCAGCATCAAGGACTGTATTGAAATTTTCATCGATCTGATAAAGAGGAACATTGTTCGGGTAAGCATAAGCAGCATAACCCGTGCCCGATCCGTTTGTAATATCTTTTACAGTATTACCTGTCTGATAGTTAAAAGTAGCAGTATAACCAGTTTTGATCCTTTTGTTTACCTGTGTCGAGACGTTGATATGCCCCATCAGTTTCTGAAGCTTATCGGGTTTTGTAATTGCATCAAGTCCATAATATGTTCCTGAAAAGTAAAATCTTGTCTGGTCATTTCCTCCCGAGGCTGAAAGGTTATGTTCTCTTACATTACCTGTCCGGTGGGCAAGCTCAAACCAGTCTTCTGGAAGAACTCAGCGGAATTGAGCATCTGGAATTTATTTGTGGTCCTCCACTGATAGCTCTGTTTCCCGAGATATGAAAAAACAGTCTTCCCGCTTGTCCCTTTCTTTGTTGTCACCACTATAACACCATTGGCAGCTCTCGATCCGTAGAGAGATGCTGATGCAGCATCTTTCAGGACAGTTATAGTTTCGATATCGTTAATATTCGGCTGAACTGCACCAACAACCCCGTCGACGACCCACAGAGGTTCGGAAGATGCAGTGATGGAGCCAATCACCCTGATCCTTATGGTGGGCTCTGCCTGCGAAGCGCCGGATGTGCTCACAACCTGAACTCCTGCAGCATTTGCCTGGAGAGCCTTGGCTACCGAAACGGAGGGAGTTACTGATATCTGGTATTTGCCGTTGTTATCAGTCAGGGTCCCGATTGTGGTGCCCTTTACAGTTACAGTTGCACCGGCCAGAGGCAGACCATCCTCAGCGGATGTGACAGTACCTGTCACCGGCCTCTGCTACCCCAGTGACGACAGCAAAAAGCCGCAGGAAAAAATAAATAACAATAGAAATTTTTTCATGAAACATGGTTTAGGTAAATAATTGCCGCAAAATAATCAGATTATTATTATCATAAAATAAATGAATACCTCAATTTTCGAATAGGGAAAATAAATAATCAAATTAAAAAGAACCGTTATCATTTTGCAGATTGCATTTCCCGGTTTATGAACTGTTAATATGAGTCGCCGGTTTTTTATCAACACAGATGATTATTGAACCAGTCTTAATTCAATTTTGCATAATTTTGTTACCGGTCAATCATCCCAAATCTCCAGATATATGGCAGCCTTCGCTCACTTACACGTTCATACCCAGTACTCTATCCTTGATGGTGCATCAAGCATTCCTCTTCTCATTGATAAGGTAAAATCGCTCGGCATGGAGGCAGTTGCAATAACTGACCACGGTAATATGTTTGGAGTCAAGGAATTTCATAACACAGCTGTAAAAAAGGGGATCAAACCAATAATCGGCTGTGAAATATATGTGGCAAAAAGATCCATTGCCGATGTTACAGGAAAGGAGGATCGTTCGGGTGATCACCTGATACTCCTGGCAAAGAACCTCAAAGGTTATAAGAATCTTATAAAGCTTATATCACTTGCATGGATAAAAGGCTTTTACTACAAACCGCGGATCGACAAAGAGTTGCTTGCCCAATACAGTGAAGGTCTTATTGCTTCCTCAGCCTGCCTGGCAGGTGAGAT
>Ga0116148_1005075_pt1 | contig 11187 bp, 10 predicted proteins | sample AD_UKC055_MetaG_FD_89786 | JGI IMG/M metagenome (GOLD analysis project Ga0116148, IMG submission 89786) | Active sludge microbial communities of municipal wastewater-treating anaerobic digesters from USA - AD_UKC055_MetaG | ecosystem: Engineered > Bioreactor > Anaerobic > Digestate | place: USA... | reverse complement strand
GAGTGATATTGACATGGTTTTCGAATTACCGTGGTCATTATATAATCAATACAATTCTTATCAAGGCAATGGACAATCTGCGCTGCTTCAAGCAGTGAAAAATTCTATAATAAAAACATATTCAAACACTGAATTAAAAGGTGATGGTCAAATTGTTAGTGTCCGTTTTAGCGATAAAATGACAATTGAAGTTCTCCCCGTTTTTCCTAACAACGATGGTTCATATACATATGCTGATTCTAACTCCGGTGGTAGTTGGAAATCTACCAATCCAGTTCCGGAAATAGACGCAATAGCAACAGGTGATAGTCATACGAATAACAACCTTAGACCATTGTGTAGAATGATTCGTTCGTGGAAATACTACTGCAATGTTCCAATTAAAGGACTTCTTATTGACACTTTGGCTTATAGGTTCCTGACAAATTGGAGCCATAAAAATAACTCTTACCTTTATTATGATTGGATGGGCCGGGACTTTTTCGAATTCCTTAAAAATCAAACAACTAATCAAACAATCTGGTATGCTGTTGGCAGTAACCAGATAATCTCTAATCCGGATAATTTTCGTTATAAGGCCAATCAAGCTTACAATAATGCAGTTGAAGCAATACAGTATCAAACAGATGACAAAGAGTGGACTTCAAAACAAAAATGGAGGGAAATATATGGATACAGATTCCCACAGTAATATTCTTGAGTCACAAATTCGAGAATTGTATGCCAGATTAGTCTGGACACATAAAACGCAGGAAAAATGTGCGGATATATTATTTCGCAGAAATAACAGAATCAAAATTTTACAAATAATTTTGTCAGCTTTAACGACTACTGGCATAATGGTTGCGGTATTCGGTGATAATAAAATTGCAGGTATAATTTCGGCTGTCCTGTCGGCAATTTTATTTGGTATTAATACATATTTAAAAGACTATGATTTGGGTGAAATTGCACAAAAACATGCAAATTCCGCATCCGACCTTTGGAATATGAGAGAACTGTATCTTTCACTGCTTACTGACGTTAAAATGGGCAGGTTGACGCCAGATGAGATAACTATTAAAAGGGATACTCTTCAGGATGAATTATACCACATTTACAAAGGCTCTCCAAGAACAATCAGTAAAGCATATAAAGAAGCAACATTGGGATTGAAAACCAAAGAAGAGATGTACTTTACTGACGATGAAATTGATACACTTTTGCCAGCTAACTTACGTAAACTGATTTAATCCTTTCCTAAGCGAATAACTTTCTGAGTTTTGTAAGTGTGTTTTTATTTGTGCTGGTAATCTGTGATATGTGCTGGTAACTGTATCCTTTCTTCAGCATCTTTATTTCTTCAGCATATTGTTCAGACATTGCTTCCCGGCTCTTTCGATAACCGTTCTTCCTTCCTACTTTGCCGCCACGTGACCGGAAATTATGATACCCACTTGTTAAACGGCCTTCAATGTTCCTGCGCTCCATACGTGCTATTTCTGCCAATATTGTTATCAGAAACTGACTGATGGGATTAATTTCCTTATCAACAGTCAATGTTTCTATATTATAATTCTGGATGAACAGTGATATTTTATTATGGTTCAGAATTTCAATGGTCTGAAGGATTTGGAGAGGGTCCCGGCCAAGTCTTGACAGTTCAGTCACCAGAACCTTATCGACTTCATTGTCCTTCACAAAGGTTACCATTTTTATTAATTCTGCTCGTTCATGGTTTTTGGCTGCACCAGATATTTTCTCTGCAAACACACCAACAATCTGATAATGCTGTGTTTCAGAAAATGTTGTCAAGTCATTTATTTGACGTTCATAGCTTTGTTTGTCTCCAACTGAAGAAACCCGGCCAAAGAGCACAACTTTTTGCATATTGCTGAAATTAATTGTAACAAATTCGATAATATGGATATTTTGTGTCCCGAAAAACAAGCCAATCAGGAATGGGAACTACATAAACGCCTTCAAGCTTCCCTTCACTCATGAAAACAAGAATAAGGTGCCTGTCTATAAAATCATTGTCCAAGCATATCGATGTTTGCAGAATCTGACATTGTTTCGGCATATTATGATTTTTTGATTATGCTTCAAAAGTAATTATATTGAATATATTTACCAATTAAATCAGTAAATATTTTAAACATTACTACTGAAAAATCGAATCGTTTGGTTATTTTTCCATACTTTAGCATTTCAAAATAAGAAAATATGGTTTCTTCTGATAAGAACAGACAGGTTATTCATTTGTATATGATTGCATCAGATGAACATTACTACTTTGGAAGCATCATGGCTATGTTTGAGCATTTCACCCGTGAACAGTTGGGTGTAGCTTCACAGACATTGTATAATACTTGGAAAGATGACCCATATATCACTGATTTAGCCATAATCAGAAGAGGACGGTTAATACAGAAAAGACAGAAAAACATAAAAGTCGGAAAGAATTAAGGCATGGCGAAACAAAACGGAAATGGCGAAAAAGTAAAATCCATGGAATCATGGATTTGGGATGCAGCTTGTAGTATAAGGGGTGCTGCGGATGCTGCAAAATACAAAGATTATATTTTACCCCTAATCTTCGTTAAACGTCTCTGTGATGTCTATGATGACGAAATAGACCGGATTGCTGAGCGTGTTTCTTCAAGGACAAAGGCACTTCAATTGGTGGAAAGGGATAAGTCTCTTGTACGGTTTTTTATGCCTGTTAAACCAAAAGACCCTGAAAAAGAAACCACTTGGGATGTTATTCGGACTTTAAGTGACAAAATTGGCCAACAATTAACAGATATATTGCGCTCTGTGGCAAAAGCTAATCCCAGCTTACAGGGAATCATTGACAGGATTGATTTCAACGCAACCACCCATGGCCAAAGAGACATCGATGATGACCGTTTAAGTAAGCTTATCGAAAAAATCGCTGAAAAACGTCTGGGTTTGAAAGATGTTGAACCGGATATTATTGGAAGAAGCTATGAGTACCTTATAAGGAAATTTGCTGAAGGAAGCGGACAAAGTGCTGGCGAATTCTATAGTCCTGCCGAGGTAGGCTTTATTATGGCCAAAATAATGGACCCTGAACCGGGGATGGAAATATATGACCCTACTTGTGGAAGCGGTGGTTTACTTATAAAATGCGAATTGGTCTTAGAAGAGAAAATGAAATTTAAAAGCAAGGCAAAATTTGCACCATTAAAACTATACGGTCAGGAATTCATCCCCGCTACATGGGCAATGAGCAAAATGAATATGGTTATTCATGATATGGAAGGCGAAATCGAGATTGGTGACACACTTAAAAATCCCAAGTTTAAACTCAATAATAAACTTAGGACTTTTGACCGGGTTGTGGCTAATCCAATGTGGAATCAGGGAAGGTACAGCTTGCCATATGTAAACGATGATTTTTTTATTAATGATGAAATGGAAAGGTTCCCGGCTGGCAGTTGTGGTGGAAAGTTTGATTGGGGGTGGGTACAACATATCTACAGTAGTCTTAATGAAAATGGACGTGCAGCGATTGTTTTAGACACAGGGGCAGCAAGTAGAGGTAGTGGCAGTCTGGGTAGTAACAAGGAAAAAGACTGCCGGAAGTGGTTTGTTGATAATGACCTTATTGAAGGAGTAATTTACCTACCTGAGAATCTTTTTTATAATACAAGTGCACCGGGGATAATAATATTTCTTAACAAATCCAAGCAAAATAAAAACAAGATTTATCTTCTTCATGCAGGAAAACTGTATGAAAAAGGGGACCCAAAGAACTACATACCAGAAGAAAACTTAGAGCATATTGCCAATACATTCAAGACATTTAAAGAGGAAGAAAAATTGGCCAGATTTGTAGATATTGCGGAAATTATCAAAAATGATTACAACATCTCTCCCAGCCGCTATATTCAAATTAATGAAACTGAGATATATCGACCACTTGGTGAAATATTAGATGAACTAAGTGCATTAGAAGAGGAAGCATTATTTATTGACACTGAATTGAAATCAATACTAAAGAAAATTGGTGCATGACAAATGAATGGCAGGTAAAACGGATAGAAGAAATTGCCAAAACTACAAGTGGGGGAACACCGAGTAGGACAAACAAATCATATTATTCTGGTAATATCTTATGGGTAAAATCAGGAGAACTTACAGACAACTTTATTTTCGACACTGAAGAAAAGATTTCAGAAGATGCGGTCAAAAACTCATCTGCAAAATTATTTCCAACTGGGACTGTACTAGTTGCAATGTATGGAGCAACTGTTGGGAAGACTGCTATATTAAAAAAAGCAGCTACAACTAATCAAGCGGTATGCGGAATATTTCCAAATGAATCAGTTTTTAATAACGAGTTCCTTCGCTTCCAACTCATGTTCAAACGTGAAGATTTCTTAAAACAAAGATATGGTGGTGCGCAACCTAACATAAGTCAAACAATAATTAAGAATTTTGAGATTCAGCTTCCATGCCTAATGGAACAGAAAAAAATAGCTTATGTGCTCTGCACTTTAAGGCAAGGAATGGAACTGCAGGATAAACTTATCCAAGTGGCATTGGAACTAAAAAAATCTTTAATGAATAAGCTCTTCACGGAAGGTACAAAACCCGAAAAACGGAAACAGACTGAATTCGGATTGGTTCCAGAAAGTTGGAACGTTGAGCCATTTGAAAATACGGGAGAGGTTGTTTACGGAATTCAAGCAGCAGTGGCAAGCAATTTAAAGCCATTGGGACATAAGATTTTAACTAATAAAAACATTACTCTTGAAGGTAAGCTTGACTTGGGTAAAATTAACTATTATCAGTTAACTTCTAAAAGACATTTTAATTCGATTCTAAAAAAAGGTGATTTACTTTTTAATTGGAGAAGCGGCAGTAAAGAACATGTCGGTAAAACAGCAATTTTTGATTTGGAAGATGGGGAATATGTCCATTCATCATTTATTCTAAGAATCAGGGTTAACCATAACCATAATTCCAGATTTCTTTTCTATTATTTGAACTACTTACGGGAAATCGGATACTATCAGAAAGTTCAGACTTTTTCAATTAACGCCAAATTCAACAAAAGTGCAATAAATGCAATGCCTATTGCTTTGCCCAGAAAAGAGGTCCAAGATGAAATTGCTGAAACGATAAGGATTGTGGACAAAAAAATTGACAACCTTAAAGCTAACTATGAACTAAAGTTAAGTCTATTCAAAACGCTCTTGCACGAATTATTGACTGGAAAGAGGAAGATTAAAGACATAAACTTTCCAAATATAACAAATGAATATGAAATAATTAACCAACCCGTTAGCATTGCAGCGGAAAGATAGTCCTTTATGGAAGCAAGAAATAGAAAAATTGAAGATTGGTATGGCAAAATTCATCGTGGTGAAATTAAATTACCTCGATTCCAACGCTACGAAGCCTGGGACTGGAAACGAATAAGCAGTCTTTTCAATACCATTACACAAAACCTACCCTTAGGTATAACACTTGTTTTGGAGGTTGGTGAAAAAGAACAATTCATTTCCCGGTACTTGGTATCTGCTCCAACGACAAACAGTCGTGTCCTTGAACAATTATTGGATGGACAGCAACGACTTACAGCTTTGTGGCGTGTTCTCCATAATAACTACGAATTTGAAACCTTTTATGTGTATATTCCTGAATTCGATATTTACGGGGAAAAAGAAAGCGATGAACAATTCATTTTTTGCCGGGGCCGGTATTATCAAAAAAATGGGCAACGTTATCCTTTGTGGTGCGACAATCCTGAAGATTGCCTTAGACGGGGAATGATACCTACTGAACTGCTGCGACCTGAAGATATTCAACCCGATATTGACACTTGGATTACAAAGGCAACAAACTACCGCAAGCCAGCTAATCCGGAAGAGTTGGAAGGTTTTTTCAATTGGAAAAAGTCGGTCAGTGACAAAATAAATGAACTGAGGTCTATTATAAAGAACTACAACCTTCCATATCTTTCATTACCAACATCTACAGCCAAGGACATTGCCCTTGAAGTGTTTATAAATATGAACACCAACTCCAAACCATTGTCAACCTATGATATCATAGTGGCTGAGATTGAAAGCATTAAGGGCAAATCTTTGCATGATTTACAGGATGAACTGGATTCTAAGTTTCCTGATATCAAATGCTATTTTAACCTTTCCTATCTCATACTGAATACATCAGCATTGTTACAGGAAAAGCTTCCAAATCAAAAAGGATTATGGGACATGGACAAATCTGTAATGGTGGACCAATGGGAGATTATGGAGAAAGGATTGAATGACATGGCCATTTTCCTAAGAAATGAAGGAATCATTGACCATGACAGATTACCCACTAATGCTGTTTTAGCTGTGATTGCTGCATTGTATCCTTTCATTCCGGACAAAGGAGATAAACGAGGTCTGTACGAAGTATTGTTAAAGAAATATTTGTGGTCAGCATTCTTTACCGACCGTTATGAAAACTCTGCTGCCACTCATGCGTATTATGATTATATCGCACTGAAAAGAGTAATTACAGAAGTAAAAAAGGAAAGCGGATTAGCTTACACTGATGGCGATGTGCCTATTTTTAATCGTAACAGTCACCCGATTGCATCAGCGGATGAACTTATATTAGCTGGCTGGCCAAAACGTGACACAATAAGAGGAAAGGCGATATTAGCTGTTGCCTGTCGTTTGGGTTCCTTTGATTTTGCGACCGGACAAAGGGTTGACAGGACAAACATTTCACAAAGACATTACCATCATATTTTCCCCGATGCATTGTTAAGAGAGGCTGAAATTGAAAGTTTCCTTGCATTAAACTGTGCCCTGATTACCGATGATACAAATTTGAATATTGGCAGGAAAGACCCTTTGAAATACTTAAAAGATAGGTATCAATGGGTATCTGAAGAAATTGTAAATGAAAGACTCAATTCACATTTGATTCCGATAACAGAGCTGGCCAATGGTGGATATGAGGACGGTATAAGCGAAATTGAGCGAAAGGAGAAGATTAAAACTGACTTTGAGGAATTTGTGAATAAAAGAGCTTCCTTTTTTGCGTATGCGGCTGAGCAATTGACTGAAGGCAAAAACATATCTTCATCAGTAATAATTAATGCTATCAATGGTAAAACCAACTGAACATAAAAGCATACAAGCTCGTATACTTCAATATGCTGCCGAAATCGGCTGGAATTATGTGTCGCAGAACGAAGCCGAGAAACGCAGAGGTTTTGATACTACGGCTGTTTCACCAAGAGAGCAAGCTAAAAACGCAAGCCGCTTCTTTTCTGACACGTTATTCAACAAGGTAATACAATTCAATCCAAAGTATAAAGACAAAAAAGAAGATTTACTGCGTTTGTTGGATTCACCATTGTCAACAATCTACGGGAACCGTGATTTCCATCAATACTTGCAAGGCCAAAAAACTTTTTTCAGTAATGAAGAAAATCGTGAGTTTAATCTCATTTTGATTAATTATGAACATCCTGATGAAAACATATTTAAAGTAACTGAGGAATATTATTTATTCAACGGCCAATATGCTAATCGTGAGGATGTTGTTTTCTTAATTAATGGCATCCCGGTAGTTGTTATTGAATGTAAAAATGCAACAAAAGACGAAGCATTAGCTATCGGTATTGACCAGATTAGGAGATATCACCGGGAAACTCCTGAATTGATGGTGCCCCAGCAATTATTTACCACAACAGAAAGCATCGGATTTTCATATGGTGTAACATGGAATACAATCAGGAGAAACATTTTTAACTGGAAATGCGAAGAAATCGGCAAGCTTGAAGCAAAAGTAAAATCATTCTGTGACCAGCAACACTTACTGGACCTGATAAAAAAATTCATCCTCTTTGCAGAACAAAATGAGGAATTAAACAAATATATCTTACGACAACATCAGAAGACAGCTGTTGACAAAGCAGTTGAAAGAGCGTTAAATCCAGCTAAAACAAGGGGGTTAATCTGGCATACACAGGGAAGCGGGAAAACGTATACAATGATTAAAACGGCTGAATTGCTTTTTAAGGCCTCAGAAGCAGAAAAACCCACCATTTTGCTGATGATTGACCGCAATGAACTGGAAGACCAAATGTTGAAGAACCTTCAGTCTGTTGGTGTAAATAATGTCGTATGCGCTGAGAGCATTCACGATTTGCAGAAGCTCCTGAAAAGGGATTACAGAGGAATCATTGTAAGCATGGTTCATAAGTTCAGAGACATGCCTTCTGATATAAACCTAAGAAAGAACAACTATGTGTTGATTGATGAAGCGCATAGGACAACGGGTGGAGATTTGGGTAATTTTCTGATGGCTGCGTTGCCAAATGCAACATTTATAGGCTTTACTGGCACTCCTATTGATAAAACGGTATACGGCAGGGGGACATTTAAAACCTTTGGAATTGATGACGAAAATGGTTATCTGCATAAGTATTCCATCGCAGATAGCATTGAAGACGGGACTACTTTACCACTATTTTATGGAATGGCTCCAAATGACTTATTAGTACCAAAGGAAATTTTGGAAAAGGAGTTCTTAACCTTGGCTGAAGCATATGGTGTCAATGATATTGAAGAATTAAACAAAATACTTGAGCGTGCGATAAATACAAAAAACTTCCTTAAAGGGAAGGAGAGAGTCAATAAAGTAGCCGAATATGTAGCCAAACATTATAAAGAAAATGTCGAACCCATGGGTTACAAGGCATTCATGGTGGCAGTTGACCGTCCGGCATGTGCAATGTATAAAAAAGCACTGGACAAATTTTTACCACCGGAATACTCTGAGGTTGTTTTTACGGGCAGCAATAATGACAGTGCAGACCTTAAAGCACACCATATCGATGAACGAAGGGAAAAAGAGATACGTAAGCAGTTTACAAAGATTGGCGAAATGCCAAAAATTCTGATTGTAACCGAAAAATTATTAACTGGCTACGATGCACCCATTTTATATGCCATGTATCTTGACAAACCCATGCGAGACCATACTCTTCTACAGGCAATTGCGAGAGTTAACAGGCCATACGAGAACGAGGAAAGGGAGATGGTAAAAACTCACGGATTTGTTCTTGATTTTGTTGGCATATTTGAAAATCTGGAAAAAGCCTTAGCATTCGACAGTGATGAAATTAATGCAATTGTAAAAGACATTCAGTTGCTTAAATACCTGTTTCAGTCCAAGATGGAAAAAGATGTTCCACCATATCTGGAACTGATACAGCATGGCTTTATTGATAAGGATACTGATAATTTAATAGACCATTTCCGGGATAAATCAAAGCGTAAAGAGTTCTTCAAACTCTACAAAGAAGTGGAAATGCTTTATGAAATTATTTCACCGGACAAATTTTTAAGACCGTATATCGATGCATACACAACGCTTGCTTCAATTTATAAAGTTGTAAGAAATGCATATGCAAAGCGGGTACAAGTCGACAGGGAATTCCAGAGTAAAACGAATGAGTTGGTACAGAAAAGGATTTCCGGAACAAATCCAGTCTTCAGCAATGAATTCTTTGAAATCAATGAGGAAACGATAAAAAAGATTAAAGCAACTCAGAAAAATGATAATACAAGGGTAATCAACCTTATAAAAAGCATAGAAACTATTGCAGATGACAATTCGGATGACCCATTTCTAATTGGCCTGAAGGAGCGTGCAGAAATTGTTGAAGATAATTATGAGAATCGCCAAATAAGTACCCAAAAAGCATTGGAAGAAATCCAAAGTTTATATCAGGCAGATATAAGACGCAGGAAAGAACAAGCGGAAAGAGGGTACGATGGCCTGACTTTTTTTGTATACCAGTCTTTAATAGACAAGAGAATCAATGATTCAGATAAAGTAACTGAACAAATTAAAAATGAGTTCGTTAATCATCCAAACTGGAAGACCAGTGAAAAGGAATTAAGAGAACTCCGTCAAGCTGTGTATTTTGCATTATTAAAAGTTGAAGACGACATTGATAAAGTTGCAGGGATTGTCGATGAATTGTTTAATAGTTTATTTATCGTGTATAAGCTTTGAAGATGGAACAATGGGAAGGTAAGTCGGAATTCAAAGCATGTGTTCATGAATATGCTGCCAAAATGAAAATAAATGTGAATTCATTGGCACTAAGGCCAATGACAACGAAATGGGCATCGTGTTCGACAGATGGCAACTTGAATTTCAATGCTAATTTACTTGAACTTGACAAAGAAATTGGTAGGTATGTGATAGTACATGAATTACTTCACTTCAATGTCCCAAACCATGGGAAATTATGGAAAAGTCTGATGAAGGCATACTTGGGTGACTATGAAAAAATGGAATTAAAGCTGAAAGAGATTGTTCTTTCAGAAAAACTATCATCTGCCTCAGGCCGGGACCGGATTAATTCTGAAAAAAATCCGACACATTAAAACATTCACGTGTCGGGCGTACATTTCAGTGAAAATCATGCATTTCGTAACGTTATTCTTAACAATTGCACGCCAAATAGTGACTGATAAGGTACCTTTAAATGGCATTATAGAACATATAACTTATAATCCTGTTTAAGATAACATTAAAAACTTATATGTGTTCTTATGGATTCATTAAATGGGGAAGGTATCTCCCTGTACAGGCCTATCTTCATAGGAAACAGGAATATTCTTTTCCATATAACTCACATCATGCTCGAAATAAAGGTACTTACCATGGACTGTCCGAAATTCCTTCATTTTAGTTAACAAGTCATAGGCTGTATCAAAATCTATGCATTTCACAAATTCATTTATTGAATTGTAAGAAATATCCGTACCCATTTTATACCCTGATGTCCAAAAAACTGAATTTCCTCTATTTAATGCAAATTCGAAATACTTATATTGTATAATAAGGCCAAGTGAAAAATTTTCTGTGCGAGTAGAGAGGCACCAATTATATAAGAAGCGAAAGAAATTATCAACCCAATTCCGATTTGAACGCCAATCTGTAACATATTGAATTGAAAAGCATTCATGGTCTTGGCTGATGAGGCAATCATGGACATCATTCTTAGTTCCCCAGACAGACCTACTTTTAATGCCGATTATAAATGTTACCACCTAACAGAACATTTTGATACCACTCTGCTGGTTTGTTGATTTACTAAAGGATTCCGGACTTTGTTTTTTCTTCTATTCCGGTGAAGATTTTCAT
>Ga0116148_1005066_pt1 | contig 11198 bp, 7 predicted proteins | sample AD_UKC055_MetaG_FD_89786 | JGI IMG/M metagenome (GOLD analysis project Ga0116148, IMG submission 89786) | Active sludge microbial communities of municipal wastewater-treating anaerobic digesters from USA - AD_UKC055_MetaG | ecosystem: Engineered > Bioreactor > Anaerobic > Digestate | place: USA... | reverse complement strand
GTTGGCGATGATTTAATTCAGGCTCTAAAAGATAAGTTAAAATCATTCAAGACAATGATGGACATAACTGATGTCAATGCAATAACATTAAGACATTTCACTACATCGGATTTAGTTGGTATTCGTTATGATATAACAATAAACACTCAAAGTAATTTCAGGTGTTATCAGAATAATTTCGAAACAGCATGAAGGATTTAACAGACCAAATGGATGCAACTGGCAAGGCACTTTTAAAAGAGTTAAGAGTTGCTTCACAGAAGGTATTGGATAAATATAAGCTCAGAGATTCTGACATGAGCAAAAGTATTGAATGGACTTATGATGAAAAGAAAGATTCATTCATCATGCTTGTTAATGATTATTACCAATGGGTGGATACCGGACGAAGACCAAGGGCAAGGAAAATACCAATAGAGGATTTAATACCTTGGGTTAAGAAAGAGATTGGTAGTGCTGGTGCTGTACAAATGGCTTGGCGTATACAACAATCAATTTATAAGAATGGCATTAAGGGTAAGTTTTACTCAGAGCCGTTGGTGGATGTTACATCAGAAATAATAAGTGAAAAATTAGCAACTGATTTATCAGAATATATTTGTGATGACTTGGTTGCAGCAATAGAAAACAATTAATACAATGGCTTTACTTTACAGAGTTTGTCAGGGCAATACTACAATAACACTTTCACTTACACTATCAAAAGTTGGTAGCTGTGGTGATTGCGATAGCTGGTATGCTGATTATTATAATAACGAAAGATGCTACCAGCGTTACAGGATAACATTAGACCAACCATCACCAGTAGCATTCGATGTAAACTTCAATGTTGCATATACTGTTGAATTAAATAATGCACCCTATGCAAGTGGTTACTATCTTGACATTATAACAGTACCTGCAGGTGTATTAACTTATGATTTCGTTAGAGAATGCTCATCAAGCATTGTAGGTAGTGTTGGTGATAACCCTACAGGTTTCCCTGAACAAGCAGTATAAATAAAAAGATAATTTAAATTGAAAATACAATGGCTTATCCAATAGGTGGTTTAGATATATATGACAGCTTATATGAATATAGTATAGCTGCACAAAATCCACGTCCAATTTGTTATGTTGCACCTGAGTGTACATTAGATTATATATCAGGCAGCACCACAGCACCAACAATTCGTAATGGTAGTGATGGTACTGTAAGTGCTGTATGTAGTGGTGCAACTGGTGCGACTTTAACTTGGTATTTAAATGGTATTGAAATAACAGGACAAACTGGCACTACTGGTGCTACATTTACAGGTTTAACCACAGGTACTTATTATGTGACAGTAGTTGATGGCGATTGTGAAGCAGAATCGCCAGCATTATTTGTACCACAGGGAGAATTTCGAACTGAAGCGTTTAACGTGGTTTCAGAGCCATTCAATTTAGCATGTGTTGAAAAACCTATTATGCTTAATTTAGCCACAGCCACTAACACTGCAAATCCTTTGGCAAGCAAATCCTATTTTTATGTGAGTGGTACTATTGATGATGGTGACAGCATAAGAATACAACTCGAATACCCATTTGAAATTGATTTAACATTCTATGCCAAAGGCATGCCTGACAGAAGCACATACTTCTTAACCTCAGTGCTTGATGATGGTAGTACAAACAATGCAACAGAAATCGCTACATCAATTGCTGAAGCATTATCATCAACCATACTTAACAGGATATATTATATATCTTCATCAGGTGCTTATATTTATTTACAGGCAAAGGAATTTAATGAAAAATTAGATTTAGATTCAGATAATGTTACAATAGATGGCAACATCACAATAACCAAAACACAATCAGGTATTGCACAATACGATGGTAGTGTAACTGCTAATTATTCATTGTGGGTTGACTTATATGTTAATCAGAGTTTGCAGTATGGTGACACATCTGCATTAACAAATTATCTTAAAATGGCTTCATTAGAATTGCCATATAATAATGTCAATAATCAACATAAGTTTGATTTAGCACCAATACTCAAAAACTTCGTGAGTACCCCTAAAATTGATTTTAACGCCACTTCATTCTTTACCTTACCTTCGATGCACTGCAGCTATTATTGTGTCTATGGTGAAAGATACCCGCTAATTCAGAATAGTTTAACCAAGAAGCGTAGGGTTAAGTCCCAGACAACACCGAAATTTGTGTTGAATTCTTCATTGCCTTGGGAAGATGATAATGACATGACAGCATTTGCTGGTAGTTATATTCATGATGTGACTGCTGATTATAATGTTTCATTTGATTTGGATTCAGATACTATCAGTGTAACTGATTATTACTTCAGTACAGGTACAACAGGTAATACCACAGGTGTACAATTTAAACTGGTTTCTACAACACCTGCAGAAACAATTGACTGGCAGGATTCACCTGACTTCACTGGCTTAACTGCAACAGCATATACTGGTACAATATACGTATCAGGTTTGACAAGTGGTGCTACATTTATTTATGAAACAGATTATTATGTACATCCATACGGTAGCGGTTATACTAATAACAGCACTAATCAGATTGGTAATATATTATTCTTAACGGAGCAGCCTTCGCCACTTTTAATGCAGAGGGATTCAAGCAAGTTTGAGTATATGCTATTACCCAAATCATTTGGCAGAATACTGAAAGTAAAAGCCGAAAGAATGGAATTCTATAATGGTGATGTGATAACTGGTGAAACTCTTTATCAGATAACCACATCAGCCAATACAAATAACATTGGTGCAGTATTCTGTTTACCTTCAGGTTATGAGCAGCTTAATCTTGAAAACTATGAAAATCCTACTGGCAGTAGTGTAACAAGGAAGATTCGCAGATTGGATTTTGCAGTATACTTTGTTGATGATGCAGGTAATGATGCAAGATTGACAGAAGAAAAGTCATACAGGTTTGAGATTGACCAGCAGCCTTCACGTTATGAGATTGCATGGCTTGGATTATATGGTACTTGGCAGACATTCTCAATGATTGGTGAGATTGTAGAAGGTGTACAAAGAGAAATTGGTACATACGAAGTACCTATTGAAGCAACAAACACAGGTGCTTATAATGCAGGATTCCAGAAAAACACAGTATATAACACCAAATTAACCAAGACTGTTAAGTGTAATTCGGGATGGTTGGATGAGGCTCACAGGGATTATCTTATTTCAATGTTAAAATCCAACAGGATATATAGCATTAATGAAGGTGATGAAAATTTCTTGCTTGTTGAAAGTGTAGACCAAGCAACCAAGTCAACCAACGATACTTTATATCAGGTTAACGTGACATTTAAATTAACGACATATAGCAATAATGTTTCGGTGTAATGCAAAACTATAATTTAAAAATACTTGTTGAGGGTCAGCAATTGGATTATGAGACTGCTGAAAATGTAGGCATACAATTTAACCGAATTGTCGATGATGCTGCAGACCTCAGTGCACGTCTTGGCGAATTCTCATTTTCATTTGATGTACCACAAACCAAATCCAATAACAGGATTTTCAGGTATGCTAATACCAAAGGAATTCGTAATGTCTTCCCAGATAACAGGAATTTGAATTGTCAGGTATTCAATAACGAGCAACTGATTATTGATGGTATTTTAAATTTAAATAGTGTTGGCAAGGAAACATATAGCGTTACTATCTTCAGCAAGTTTAAGGAATTCATTGATGCTATTGATGGTAAGAATTTACAGGAATTAAATTTAGGCATAATAAATAACTATGATTATGAGAAGGATTTGATACGTGTCTTGAAGGCTGAATACACAGGCAGCACTCAGAATCTCTATGTTTATCCATTGGTATATTATTCAACCCCTTTTACGCCATACAGCGTTTACTCAGGTCTCACGGACAACAGGGGCACAGCGATAACAAGAGAGGACACGTATCAAAACTTCTATTATACAGTTAACAATAATGTTGACAATAACTGTTATACCTATCATCACCAAGTGCCTATGGCAATCTTCTTAATGAGAGTTGTTGAGCAGGTATTTATTGATGCAGGATTCAGGGTTTCATCACCACTGTTTGATGACAGGAATTTTCAAAGAATGGTGATGTTATATACTGGTGATGATGATGTGTATGACAGGGCAACCGGACAGGTAAGTGGTAGCACTGCAACTTATTTGAATCCAGCTATATTCTTGCCTGACATTGACCAAGAGGAATTCATCAAAGGATTCTTCAACATGTTTAATTGTTATTTTAAACTGGATGTTGGACAGAAAATGATTTATATTGACACATGGAATAACTTATTTGGTGATGTTTATAATCCTTATGACATGACCAATAAGATTTTTGCTGATAGTGTTGTATTTAGTTTTCAGGAAAACAGTAATCCTTCAATCATGTTTGCCGAGATTGATAACTTCAAGACAATGGCAGACAGTTTTATCAGTACTGGTCACACTGATAATGCAACAGAAATGACATTTGTAAAGTATGATGATAAGAATCTTAATCAATTTTTTAATCGTGTCGGTGATAATGATAGTGACATTATTGAGTTACCCTTTAGTGTACCTATGGTTAAACGTCACATGCTTTGGAATAAAAGGAATAAGGCTGGCACAAACAACTATTGCCCGGCTCAACAAATCTTTATCCCGGCAATAACAGCACAGACACCTAACGATAACGACAATAAAGCATTTAACAAGGATATAACACAAAGCAATGTATTTAATAATGAAAGCGGGTACAAATTTGGTGATGGTCAATCTCCTATCATGTACTGGTACGGGACTTCAAATGCAACCTTTGTTAATCACAGTACCAAAGGTGCTGCCTCAGACTACTATTATGTTAACATTCCAACGGGTGGGACGTTTTACAGGACATCCATTGGTTTTTGCTCTCCACTGCAATTAATCCATGACCAAGGCAAAATAAATAACTATATGGACGTTGCTGATGTTACAGACAGACGTACAATAACAGGTACATACCTACGTACAATTTATACCATGATGGGTACTGGTACAACAGAAACTGACTTCTCATTGGTATTTGATGATAACGGTTACTTCCATACAAGCTTATGGCAAAAATTTCATAAGAATAAATACGACAGGTATCAGACTGGTATGATACTGGAAGCAACAACAAGAATGTCCTCTTATGATTTTAATGAATTGCAAATCGACAGACCAGTATTATATAATGGGGAGATATACCATCTACTTGCAATAGAGGGTTATTCACCAATAACTGAAGAAGCGACAATAAGACTAATAAAGAGTATTTAACTAACTGATTTACAATGGCTAAGAAAACAGCACAGGTTGATATAAAGATAACTGGTAGTGAAAGCATTGCCAGTTTAGAGAATGAATTATCTCAGATTAATCAAGAGATTTCAAACATTGATGTTAATTCAAAGGCATTTCAAACGCTTTCAAACAGGGCATCTGAGGTATCTGGTAAGTTAAAGAATGCCAAGGTACAGTTAGAGGGTGTTACAGGCAAGAAACAGGCAGAGGCTGCATTCAAGCTTGGTGAAACATTTGCTGGTGCATTTGCAACAATGCAGAGTGCATCGTTATTGTTTGGTGAGAAAGCAAGTGAAGATTTTCAGAAGGTGATTGCGAAAGTAGGTACTTTAATGCTTGCTTTGGATACTATAAGAAAAGCATCAGAAGCATTCAGTGCGGAGAATTTAAAAGGGTTATCATCAATTGGTAGAGGTTTTGGCAATCTTGTGCGTAGTGTTAAAGGGGCATCTACTGCAATGAAGACAGCATTAATTTCAACTGGTATTGGAGCATTGGTAGTAGCTGTTGGGTTATTAATTACTAATTTCGATAAGCTAAAGAATTTAGTCAGTAGGAAAGATAAGGAAGAAAAAAAGGCTGCAGAAGGAATACTTCAGGTAAGGGAAGGTTTGGTTGCTGAAGCAGAGCAAGAGTATGCTGCCAAGCAAAAATACGTTGAGAAGATAAGAGAAGAGGCTAAGATTAATGAAGAAAATTACAAGAAAAAGCATGAGCTTGCAAGAGAAGAATACGAATTGGCAACCAAACAAGGCTATCTTTTAGATAAACAACTTGAAGCGGAAGAGCAGCGTTTAAAAATTGCTGAAGATGAGCTTGCCAAAACCAAAGAAAAAAAGGAAGAGAAGCGTAAAGAACTCCAAACTGAAATTGACAGACTTAAATTAAGCATAACCAATATAAAGGGCGAAAGGGAAGTTTTAGGTATTGTTAAAAATAGGTTAAGCAATGAAGAATACCTATCAAGGATTCTCGAAAAGAATGCTTCTTTACATTTCTTAATTAAGGAAAATATAACCAAAGCAAATAATCAACTAACAATACTTAATGCACAAGCTAATAAGACTGAAGAAATATACAAGAAACAACTTGAAATTTTAGATAATGAGATTAAGGAAGCTTATTTAAAAATCTTCGAATCAACAGAGGCACAGGTTGATGAAGCATGGAAGAATTACGATGCATTAAAAGCACAGCGTACTGCGCTTATATTGCAGGAAAAGGAAAGAAAGAAACAACTTGCCATTGAACTTGATGCAGCTAAAATTGCACGTGAATATAGTTTAAGGATGAATGACATTCTTGTTGCAATTGATAAGCAAAATGAAAAGCTTGCAGAGGGTATGATTATAACTACCAATCGTAATGCTTTACAGGAAGATTATCAGAGACTGTTTACAACAGCAATTGATAGTTATAAAGATTTCTTATCTTCACAGGAAGAAAGCACTAATTTTGAAGTTAAGAAGTTTAAGTCACTTCAAGACCAGATAAGTCAGTACGGTAAACTGAATGATTATTCTGCAGTATTAGCTAAAAACTTTGAAGCGCAATATAAATACGTGCAGTTAATACCATCGCAATTATTTGTAACAAAAGAAGCGTATGCTGAAATTGAAAAGATTATTGCACGTACTGCTGACATCGAAAACAGCAGATTCAAAACAACTACTGATTTCGGTGAATTCATACAAAAACAAGCCGAACAGCAGGAAATCAATTTTAGATTACTTGAAGGTACATATAGGATAAGCGAAAAAATCAGTAATGAAAAAGCAAATGAGCTTGGATTATACATTGCACTTAAAGAAGCTGAAAAGGAAGTGTTGAAAAATAAAGAAGATGAATTAAAAGCAACACAGAAAATAATTGATTCACAAATCGAAGCAAGAGGTTTCCAAGTAGATTTAATTGAAGGGCAAAAACAAATACTTCAAAATAAACTTAATGAAGCGTTAAGTGATTTAGAGAAGTCAAAGAATGATGAAGAACGTTTAATGAATCTTCAAAAGGTTATTGAATTGGAAAATGAATTGAGAGGTTTGAATGATGAGCTTGCATCAACACAGGGCGAAATAGCTAATTTAACTGCAGAACAAAATGCCAATGCTACTGAATTAAAAAACACTGAAGCTGATATAGCTAAAATAAGTGGAGATGTTGCTGCAAAACAACAGGAAGTAACAGCACAACTTATTGAGCAAAGCAGATTATCATCACAGCTAAAAGATTTTACAAATCAATACGCTGCAGAAATTGATGTGGTACGTCAAGGTATTGGTGCTATGTTTGAACTCTGGGCAACACAACAGGATAACATTGCCAAGAAAAACAAACGTTTATGGCAGGACTATCAGAATAACATCAACAAGTCACAGAAGAAAATTGATGATTTAAACAAATCACAATTGGATTACGAAGAAGAACTCAAAGACGCTAACGGGGAACGTTATGATGAACTCGTAGCATTAATGGGTATGACTGAAGAACAGCGTCAGGCAGCAGTTGCTGCAGAACAGGCAGACATTGATGCTAATTTACGTAAACAAAAAGAAGCCGAATACGCAATTGCAGTTGCAGAATACAAGGCAGAAAAAAGACGTAAAGCTGCAGCAATCGTTGACGCTGCTATTGCTGCTGCACTTGCCGTTATTAAGGCATTACCAAACGTTTTTCTCGCTACAGCAACTGGCGTACTTTCAGCCGTGCAGATAGCGATTGTGGCATCACAAAAGGTCATCGAACCGAAGAAAGAAGATTTCGGTTTGGCACGTGGTGGTTTACTTCAAGGTGCTTTACATAAAGATGGTGGTATCCCTGTGGGTAATACTGGTATCGAAGTAGAGGGTGGAGAATTTGTCGTTAACAGAAAAGCAACTGAACAATACTTACCAGTAATTGAAGCTATAAATAACCAAGGCAGAAGAAAGATGGCTGAAAATGGTACAATAACTCCAGTGTCACCACAGCCAACAAACATGCCTGACATAATCGATTATGAAAGAATGCGAAGTATTTTTGTAAGTGCTGCAAGAGAAATAAATGTTATTACAGAGTTAATACCACTTGCCAATGGTTTGAATAATATAACCAAGACCAAGCAAAGTGCTGGTATTTAAATAAGCGAAAAATCAAAATAATTAATTGTATATAAAAGAAATGTATTATGGCTAAAGATAAGATTCCAACATTTCAATTCTCGCTCGATGAAGATGATGCTATGTCAGGCATCAAGGCAGTTGCTTTGGTAGATGTACCTGCCATAGATTCCAAGGCTTTTTTCTTTGGTAAGCAGAAAAGTAGATTCGTTAAGGTTGATGATAAAGAGTATGAAGGTAAGGTGGCAGGATTGCTTCTCAGGCATTCTTATCCTATTCTTCGTCAGGCTGAAAACGGTGATTACTATAACGGTGAATTTAGTGAAACGGTAGTTAGGCAGCTACAGGAAAAATTCCATCGTGAACTTCAATCAAATAATGTTAACACAGACCACAGTGATGATAGTTATATTGACGCATATATGGTAAGTGATTTCATAATTGACAGTGAAGAATTGCTTGCACATGTAAAGGCTAAAGGAATCGAAGAAGCCAAACTTGGCGACTGGTATGGTGTTTATCAGATTAACGTTGAAACCGACAAAGGCAAAGAAGCTTTTGAGAGAGTGGTAAAAGGGGAGTTAACAGGTTTCAGTATTGAAGCATTCTTGGATGTAGAAATGCGTAAGCTCCTAAAAAATAATGATGATTTTAAAAAATTATTCCCAATGAATAAGAAAGAAAAAAACTTATTTAAGAGGTTTTTAACATTCTTAGAACAACAGGTTAATGAATTCGAAGAAAAAGAATTTGAATCAGAACTTGTACCTGAACAGAATTTCACAATCAACTGGACAGAAGTAGGTGCTGATGTAACCAAAACTTACATTCCTGAAGGTAGTGAAGAAGAAGTAACTGAACCAGTAGGTGAAGGTACTTTTGTAACTGAATCAGGTTTAAGTATTGTTGTTGATGCTGACTCAAAACTCGTTGAAGTAATTCAGCCTTCAGAAGAAGAAACTCCGGCAGAAGAACCTGTTGAAGAAGAAAAAGTTGAACAATCAGCAGAACCAAAGCCAGAAGAAATGGCAAAAGAAGAAGAAAACCCAGAGGAAAAACCAAATGGCGACTTAAAAGCTATGCTTGATGCATTGCTTGGACAGTACGGTGATGACGACTTCTCAATCATGGTAAGTAAAAGTGGTGACGAATACAAATGGGGTTCAGTTTCTATGTGGAAGGATTTAAGATTTGCTAAAGATGTTGACGCTGAAATAGCAGTACTTAACGAAAAAATCCAGAAACTTGAAAAAGAAAATGGTGAAAAACCAGCAGTAACTCCAGATTTAGGATTCGAAACTCCTGAAACTAAGCCAGTTGATGTAAGCAAATTAAGTGCATACGAAAAGATAGCACTTGAAAATGGTTGGACGAATGTACCTAAAGTACAGAAAGCTAACTAAAAAATAATTAGCGAACTGCTTCGAATTTAAATTGTATAATAAAGAAGCAATCCGTAAAATAAAATTGATTTAAAAATTCAAATTAACATGAAAAAAGAATCTTTCGAAAAAGCATACCAAGCATTCGCAAGTACTTTTACCAGCACACAGTCATACTTCGGTACTGACGCTGCACCATACGTGTTAGCTGCATTCACCAATAACAAATTGGCTGACTTGGCAGGAACTATCGTTCAGGACATCAACGACAAAGCACCTATCGCTAAGATGAGTGTGAGCAATCTTGTTCAGTTTGGTGACAATTGTACATGGAGTCCTTCAGGTACAGTTGCAACATCAGACGTTAAACTCGTTCCTTGCAAGATTTGGGCAGACTACGAAATGTGCTATGACGACCTTAGAGGCGTTTACAATGGTTTACAGAACGCAAGCGAACAGGGTATTGAGCCAGCACAGGCTTTCATGAGTGCACTTCAGGAAGTTTTCCTTAGTGAATTCAACAAAAACATTATGCAGAGAGCATTGTATGCAACTGGTGGTACAGGAACAACTGTTAACGATTGTGTAACTGGTATCTGGGAACAGATAATCACAAACAAAGTTACTGGTAGCTCCGCATTAACTTCAAGCAACATAATCGCTGCTGTTGAAGCAACCATCCAGAAACTCGACAACGATGTTTTGGAAAATGCTATGGACAATGTAATCGTACTTATGAACCAGAAAATGCTTCGTATTTACCAGAGCGCATTGGCAGCATCGGGTGCAGCATGGGGATTTAACCCGGCAACTGAAAAACCTCGTACATACGATGGTTTCAGAATTGAAACAATTAGCAAGATGGCTGATAACCATATAATTGTATTGTCAACAGACAATCTTTATCTTGGTGTTGGTAGCATGGGTGAATTCGAACAGTTCCAGATAATTGACTTCCGTAGAACTACTGGTGACAGGAAATTCGGTTTATCAATTGCTGGTCGTTTCGATGTAAAAGTAATCTATGAAGCACAGGCAGCTAAGTGGTACAAAGTGTAAAAAATAACTCTAAGAATTAAAAATTAATTAAAATGGCTTGTAATTTAACACAGGGAATTAGTGGAAGTTCAACTTGCGATGACTATAAAGTACCGGGCGTAGCAGCCTTATACTTGGTTAACGAAGCTGACTTATCAGGAACTACTTCTCAGGCAATACTACAGGATTCTGATGGCAAAGTTACTGGTTTTACTTTAGTTTCAGGTGCATCTGTTTACCAGATTGCTTTTGCTGAAGGCACAGCTTTCTTCAATACAGCATTGGCAGTAAACGGTGGTACAAGAAACTTTACCCACACTGTAACTTTCGGAGTCGTAGCTAATACTCAGCAAGTACTTG
>Ga0116148_1005063_pt1 | contig 11204 bp, 7 predicted proteins | sample AD_UKC055_MetaG_FD_89786 | JGI IMG/M metagenome (GOLD analysis project Ga0116148, IMG submission 89786) | Active sludge microbial communities of municipal wastewater-treating anaerobic digesters from USA - AD_UKC055_MetaG | ecosystem: Engineered > Bioreactor > Anaerobic > Digestate | place: USA... | reverse complement strand
TGACCCTCAATGTTGGAATAATGGACAAAAAGGTCCTTACCGCCTTCATCCGGGACAATAAACCCGTACCCTTTGTCTTCGCTGAACCACTTGACACTGCCCGTAGCCAAATTACTTTCCTCCTTACTGCCTTGCTGCTGAGACGCTCATCGATGGAGCTGCCGTTTTGGTGATCCCTCATCCTTCCACAAAAGCCGATCCTGAGGGGAAAGACGCGGCCTTGTTTTTTTTCTGGGGAATCCGGTCGGAAAGGCGGCAGTCGGCAACACTTTAATCTCTTCTTCCTCAGGTGGTTGCCCTGCCGGTGATGAAGATCTTGGTGTTGAAGGACCGAGGTGGCTTCGGAGTTCAATCGGGGCGACTGGATTCGAACCAGCGACCACTTGAACCCCATTCAAGCACGCTACCAAACTGCGCCACGCCCCGGAATTCTTTTTACTCACACTCCATACTATAGTGCCATTTATCTTTCAGGTCAAAAGTAGAGGCAGTATATCATATCAAATTGGTTGTGTCACCCCAGCTACCCCCAATTGTCACGCGCACCAGGGAGGGCGGGTCTGTGACCCAACCGAAATCTCATGATAACCTGAATGTATTCGAAAGAGGCGATATTATCTCCTGTTGTCCACAGGAATTACAGGCACGAAAGGACTCTGCATAATGTGGCGAATTATCGGAGGATTGTTCTTTATTCTCACGCTGATCTCAATCCGCGCGGAAGCGGCCGATGTCTTTCTGAAAAGCGGGATGGTGCGCTCCGGAACCGTGACCGTTCGGAGCTCCGCCTGGGATTCCCAACTGGTAATCACGGTTCAATCTCCGGACAAGCGCGTATTCCAATACCCCTCCAAACAGGTTTCCCAAGTGGTCCATCAGGAGGATCTTCTGGTCTCCAGTCCGAATCCAGTTTACAAAAATCCTTCTGTGGAACCGCAGTTCCTTGTTGTTCTAATGAAAGGGACCGAAGTGGTTCCGCTGGAGCGGCGGGATGGCTGGGTTCGGATTCGCTGCTGGGGAAATCGTGAGGGCTGGATTGAGGAAAAAGTCCTGACCCGAAGGGTCGATTTCTGAGCTGTTTCCAAAAGAAAGCTCGGTCACAACCGTCGCGCCGAGGAGTCTTGTGTTATTCGGTCAACCCCCACCTAACCTTTCCCGATCTTCGGGGGAGGAACCTCTGCCGCAAAGTTTGGAGGAGACAGAGAGGGGGTTGTGCGTATCTTCACGCCTTCGGCTGCGCTGTGTGCGGTGACGCTTTCTTCACCCAATCACCGGCCCCGTCGAAGGGAGGCTCGCGATTGCGGAGTGAGGATTCACAATCGCCGACATTCATGTGGGCTACATCTCATGTTCGCCAGAATAGGAAGGCTTTCGCGGTTCAGAATCCTGTTGTCGGTTCTCCTTCTGATTGCCGGATGCGCGAGAAACCCGGAGCAGGTCACTTGGCCCACTTTTGAAGAACTCTCCCAGAGCGCGGAATATCTCAATCCACCTCGATATGAGAAAAACGCTTTTGTTGCAGCGGATGGACACAGAACCTTCCTGATCGGCGCTTATGGCAAAGATGACCCCCGTTTCGACTTATATGGGAAACGGGAACTCGGTGAACTGCCGCCAAGCTATGGTCTCTATGACCCGAAATTGCATGGCTGGATATACGAACAGCCGCTGAATCGGGAATCGGCAACCCGGCTGGGATTCAATTTCTATTCGATGTCGCTGAATCCCAGACCATTTTATGAGACAGTCAATTACGACGCCCGTGTGCCGGAAGACCCCGATTATGTCGCCACATTCGCCCGCGAATTGCGCCTTCCGTTCTATGTGGATTTTGTTGCCTGGCCGTGGGGACTCGGAGCGCCGGGACAACCGGACACAGGGAAACTCCCCGATGAATGCCGCAATCCTCATAGCGGTCACTGGATGGCCTACCGGATTATCGGCCCCGGACGGGAGATCTGGCTGTCGATCTGGAGGCTGTATGCACAAAGGCTCCGGGAGGCCGGTGTTCCCGTGCTGATGTATGAACTGTTCAACGAACCCGGATACAACGCCTGGACAGAGGACCATCGAGCCGAGTTTATCCGGTGGCTTCAGGAGCGATATAACTCACTGGAGACCGTAAACTGCGTTTGGGGAACTTCCTGGAACTCCTGGGAGGAGATCCGCGACTATCCGGCCCCGAAAACAGTCCCCTCATTATGGCTCGATTATGATGAATACCTTGCGGAGAAATTCGCCGACCTGTTCAAAGCAGGCATCGACACAATTCGGGAAATCGACCCCAACGCAGTCTGCGTGATCCAGCCAAGACGTACCGCCGCTCTGGTTCCATGGGATGCCGTTCACTACGACAAGATTCTCGCTCTTGAAGAAGTTGTTGTCTCGCCGACCGATGGCGGCCTGTGGACCCCCGGAACATCAGGTAATCAACCGGATTCCAGATGGAGCAATGCGCCCATGGCCCCGGCTCCCATCTCCAGCGATCTCCTTCCGGCAATGGCAGGCGACCGAATGCTGTTCGACAATGAACTCTACCTGACCGGCCAGACGCGACGCGATGTACGAAATGACTGGTGGACTCGTGTCCTGATGGGCTATGACGGAGCGACATTATTCTCCTGGTCAAAACGCGGCTGGTCGTGGTGGGATGGACTCGAAAAGATCAAAGAGGAAGCCGAACAGCATCCCTACAGCGCGTTGATCCCAATTGCACGCCGCACGGAGGCATTGCGCGGTATTCTGGATTTCGCCCGGGAAATGCCTCGAGTTCGCCTTAATGTATTGCGGAAACCCTGGGTAGAGAATCACAACATCGGATTTGTCTGGAGCTGGGGGAATGCCCGACGGTTGATGTGCGACGGCGATCTGCCCGAACAGGCGATGCGATACTATGCCACGCTGAAATACACGCATTGGCCGTTTGAGATGATCCCCTCCTATCCGGCATCATCCGAGCATCTTTCGCAATTCAAGGTCCTGTTTCTGCCGGGTACGCAGTATCTTGAACGGGAACTTCAAATAAATCTCGAAAACTACGTGCGAAATGGCGGTCTGTTGGTCTTGGGCGAGAAAATCCCGGACCGAACGCCTTACGGCCGGCTTAACGGATTCGACGAATGGCTCGGCATCCGGCCGGGGCCGGGTGACTTTCGGAGAAGCACAATCAGAATGCCGGAAGAGATCAAAGGGGATGGAGCGCCGAAGGCTATTGAGGGTGTGGAGGTAGTTGAACCGATTTCCCTTGCCTCAACTCTTTCCCAAAGGGAGAGGGAGATAGATTCTCATCATTCCGGCAAAAGCCGGAATCCAGTATCCACGGACAGGACGATCATGTCCCCCTTCCACACTCTCATCGCCGATTCCCTGGAAAGACCCGTCCTGATCGAACGGCAACTCGGCAACGGACGCATCTGGTATCTCACCGCAAATTTGAAGGGGTACGATCTCGCAACGCTTCTCTCCTGGATTCTCGAAATGGCCGGACAGAATCGAGAACTTCTCATCCGGGATGAATCCGACGGCAACTGCGCGAGGAACATCCTGGTAAGTTTTCGGCGGTACAACGATCCTTCACGCCACATCTGTGTTCTGTTGAGGAATATGGACTCTTACCCGAAGGATCTGCGCATCACACTGAATCCCGGCTGGAAAAACTACAGAATCGACGACCCGCTGGAAAGAATTTGTTTCGATCCTCCCCCGGGAAAACTAATGTGGGAATGGGACGACATGCAGACCCATGGTATTCGATTGCGAATCGAGGGGAACGACTTTCGATTGCTGATGTTCAGCGAGATCTCCGAAGGCCGTTTTTGAGGAATTCCTCCGGTTCGGAATCTGTTGATTGAATGCTATAATCCGGAATCCCTGTACAAAGCACATCAAGAAAGAACCGCCATGCCCACATTCCTTTAAGTCACGGAGATAATGCGGTTTTATTATTCGCCCCACAATAGATGGGTCAGAAGAAGCCTGCGTGAACCTCGAACATTTCACCGGCAGGATGCCGCGCCGGCCGGCCAAAAAGGGGCGCACAACCGTGCGCCCCTGCAGGATAATCGGCAATCTGTGAGAAAGGAAATCAAACCAGCCCCTGGTCCAGCATCGCGTTGGCTACTTTTACAAAACCGGTGATATTGGCCCCCATTACGAGGTTACCCGGGCACCCGTATTCTTTCGCCGTATCCGAGACAGAGGTATAAATCGCCCTCATGATCTCCTGTAGTCGTCGATCGACCTCCTCCCTGGGCCAGTAGATGTGCTGCGCATTCTGGGCCATTTCCAGACCGGAAACGGCCACTCCACCGGCATTCGCGGCTTTTCCAGGACCGTAAAGAATCTTCCGTTCCAGGAACAAACGAACTCCATCCGGATCGGTCGGCATATTCGCCCCTTCGGTCACAACGAAGCATCCGTTATCCAGAAGCATTTTGGCATCCTCACCGTTAATCTCATTCTGTGTCGCGCTGGGAAACGCGCAATCGCATCTGATCCCCCAGGGCCGTACCCCCTCTTTGTACACGGCGGTGGGAAATGCCTCAACATATTCGCGAATTCGTCCGCGCCGGACATTCTTTAGTTCCATAACATAGTGTAGTTTTTCCTCGGAGATCCCGTCCGGGTCATAGATGGTTCCATTGGAGTCGGAAAGAGAAACGCATTTTCCGCCCAACTGGGTGACTTTCTCTACCGTATACTGCGCCACGTTACCGGAACCGGACACTGTACAGATTTTGCCTTGCAGGCTGTCTCCCCTGGATTCGAGCATGTTCTGTGCGAAATACGTGGCTCCGTAGCCGGTCGCTTCCGGACGAATATACGAACCGCCCCAGTTGAATCCTTTCCCGGTAATCGCACCGGAGAATTCGTTACGAATCCGCTTGTATTGCCCGAACAGGAACCCGATCTCTCTCCCGCCCACGCCGATATCCCCGGCGGGCACATCGACATTATCGCCGATATACCGTTGCAGTTCGGTCATGAACGACTGGCAGAAGCGCATGACCTCGACATCGGACTTTCCCTTCGGGTCGAAGTCGGAACCGCCCTTGCCGCCGCCCATCGGAAGGGTGGTCAGGGCATTCTTGAAGATCTGCTCGAATGCCAGGAATTTCAGCACGCCGAGATGCACAGTGGGATGAAAGCGCAACCCGCCCTTGTACGGGCCGATGGCGCTGTTGAATTCGATACGGAACCCGCGATTGATGCGGTCGTTCCCCTGCTCATCCGTCCACGGCACACGGAACATGACCACCCGCTCCGGCTCGATCAGTCGTTCCAGAATGAGATGCTTTTCATACTTAGGATGTCTCTCCAACACCGGTCCCAGGGAATCGAGAACCTCTTTGACCGCCTGGGCAAATTCCGGCTCCGCCGGATTCCGCTTCACCACCAGATCCATGATCCTTGATGCATACGAAGACATAATTATTGAACCTCTTTCTTCCGCTCGGAGCGGCGACACCGTTTATGCTGTCGGATCGGCTGATCAGTTCAAGCACAGAGCCGGTGTGAAATAGGCGTCCGTTTCCTTTATATTATGGCAGATGGAGGCCAATTCTGATTAGAATACAAAACGAGCTTCTTCATGTCAAGGCAGCCGGACAATTCGAGGCCATCTTTCTTCCCGGATTTTCGGACAGCTCGGCAACTCAGAATAATTTTACCTGATAAGTGGTTCATAAATAAGGCCTTATGCCAATTCATTCAGAAATCAGTTTGAGTGGATCATCGAAGAAAAAGGGCCAACCCTGGACCGGATGCCTTTGAAGAAGGAAAATAGAATTGGGTGGTGATTTTATATACTTCAAACGGTATTTATGGCATTCTTGCCATTATGTGGTTTGATTTCAGGCCAGATAAATGGTAATATTGCCAATTAGGAAGATTTGGTAAGGAAAGGATTTCGACGATTTCCGAGATTCACCAGAAACAGAAGATTGCCATTCTGCGCGTTCTCCGCAATTATGGCCACCCAATCGGCAGCGCCACGATCGCCAGGGAGATTGAGGCTTCCGGTTTTTATTTGAGCGACCGCACAATCCGCCTTTATCTCCAAGAGATGGAGCGCGAGGGTCTGGTCGCCCATGCGAGACGTGGTCGGCACGGTGGACGGACGATCACCGAGCTGGGAATCGGCGAAATCAAAGATGCCCTGGTGATGGAGCGCGTCGGATTCACAGCCGCGAAAGTGGACACCCTCGCCTGGAAAATCTCGTTCGATCTTGCCTCCAAATCCGGCCTGGTCGTGCTGAATGTCTCGCTGATTCGTGAGTCCTGTCTCAGGGCCGCGATCAATGAGATCATTCCCGTTTTCAGAGCCGGGCTGAGCATGGGGGAGTATCTTTACCTCGGACGTTCCGGCGAGGAAATCGGCGAATTCCAGATCCCGCCCGGCTATGTGGCCATCGGCACGGTCTGTACCGTCACATTGAATGGGGTCCTTCTCAGCGCACGAATTCCGACGGATTCGCGCTTCGGGGGCATGCTGGAAGTACAGAACCGAACTCCCATCCGGTTTACCGATGTAATCTATTACGACGGAACTTCACTCGATCCTCTGGAAATTTTTATCAAAGGCGGCCTGACCAGTGTTCGCGAGGCCGTACGAACGGGACATGGTCGTATCGGAGTGAGTTTTCGCGAAGTCCCGACGGCTGCGATGGCCGAAGTAGAGAAAGTGCTTCGCAGGATGGATCAAATCGGTCTCGGCGGGGTTCTGATGATTGGAAGACCCAGTCAGCCGGTTCTTGATTTCCCCGTTCAGGAAGGCCGAACCGCAATCCTGCTGATCGGAGGCCTGAATCCTCTTGCAGCCGTCGAGGAGGCCGGAATGCCGACTACTAATTTCGCATTATGTACCCTGTTCGAGTTCCAACGGTTGATCCATTACAGTGAAATCAGGTAGCTGCCCGACACGGACGCCTAGTAAAGGCAATTCGGGTACAATACGCCACGAAAGAACCACTGTCCATTCCGGAGAATCGCCATGGTAATGATGAACGCCCAGCTGAGTACGGGCCTTCCCGGCCTGGACCGCGTGATCCGCGGAATTATCCCGGGCGATAATGTCGTCTGGCGTGTCGATTCGATTGACGATTATCTCGCTTTTGTCAAACCGTACTGCAGCAGTGCCATCCGACTTGAAAGGAAACTCGTCTATTTTCGATTCGCCAAACACGATCCCCTGCTCACAGGAGATTCCGGGGCTGACATTTACACGATCGATCCGCAATCCGGTTTCGAGAGCTTCATCACGGAAATCCACCAGCGAATCAAGCAAGCCGGACTTGGAGCCTTTTTTGTCTTCGATTGCCTGTCCGATCTGGCGGTGGATTGGTACAGCGACCAGATGCTCGGGAATTTCTTTATGTTGACCTGCCCTTATCTCTATGACCTGGAAACCATCGCCTATTTCGGTCTCCTGAGAAATTACCATTCCTACCACGCGGTTTCCGCCATCGCGGAAACGGCCCAAGTTTTTCTTGATGTCTACCGTCACCAGGGAAACATCTACGTTCGTCCGATGAAGGTGCAGCAACGCAACTCCCCGATGATGTTCATGTTTCACATTTGGGAGAACTCCACCTTTCGACCGGTAGCCGACAGCTCCACAATTGCGGAGATCCTGAATTCCTCCCCCTGGTCGGGCGTCGAATCCGCCAGTCCCCGGATGAATATCTGGAACCGGATATTTCGACAGGCGGAGGATATCCGGCAAAAGACGGCTGAAGAAAAGGAATATTCTGCCGAGACTCAAGAAGTCTTTCACCGACTTTTGCGAATGATTGTATCGCGTGATGAGCGGATGTTTCGGCTCGCGAAGAAGTATTTTACGCTGAAAGACTTGCTCGATATCGGCAAGCGGATGATCGGAACCGGATTAGTCGGTGGAAAATCGGTCGGCATGTTGCTGGCTCGCGCCATTCTGAGGCAGGCAAGCGATCGTTGGCGAGACCTGCTGGAGGTTCATGATTCTGTCTTTATCGGCTCGGACGTTTTTTACACATTTCTGGTTCAGAACGGATGCTGGTGGAAACGTCCGGAGAAAAGAGACATCCATACGATGCTCAGCGTGGCAGAGATCGCCCGGCAGCGGATTCTAATGGGGACTTTCCCGGATCACATTATTAAACAATTTGCGGACATGCTCGACTATTTCGGACAATCGCCGATTATCGTTCGATCCAGTAGTCTTCTGGAGGACAATTTCGGGAATTCCTTTGCGGGTAAATATGAGAGTGTGTTCTGCGCCAACCAGGGTTCCCGGCATAAGCGGCTCGAAGATTTCATGTTTGCGGTGCGCACGATCTATGCCAGCACCATGAGCGAGAAAGCGATCCGCTATCGCGCCGGACGGGGACTGCTGGATTCGGAAGAACAGATGGCCCTTCTGGTACAGCGTGTCTCCGGCTCTCTGTATGGCAGCCTGTTTTATCCGCAGATTGCCGGAACGGGATTTTCATTCAATCCGTATGTCTGGAGCGAAAGGATCGACCCGGAGGCAGGGGTGCTTCGCCTGGTGTTCGGACTTGGAACCCGCGCGGTAGATCGCTCGGATGACGACTACACGCGAGTGGTGGCGTTGAACGCACCCGAACGAAGGCCGGAGGGAAGCCCGGAGGCGGCAAGGCAATACGCACAGCGTAAAGTCGATGTATTGGATCTGGAGGCCAATCAGCTGGTCTCGCGGAGTTTTATGCAGGTCGCTGAACACGGTGAAGGACTTCCGATTGATCTCTTCGCATCCGACCGTTCAGGACCGGTCCGGGCCGATAATTCGGGAATATCGCGCAATCCATCAGACTGGAGCCTGACTTTTGAAAAGCTACTTTCCCGCTCCGATTTTCCGAAGAACATGCGCGAGATGCTGGCGACACTTCGCGAGGCCTACGACTACCCGGTAGACATTGAATTTACCGCCAATTTCGAGAACGAACATACATACCGGATCAATCTCGTACAATGCCGACCGTTCCAGGTAAAGGGAACCGGCGTGATTGTTCCGTTCCCCGAGAATATCGACGAGAAAAACCTTATTTTGGAGACAAAGGGGCCTGTAATCGGTCATAGCCGTTCGGACACGGTGGATCGATTGATTTATGTCACTCCGTCGATATACGGGCAGATGCCGCTGAATGATCGCTATTCCGTGGCCCGGCTGATCGGCAGGCTGACTCATATCGAGCCGCCGAATTCGCAGAGGAATGTGATGCTTCTTGGTCCGGGTCGTTGGGGGACGACCACGCCATCGCTGGGTGTTCCGGTTTCCTTTGCGGAGATTAACACGGTGTCTTTCCTATGCGAGATTGTGGCCATGCGCGAGGACCTTGTGCCGGATGTGTCGTTGGGAACGCACTTTTTCAGTGAATTGATCGAGATGAACATGCTTTACCTGGCATTGTATCCTGACCAGGAAAACAACTACCTGAAACGGTCCTTTTTCGAGGAGTCACCCAACAAGTTGATCGAGTTGCTTCCGAATGTCGAGAAGTGGGCGGAGGTGGTTCGAGTGATTGACATGACAGATGCCGCTCCCGGGCGTGTGCTTCGGTTGAATGCGAACACGCTCAAGCAGGAGGCGGTTTGCTATCTGGAGCGGGCCGAGACGTTTTGAGCCGGGCCCGGGAAGGGGGTTGATCTCTTGCGGTCCGTGCGGGCTGATGGTAAAAGACTGATTGATGGTTGTTCATTGCGCCGATGGCTCAATTGGATAGAGCATCTGACTACGGATCAGAAGGTTGGGGGTTCGATTCCCTCTCGGCGCGGGTTGAAAAGACTGGACTTACGTACTTCCCACCGGACCCTCAATTTCCCGGAGTGAGCATAGAGTGAGCAGGAGAGGGAAACACCGGCCCCTTTTGACGCACCCCGGACGGCCCGGAAATGTCCCGGTTCCCCGTCCAGCCCGGACGATATGAGACTCATCCCCTCATTCCATCGCCCCACAGAACGAAAATCCGGCCTGTCCCTGCAAGACATGAGATCAGGAATGCAATCGCGCCCGGTTCCGGGTTCCCGTGGAAAGGGTGAGAGGTTCCCCCTGGTCCGCTTCGATCCCGATCCGGCCCCACCTGTCCCGATCCGCGCCGATGGTTTCCGAAGGGTGAGACAACCCCCGGTTCCTGCGGATGGGACCCATGTTCGCACAGGAACGGAATGCACCGCGCCGCCGATGGTCTGGACGGATGGGAGTCCGGTCCGATGGGAGAGGGTGAGAATGCCCGGATTGGACCCGTTGCCCCTGTGCGCCTGGAAGGGTGGCCCCGGACGGTCCGATCCCTGGAAGGTCTATCAACCGATGGGACCCCCGCGCCGCCCAGGTCGAAAATGAGGAAACCCCGGACGGCCAAGGGAGGTTAAACGAAAATGGCCTATGGCATGAGATCGAATTGTTGTGCAACCTGCCTGATGTCTTGCCGAATCGCTTCCAGTGCTTCCATGATCCGCTGCGGGTCACTGCCGGGAATGGCCCGGACCTTCCGCCGGAAAACATATTGCAGCGCGTCCTCGAAGGTATTGCACCATGCCTCGACCATCCAGGATTCTCCGGTTGACGATTTGCTTTTATGGTGCTCTTTGGATTTCCGCCGTGATACCTGCCAGCTCAATTCCGTTGATTCAATCTTCCAGGCGGGTCCAACTTCCAGAAACATCGTTTCAAGCCCTTTCTGACTGTCATACGGTCAATCTGAGGCACGATCTCGGTCCGGTCCGGTACTTTCATCCGCAGCAGTTTGCGCCCGTAGGAGGTTCTTGCGTTGCCCCTGTTTCAAAAACTTGTCGAATGCGCTTTCTTCCGATGGTTCGATCTCTCGGAGAGGGATACCGCGCCGGGACTTCGGCCCGTTCATGCCGAACCGATCCGCAAGGTCATTGAATGCACGTGTCAATTCCCGACAAACGCGAAAACGTGGGTTTGACTTGCGCAATCCGCTTGCCGCCATGTATGCGCTTCCTTCCTCCAGCAAGAGGGTCTCTTCGCGTTTGAGTAGGCTCCAGATCCGGCAAAGTTGAATGAATGCCAGCCGGTCGATCTCCGAAAGCAATCCCATCCCGGCCAACTGCGCCGCATGTTGCTTCCAGAAACCAGCCGCCAACTTATCGGTGCGCAGTTCGACAGGACAGCGCAAAGAACGGAGAGGTTCCGGTTCGATCTTGCCGCCGGAATCCCGATCCCGGCGATACGTGCCCCTGAGTTT
>Ga0116148_1005058_pt1 | contig 11210 bp, 10 predicted proteins | sample AD_UKC055_MetaG_FD_89786 | JGI IMG/M metagenome (GOLD analysis project Ga0116148, IMG submission 89786) | Active sludge microbial communities of municipal wastewater-treating anaerobic digesters from USA - AD_UKC055_MetaG | ecosystem: Engineered > Bioreactor > Anaerobic > Digestate | place: USA... | reverse complement strand
TCCGTACCCAATCCCGATCCACCCCCCGCGCCACATCCCTGGCAAATGCCGTAAAAGCGTACCGGTCCGCCAGGACAATCACACCCGCCTTCAACATGGGTTGAATATGATTTTCCCATCGATCGGAAAAGTCCGTTGCCTGCAACAGGCTGAATGAAGTTGGAGTAAAGGCTTTTTCATCCTTGCCAAGGCGGGTTGTGCTCTTTACAAGCTCGGAGGAATTCCATTCACTGAAATAAACCGATTTTCCATGGGTTTGCAGCCATTTATATAACAGGTCAATCTGGGTGGATTTTCCGCTTCCATCAATTCCTTCCACCACAATCAACTTTCCCGGATATGGATTTGGAGACAGCATATGCCCTCCTCGATTAATAAACATGATGATAATTTAATATTATACAATTTTTCAATGAAAAATAAAAACACCGGATTACGCTTGGGTAATCCGGTATTTTTATTTAACAACATTCAGCGGAATCAATCTTCATCATCAAGATCAGCATCTTCATCATCTGTCGTATCCATCTCCATCAGTTCACCGGTCACAATAAAAACCGTCCGCTCACAAATATTGGTGACACGGTCTGCCATCCGTTCCAAGTTATGAGCCACCCACATCAGCAGGTTGGCATGGTCAATGGTATTGGGATTGGCAATCATCCAATTGACAATTTGGCGATATACCTGGTTGTAAAGTGCATCCACCTGGTCATCCTCGCGGGGAATGCTGCTGGCTTCTGCGGCACTTTCCCGCACAAAGGCACTTAATGCCCGGTGGAGCATTTCCACAGCCAGTTGTGCCATCCGGTCAAACTCAGCCGGGATGGGAAGGTCCTCCCCATCGATTTTTCGGGCAATTTTTGCAACCCCTTTGGCATAATCACCCATCCGCTCCAATTCATTAATCACTTCCAACATGGCAGCCAGCAACCTTAAGTCGCGCGCCATGGGTTGCTGGGTGGCTATTAAAATCAGAATGGCATTCTCAATGGCATATCGCTTGTCATTGATATACGAATCATCCCGGTAAATGCGGTTGGCAGCCGGAACATCCCGGTTACGGAGAGCCTGCACAGCCTGCAGCATGGCTTGTTCCACCATACTGCCAAGCAGCAACACTTCATCCTGGATATGGTGAATTTGACGGGTTAACGCTTCTCTTGTCATGCTGCTGCCTCTTCCTAGCCAAACCGCCCGGTAATATAATCTTCTGTTCTTTGATCTTTTGGATTGGTGAAAATCTGGTTGGTCTCCCCATATTCTACCAGCAAACCCGCCCGGTCTGTCGTATCCATCGTGAAGAAGGCGGTGTAGTCCGACGCCCTGGCAGCCTGCTGCATATTATGCGTTACGATAATAATAGTGTAGTGAACAGAAAGTTCACGCATCAGGTCTTCAATTTTCAATGTGGCAATTGGATCCAAAGCAGAACATGGTTCATCCATCAAAATAATTTCCGGTTTGACTGCCAGCGCCCTGGCGATGCAAAGCCGTTGCTGCTGACCGCCGGACAACGCCAATGCACTCTTGGACAGGGAATCCTTGACTTCATCCCAAAGAGCAGCCTGGGAAAGGGATTCTTCCACAAGGTCATCCATATTCCCGGTGAAGCCATTTATTCGGGCACCCCAGGCAACATTTTCATAAATGGACTTGGGGAAAGGATTGGGCTTTTGAAACACCATGCCGATCAGCCTGCGGATTTGCACGGGATCCACGTCAGTGGCATAAATATTTTGTCCATGGAATAATACCTCCCCGGTCAACCTGGTGCCGGGAATTAAATCATTCATCCGGTTAAAGCAGCGAATGACTGTGCTTTTTCCGCAGCCGGATGGACCAATGATTGCGGTAATTTTCCGGGGTTCAATATCCAGATTGACATTTTTTACCGCGCGAAACGAGCCATAATAAAAATCCATCTCGCGCACTTCCAATGCCATCGTATGTTCACGTTCCATCATATCCATTAACCCTGTCAAATCCGATTTTGAAGGCGATTTCGCAGCAGGATTGCTGCCGCATTGAGTGTTAAAAGAACAATCAGCAAGACCAAAATTGCTGTGGCTGCAATATTCCGAAACGCCTCCTGCGGACGAGTTGTCCAATTATAAATCAGGATGGGGAGCGCCGTAAACTTGGAGAAAGGTCCGGTGGGGTCACTGGTCAGATAAGTTGCCGCCCCAACGACAATCAGAGGAGCTGTCTCGCCAATTGCCCTGGAAATTGTCAGGATGGTTCCGGTAAGGATGCCGGAAATTGCCGATGGAAGAACATGATGCCAGATGGTCTGCCAGCGGGTGGCACCCAGCCCATAGGATGCCAGCCGCAGGGACTGGGGTACCGCCCGGATTGCCTCCCGTGCATTGACAATCATCACCGGCAAGACCAGCAATCCCATCGTCAAGCCTGCTGAGAGGATGGTGCGCCCATTTCCGCCTTCAATACCCACGAAGGACCCACTGGTGATGCCCCCAAGGGCTCTCACAAAGATTGCCAGTCCGAGAATGCCATACACAATGGAGGGTACCCCGGCAAGGTTTTCGATATTCGCTTGGATAACCCGGTTAAACCATACCCGTTGGTCGGCATATTCCTCCAGGTAAATTGCCGCACCAATGCCAATTGGAAATGCAAATCCGATTGTAATCAAAATCAGGAATAATGACCCCAGCAAAGCTGGACGGATTCCTGCAAACAAAGGATTGGATGACATGGAGCGGTTCAAAAATTCCGGCTTTATCCATAGATGAAATTTCAATTCAGCATCAGGATATCGCTCTGCTGCATCAGCAAGCATTTCCTCCCGGTTAAAAATTCCCATGGAAAGCCGGTAACTCATCACTACGGATGGTTGAAGCACTTCCTCAGTAATCAAGTCAAGAATATCTTCCGTGCTTCGATCAGTAAATGGAATTGCTTGGTTCAGCGCTTTAAACCGCCTTGCAGTAACGTTATCCTGAAGGATGCCCACCAGCTCATCCTGGCTCAATGCTTCCAACGGCTGCAAGCTGAGCTCGGATGGTTGATTTTTGTATTCAACCACAATCCATCCCATGGTCTGATCCACAATACTGAAAAGCAGCACCACCAGGCTCAAGACACCAATCACCAGCGAACTGACAAATAGATTTCGCCAGGCTTTGCCCTTGCGGTGTCGCCCCGCCAGGGATTCCTGGTTCCCATTGCCAAACATCCAACTGTTGAATGGTTTCATTCGTAAACCTCACGGAAGCGGACAACCAGTTTGCGGCTGAGGAAATTTAAACCCAGTGTGATTACAAAGAGTAGCAGACCAATGGCAAAAATACTGTTATAGTCCGCCGAATCATAACTGAGATCACCGCCGCTAATTCGGGCAATATAACCGGTCATGGTCTCTGCTGACTTCAATGGATTAAAGGTGAATGCTGGACCGGAACCCGCAGCAATCGCCACAATCATTGTCTCGCCAATTGCACGTGAGATTCCCAGCAGGACTGCAGCAATGATTCCAGAGAGGGCTGCCGGTAAGACTACTTTGATGGAAGTTTCCAGGCGGGTTGCCCCCAATCCATAAGCCGCCTCGCGGAGCGAGCGTGGCACGGCGCTCAAAGCATCTTCGCTCATGGATGATATTAATGGCAGAATCATAATCCCCATCACCAAACCGGCAGACAGGGTGTTATATATCTGAACGGTATCACTGCCAAGGATTGACCTCAAAATGGGTGTTACAAAAGTCAGGGCAAAATATCCATACACAACCGTTGGAATGCCAGCCAAAATTTCCAGCAAGGGTTTTAATATTTTACGAACCCTGATGGACGCATATTCGCTGAGGTAGATGGCAGAAGCCAGGCCCAGGGGGATGGCAACCACCATGGCAAAGATGGTTGTCATGAGGGTTGCATTGACCAATGGCAGAACGCCAAAGGAACCAATGGTCGGCGACCACCTGGTTCCTGTCAGAAAATCCCACAGGCGCACTTCCGGCGTTTGAAAAAACAACAGCGACTCCTTACCCAGTTCAAAAACAATTCCAACCGTGGTAAGGATGGACACTGCACCTGCAAGCAACAGGAATACCTGGATCATCATTTCACCAGGACGTTTTTTCCTGGTCAGTTGCTGGCGGATATTGGGTTCAAGCTGATCCTTGGATCCGATTTGAGAGGTGGTAGCATATTCTGCCATGAGATATCCCCGGTAAAAAAGTGAAGGGAGGTTGTGAGGAGACAAGACAACCTCCCTTCCATGAAATTCCAAATGCTACTTCACGGCATCCAGGAACAATTGCCGGGCAGTTTTGAGAGCCTCCTCGCTGGCTGGGAAATAACCCACATCATCAATCCATTCATTGACATAGGTCAGAAAGTAATTGATGAAACCTGCAACCTGGGGCTTCTGTTTCAACACGTTGGCATCCGAGTAGATAAATAACGGGCGGGCAAGTACATACTCGCCACTCTCGGCAGTTTCAAACGAAGGCGCAATTCCATCAACAGACAGGGCAATCAAGCGGGATTCTTGCTGTTTGTAATAAGCAAAGCCAAAATAACCAATGGCGTATGGGCTGCCTTCCACTCCCTGGACAAGGACGTTATCATCCTCACTGGTTTGGATATTGGTTGCATCCAACGCCAGCTTCTTGGCATCATCCAGCTTCTCGATCTTCTGCGGTTTTTGGATCACAACCTCAACAAAAAAGTCAAAAGTTCCGCTATCGGTTCCCGGCGTAAAGCGCTGAATCGGTTCTGCTGGCCAATCCGCCCGCACATCCGACCATTTTTCAGCACTTGTGAACAATAATCCCAGTTCGTCCAGGGTGATATCTTTTGCAAAGGTATTTTCTTTGCTGACAACCACCGCAATTGCATCAGTGCCCACCCGGAATTCCAGGGGAACACGGGCAGGGTTCAGGGCTGCACAAGCTTCCATCTCACTGTCCTTGATTGCACGGCTGGCATTGGCAATATCAGTCTCGCCCGTCTTGCAAAACCGTTCAAATCCTCCACCGGTTCCAACTGAAGCTATGTTTACATTACCGGTGAATCCATCCTTATTGAAGTTTTCAGCAACTGCTTCTGAAAGGGGATACACGGTGGAACTGCCCGCAATATTGATGTCACCAGTCAGGCTGGCAGGATCCACTTCCGGGAGCATTCCTTCCGGAACGGCTTCTGTGGCAACTTCTGTTACAGCCTCTGTCACAGGCAGGGTTGTGGTTGGTGCAGCGGTTGGTGTGCAGGCCGTCAAAACCATTGACAATCCAATTACCAGGCTGACCATGACGATAAACTTTTTCTTCATCTTTTCCTCCATTTTGAATGTTCTTACAGGAACATCATATCGCACCAACTTTAAATCCCCGCCAACAGATTGTTAACATCTTGTGAACAATCCGTAAGGGTTTGGTAAATCATGGGATATCCCCTCTCTCTTCCAATTACAAAAGCACTGGTATAATTAGCCGCCGTGATTGGTAGAGTAATGGAAGGTTGATGTCTTTATGCTGGAAAAACTTGCAATTATTGAAGCTCGTTACAACGAATTAAACCAGTTGATGGAAGAAAACATGGGGGATTACACCCGGGTTGTGGAACTGGCAAAGGAACGAGCTGAACTTGATGAAATTGTCCACCTGACCCAGGAATATCGGCTGGTGCTCCAACAACTGGAGGAGGCTCGCCAGCTGCAGGATGCAGATGACGAGGACCTTCGCATGCTTGCCATCTCCGAGCTGGATGAACTTACCAGGCGGTCTGAGATATTGGAAAACCAGTTGAAACTCCTGCTGGTTCCCAAGGATCCCCGTGATGATCACAATATCATTGTGGAAATTCGTGCCGGAACGGGCGGGGATGAAGCTGGTTTGTTTGTCGCCGATCTTTTCCGTATGTATGTCCGCTATGCAGAACGTCACAACTGGCATACAGACGTTCTTTCCGCCAACGAAACCGGCATTGGTGGATTCAAAGAGATAATTTTTTCCGTCAAGGGACGGGGGGCTTATTCCCGCCTGAAGTTTGAATCTGGTGTCCACCGTGTCCAACGAATTCCAGCAACCGAATCATCTGGGCGGATTCACACATCCACGGTGACTGTTGCTGTGCTTGCCGAGGTGGAGGAAGTCGATTTACACATCCCTGAATCTGACCTGGAAATAGATGTATACCGATCAGCCGGTGCAGGTGGACAGAATGTTCAAAAGAACTCCACTGCCATCCGCATTACACACAAGCCTTCCGGTATTGTGGTTGCCTGCCAGGATGAACGATCCCAATTACAGAACAAGCTGCGGGCAATGAGCATTCTGCGTGCCCGCTTGTACGAAATTGAGGTGGAAAAGCGGCGGGCAGAAATGGACGAATCAAGGCGCTCCCAGGTGGGAACCGGGGAAAGAGCAGAGAAAATCCGCACATACAACTACCCGCAAAACCGGGTTACGGATCACCGCGTCAATATCTCTTCGTTCAATCTTCCTGCTGTGATGGATGGTGAACTGGACCAATTTATCGATGAATTATCCCAGCGGGATGAAACCGAACGACTCTCCAGCATTGGAGAAGGGGATGAGGACGAATAATCTTCACACCTGGCTTATCCAGGCTCGCCAGAGGTTGTCCGCATTCAGCGAAACACCCGAACTGGAATTGCAGGTCCTGGCAGCGCATGAATTGGGACAAACCCGCACCTGGGTCATTGCCCATCCTGCGCTGGAATTAACCTATCAACAGGAAGGGCACCTGAATGCCATGCTCGACCAGCTCATCCAGGGAGTGCCCCTGCCCTACCTGACGGGCAGATGTGAATTCTTTGGTCTGTCTTTCCATGTGTCCCCGCAGGTGTTGATTCCCCGCCCTGAGACGGAACTGCTTGTGGATACTGCCTTGCAGTGGCTCAAAGACCATCCTCATCGCCGCTGCGTGGCAGATGTTGGAACTGGATCGGGGATCATCGGGGTAACGCTTGCCCATCTGGTTCCGGGTGTATCAATTGTTGCTACCGATATTTCAGCAGAGGCATTGGAAATCGCCCGGGAAAATGCAAACGCACACCAGTTGGAGGACCGCATCCAATTTATGCATGGCGACCTTCTGCATGGTGTTTCCGCCCACTTCGACCTCATCTGCGCCAACCTGCCATACATCCCTGCCAAGACCCTCACCAAACTGAGCGTGGCGAGGCACGAACCCCGGATTGCCCTGGATGGTGGACCGGATGGATTGGACCAGATCCAACGCCTCGTTGCAAACGCCGAACAATGGATTACTCCCGGCGGCATGATGCTAATGGAAATTGAATCCAGCCAGGGAGAATCTGCCCCATCGCTCGCCAGGAAGTATCATCCAAACGCTCAGATTTCCGTACAGGAAGATTTATCCGGTCACCCCAGGCTATTGACCATTCAATGGAATTAATATGACAACCACCACTACGATCTCAATTCTGGATCCAGGCGCCATTCCAGCAGCCCTGACCATCCTTCGGGAAGGCGGTTTGATTGCCTTCCCAACCGATACCGTGTACGGGCTGGCTTCCGGCATCGATAGCGAAGCCAGCATCCGCCAGTTGTTCCTTGCCAAGGGCAGAAATTGGACTAAAGCAATTGCTGTGTTAATCGGTGAGATGGAACAATTGCCCATCGTTACACCAAACCTCCCTCCCGCCGCATTGGAACTGGCATCCCGGTTCTGGCCTGGAGCATTGACCCTGATCGTTCCCCGCAACATCCATCTGCCTGCACTCATTTCTCCTCTTCCAACCATCGGCGTCCGCATGCCAAACCATCCATTTGCATTGTCATTGCTGCGCCAGACCGGTCCCCTGGCAACCACATCTGCAAACCTGTCGGGCCAAACCAGCCCCCTGACTGCCCGGGATGTCATCAATCAATTGGATGGAAAAGTGGACCTGATCCTGGATGGCGGACCCTGCCCCGGCGGTGTTCCATCCACGGTTGTGGATTGCACAACCCCGGAATTAAGGGTATTACGGGAAGGCGCGATTTCTCCCAAGGATCTGTTCCCCTCCAGGAAATAAAACCGGGCGGAACAATCATTCACTCCGCCCGGCTGAGTTCAAGACCCTAAATCTTCCCGGGGATGCTGTTTCTTTACCAGCAACAGGATCAGCCCCAGCGGTAGAAAAGCCCACCCGCAAATCCCGGCTGGAGGTTTGACAGGATCCGATGGGGGCACCGGGGTGGATTGCGGTATTGGGTCCGTTAAAGCAGGTTTTGGTGTAATTGTTGATGAATCACCACCGGAAATGACCGGCAGCTGGATGGCATGGGTGGGTTCACCCTCCGCCACAACCTGGTAAGCTTTCCCATCCAGCATAAGGATTACGCTTTGACCCAATGCAAACGCAGCAGCAATATCCTCCCTGCTGCCAGCCAGCTTGTAATAATCAGTGGATAAGAAGCCCACTCGAATCAGCTCATCCCTGTCGGGATCATAGGCGGTGTCTGTCCAGATCCCGTCCTGGAGGACAAAAGTGCGTGCCCCCACAATCCGGATCAGGGAGCCTTCCTGTCCTGCCGGAACTTCCGGGGCAGCATTCGCCTGGGAAAGCGCACCTTCTTCAACAGCTTTTTCAACCGCCCCCATGCCGCTCACCAGGGTGGGTTGTGCAAGCATTTGCGAGTAGGCATCCTGTGCCAGCCGGTTGAGGTTCTCCGCGCCTAGTGCAGCCGGTTCCGTAACCAGGTAGGATGTGTACGGAGTCACAATTCCATACCGGATGGACAACCTGACCACCTGATCCACCAGTTCCTGGTTCACACCACTCAAGCGGATTTGGTTAAGCAAATATCCAACCTTCCGGGTTGCCCACAATCGGGGCAGCATTGCACCTGTTCCCACCCGCCCAACACTCCTGTTCGTAAATTGCTGATCCGGGAAAATAAAGGTTTGCTGTTTTCCATTGACCTGACCGGTCAGTGTCACATCGTATTCTCCCCCCAATACATATCGCCCTACAACCACCACCTGGCTTCCAACAAAAAAATCCGGCAGTGGATTTGGGAATACATCATACGTCGTCAAACCGCCAAAATCCAATGCAAGGTTTGTTAAGACCGGGGTGCTGATTTTTGCATAGAATGCAGAAAGGATCTCGTCCAGCGGTTCTCCCGGTCGAACGTAGGAGCTTAAGCCGTGATGTTCTCCGCTTAACGAATCCAATAGGTAAGTATCTACGTCATACCCCACACCAAACGTGAACAAGCGCAGATTCTTTTTGGTGGACAAAGCCACATCGGCAAGGATTTTTTCGCTCCGGATTTCTCCAGCGGTCGGCAAGCCATCAGTCATAAAAATCAGGTAGGTTACCCTTTCCGAATCTGCAACTGCCAATGTATCCAGCAATGCCTGGTGAATATCCGTGCTTCCCATCGCCGCCAGGGTATCCACCCATCGGACCGCTTCACCTGCATTGGCTGCAGGGCTCAGTTCGGGAGAGAAACGCTTCAGGTGATCACTGAAAGAAGAAAGATAAAAACGGTCTTCGGAATTCAGGTGTGTCAGGATGAATCGGGCTGCCGCCTGAGCCTGTTGAAATTTTTCCCCTTCCATGCTGCCGGATTGGTCCAGCACCAGCAGTACATCCTTCGCAACTGGTGCAGTCTCTCCCTGCATGCCAGGAGCCAGCAACAACAGGAAAAAGCCATCCTTCTCCTGAACATCCTCTGAATCCCGGAAGGTGAACAGGTGAAAAGCTTCGGTTTCTCCAACAGAGTAGTACAGTGAAAAATCCTGGTCTGGCAGGACATTGACCGCCTCATAGCTGGCGGAAAACCGGTAATCATCCTCGCGGGAAATGCTGATTGCATGGCTGGGGGAATAGACTGCCCGCACTGGAACCATGGAATTCGCCTCAATCGTGATGGAGACCTCCTCCAATGGCTCCAGGGAATATTTTTCCGTATTCAATGGATAGGTGTATTGAATCAATCCATGGTCGGCAGTCAGAACCTGCTGATATTCCAACTCAATCCGCCTTTCCCCCTCAGGCGGAATTGGAAAAATGCTTGCCTGGACGGCACCCCTGCCAATGTACTCCAGCAATGCGGGATCACGCATGGAATTGACAATTTCCTGGTAGGTTTGGCGTGCCTGGTCGGCAGTCAATACCACCCCTTCCACCGGTTTTCCATCCACCCAGAGCGTAAAATTGCTGACAACTGCATCAAGAGGGAGAGGAAAAATGTATGTCCCCTCCACGATCCAATCGTTTGGATTATAAAAAACCTGGTCCACGTGGGTAATTGCCAGTTGATCCTTGATCGTCACAGTCACATGGTGGTAGCGGATGACAAGCTGGGTCATTGGGCGCGGGGATGGACACTGATCCGGCGGGCACGGCGGTATTTCCGGAATAACAATCCCATCCGCCGAAACCACTCCAGCAGTGGAAAATAATATCCCCAAACAAATCAGTACAGAAATCCATGAGTTACGCATCACGACCTCCTCTCCCTTTCCATTCATTGGACGGATGCGGAAAGAGGAAAGTTCCTCTTCGGCAGTCGGATATATCAGGATCGATTACAATTAACATATTCTCCATGGATTTTTAATGAAAAGGACCCCTGATGATTAAAATCACCCGTGAAGCTGCATTGGAATACCACCATCGGGACGGTGTTCCAGGTAAATTATCCGTAATCCCCAGTAAACCGCTGGATACACAGTTGGATTTATCCCTCGCATATACCCCGGGTGTGGCTTATCCGGTGCTTGAAATTGAGAAATTTCCTGAAACATCCTATGACTATACAAATAAAGGGAACCTTGTAGCCGTCATTTCCAACGGTACAGCCATTCTTGGATTGGGAGATCGCGGCGCGCTGGCATCCAAGCCAGTCATGGAAGGCAAAGGAGTCCTTTTCAAAAAATTTGCTGATATTGATGTCTATGATATCGAAGTGGATATACACGACCCGCAGCTCCTGATTGAGGTGGTTGCATCGATTGCCCCCACATTTGGTGGCATTAACCTCGAAGATATCCGCTCGCCGGAATGTTTTCTCATTGAGCGCGCCCTCCAATCCCGGTTGAATATCCCGGTTTTTCATGATGACCAGCATGGCACAGCAATTATCCTTGGTGCAGCCCTGCTGAATTCCCTTGAGTTAACCAATCGAAAAATTCATGAGATCAAGGTCGTTTTCTCCGGTGCCGGTGCAGCCGGAATTGCCTGCGCCAATCAACTCGTCAAAC